>LXNJ01000674.1_pt1 | contig 22781 bp, 20 predicted proteins | sample 809081 | NCBI WGS metagenome assembly LXNJ01 (sample SAMN04870510, study PRJNA318959) | sponge metagenome | biome: sponge; feature: marine sponge reef; material: water | host: Petrosia ficiformis | place: Greece: Milos, Mediterranean Sea | collected 2013-05-29 | depth 5-7 m | reverse complement strand
TGATTCGTCCTTGGCCTCGCCGATGAAGAGGTTGTTCGGCGTTTCAAGAACAATGTCGACCTCGGTGTTCATGAGATTCTCTGCTAGCTTCTTCCTGCAGTCGATGCCATCATGCTCATGAGGGAGCGGACGCTCACAGTAGTTCAGTGAGGCAGGTAGATTCAGTCGGCGAACATCCGTGGGAACAAAACACTCTATCTTATTGCGGAGCCCAAGTTTCAACTCAATATAGCGACGATGTAAGTCCTCGATCTTAGAATTCGGCAACATTGCATCTCGCTTGGAAGTTCGTCGCTTAGAAAGATGATCGTGAATTCCCTTCCAGAACAGTTCAAGCTTAACGTACTCAGGGTCAGTGTCGGAGGGCTCGAGTTCTATGACCAACTCTCGCTTCAGATCCTCGTCATCGAAGAACCGGGCGAATGTCTTTGCCGTCTTCCAGTTTTCGGTTCTGTTCTTGATTCCCAGGATGCCCATATCGAGTCCTTTCCGGTTCCCCACTCAAGACTGTCTATCTGTGCCGCCTGCATCCTTCAGTAGTGCCTCATAAACACGCACCATTGCCTCTGTGTCTCGGGCGCAGTAGGTTAGCAGGGATTCTCTGATGTTGGCCGATTCCTCATGTGGCACGTCGCCGGTGAGTAGGCGCTGGTAAGCTGCTGAGGCGGCGAGGCCGTCTGCCACGTCGAGCTCGTCGTAGGAAAGCTCCGGCGCCAGGACGGGGGCCACCGATTTTATTGAGAAACTCCCGTGGAACTCAGGGTGGTAGTAGTTGTCTCTAACGATCAGCAGCAGGTCGACAAGCCGCTCCGTAAGCGCTAACAGCTGCGTGTTGTATTGAGGGTACGCAGCGGCCAACTGTCGCAAGATCCTCTCCTCATACCCGGAGTAAACGACGATTGAGCCAGTATTGGGGATGCCTTCTAGCAGGCTGGGGACAAACGATTCCCTGGGGTCTCCCGAACCCTCGTGCAGGAATTCGCTATGCGCCAACGAGCCTGCGGTACCGCGCACATGTAACGACCACTGGAACGGGATGTGCTGGAACGGTCTTGTTCCAACAAAGATGGGTATGGCGGGCGCAACCGTCTCGAAGTCCAGGAATGATGCCGGGAACTTGATCTCTAACAGCCGCTCGCCAAGGTCTGGGCTTATATATTGCTTGCCGGTGACGACGCTATCGCGCACGCGACGCTGTACATCGGACAAGCCTGTCTCATCGCTTGGAATGCTCCCAATATCGCGAATATCATGCGCCTTGAGTCTCTGTACCAGCTGTTGCTTTGGTCCAGGCAACTCTGTGATGGGATGTTCGGGCTCATCGGCGTGGCAGTGGCCGTAGAACGGACACCGATAGGGTGATGTGCAATGTCGGCCCGTCTCAATGTCCAACGTTTCCCTCTGTTCCAAGGATTCCCAGATCTCGGCTAATTTGTCGGACGCGACGTCCGCGAGATATTGCCTTGCCGAGTCCGTTACATCTTCAAGGGCAAACAGGCGGCTTAGATCGTGCTCCCCTCCCTCATACACGTAGGTGTTGTCAATGTGCATGAGGTAGGCGCGGCGGATGGGGACGCCGTTTCCCTCGACAACATGAAGCTGAATCGCGACGTCGGGAAGGTGCTCACGTTGCTTGAAACCGGTGGTCGATTTGACCTCGATGAGATCGAATCCTTGTCCGTCATCAGCTCTGGCGAGGACATCGACTCTCGTCCTGATGCCCTCAAACGAGAACGCAGCCTCATAGAGCGCCGGCACAAGGAAATCGGAGAGTAGCGCCCGTGTTGAACTCTCTGCCTTCTCCTGCTCGTAGTATTGCTCTCCAAGAAGGGTACCGCCGAGAAAGCGTTGCCGCGCGAGTTCACCCACAACGTTCCCCGTGTCAAACACCGCCTGCTGGCTCGGAGCGACCGGGTCTGCAAGTTCACGGTGATGCACTTCCAGGTACAGCCGTTTGAGGCACTGAAGCCCGGCCATGTACCTAGATTTGGAGAGTTGGTGGGGGTGCTGGTTGGTCATCGTCTCTGGCTCAGTTGTGGCCGGGGTTCGGAGGCGGCGATGGTTCAGTATAGGCGCGTTGGTGGGGGGATGCGGCTTTAGATTCCTCGGCTGCGCTCGGAATGACAGACTGCGGGTATGATTTGGGGAGTGTGGTAGGGAGAGGGTGGTTATAGAGATGTGCGGGATTATGGGGTATACGGGGCAGCGGCAGGCTATGCCGATTGTTCTTGATGGGTTGTCTCGCATCGAGTACCGGGGGTATGACAGCGCCGGCATTGCCATCCTGGGGCCTTCGGGGGTGTTTGGGACGAACAAGGCCGTTGGGAAGCTGGATGCACTGAGGGCCGATCTTGAGGGGTCGTTCGTTTCGGGGTCGCTCGGGCTGGGGCATACGCGGTGGGCGACGCACGGAGCGCCCTCTTTAGCCAACGCGCACCCGCACATGGACTGCACTGGACGGGTTGCCGTGGTGCAAAACGGCATCGTCGAGAATTACAGCGCGCTCGCGGCTGAGCTGGTTTCGCGCGGGCACCGGTTCATGTCGCAGACGGACACGGAGGTGCTGCCGCACCTGATCGAGGAGGCGCTGGATCGTGGTCTCGATCCGGTCGATGCGGTGAAGTCGATTTTGCCCGATATGCACGGGGCGCTGGTGTTTTTGGTGGCGTGCGCGCAGGAGCCGGACACGTTGATCGCGGTGCGGGCGGGTAACGCGGGTGGGTTGGTCATCGGCGTGGGCGACGGGGAGATGTACGCGGCGAGCGACCTCCCTGCCCTTGTGCCGTTGACTCGCAAGGCGATGCCGCTGAACAACGGGGAGATCGCGGTGTTGCGGCCTGACGGTGCGCAGGTTTCCACGCTGGACGGCGCGCCGGTGACGCGGGAGTTCACGGAAGTGGCGCGCGACCCGCTGCGGGCGGCGAAGGGCATGTACAAGCACTTCATGTTGAAGGAGATCATGGAGCAGCCGCAGGCGTTGACCGATGCGCTGCGAGGGCGCGTTGATCTGGAATCGGGACGGCTGGAGCCGGACTACGGGCCGGGGCTGTCTCAGCGGCTGGCAGCGGCGCGTCGGATCATCCTGACGGGGTGTGGATCGAGCTATCACGCGGCGTTGGTGGGTCGGCATTATTTCGAGACTCTGGCGGGGGTTCCGGTTGAGGCTGAGGTGGCGTCCGAGCTGCGTTACCGTGATGCGCGGATTGGGGAGGGCGACCTTCTCATCGCGATCACGCAGTCGGGGGAGACGCTGGATACACTGACGGCGCTGGAACACGCATCGAGCCGTGGCGCGGACTGCGTGGCGGTGACGAACGCGCTGGACAGCGAGGCGGCGCGGATCGCATGCGAGACGATGGATATGCGGTCCGGGCTTGAGGTAGGCGTGGCGGCGACCAAGAGTTTTACATCAGCCATTATCTGTCTTTATTTGTTGGCAATTGACGCGGCGGCGGGTCGTGGGGCGATGGACGAGGCTGAGGTGAGCCGGCATTTGTTGGACCTGGAGCGGCTGCCGGGGATCGTGAGCGAGTCGCTGGAGCGGAGGGATGCGATTCGGGCGGCGGCGGAACGGCTGACGGCCAACGACAACTGCCTGCTGCTTGGACGGGGGCCGCTCTATCCCATCGCGTTGGAAGGGGCGCTGAAGTTGAAGGAGGTCGCGTACATCCATGCGGAGGGGAGCGCAGGGGGCGAGATGAAGCACGGGCCCATCGCGCTCATCGATCAGCATATGCCGACGATTGCGCTGGCGACCGAGGGGGGTTTGCGGGACCGGATGGCGATCAATATCTCAGAGATCAAGGCGCGGGCGGGGCATGTTGTGGGCGTGCTGTCAGACGGGGACGATGAGCTTGGCAGGCAGGTGGATGAGGCACTTGCGGTGCCAGAGACGCCCGAACACCTGGCGCCGATCGCGGCGACGGTGCCGCTGCAGATGCTGGCATACGAGATTGGGCTTTTGCGGGGGGCGGACATCGATCAGCCGAGGAATTTGGCTAAGTCGGTGACGGTTGAGTAGTTGTGGAGCGGGGGACGGGAATTGAACCCGCGACAACCTGCTTGGAAGGCAGGAGCTCTACCACTGAGCTACCCCCGCTTGTTTCGGTCTGTTAACCAGTTTAGCGTGCGATTCACGTCTTAGATTCCCGCCTGCGCGGGAATGACGGAGGGAGGGCGGGCATGACGGAGGGGTGGCTACCTCCGCTTGTTATTCAATTGTATGGGTTTGGGTGTGCCGCTACTCGCGGGGGCGGGAGCGGGGGCCGAAGGGTTCCGGCTGGAAGGGGCCGTCGCGGAGTTGGAGGAATGCGCGCAGGCCGCCCTCCTTTTGGGCCTCCATCATTGAGCGCTTGAAGTCCTCGCGCTGGGAGCTCTGGACGTGGGCGGACAACTCGTCGTTGAGGACGAGGGCGTTGCGGAGTCCCATCATCTCAAGACCCATAGTCGCGACGTAGAGGTTGATCTTAACTGTCTCCGGCGAGACGAGGGCGATGCGCTCAACGACGCGGAAGCAGTGCTCAAGCAGGTCTTCGCCGGGAACGACATCGTTTACGAGGCCGATGCGGAGGGCTTCCTGGGCGTCGATGTGGTCGCCTGTAAGGCCGTAGCGCAGGGCGTGCTTGTAACCGGCGTTGAGCGTCCAGAAGAAGTTGGTGTTGGAGATCATGCGGATCTCCGGCTGGGCGAAAACGGCTTCCTCTGCGGCGTATGTCATGTGGGAGGCGAGGGCGTACCAGGAGCCGCCGCCCATGCACCAGCCATTGACGGCGGCGATGACGGGCTTTGTGAGTTCCCAGATTTGGAGCAGCTTGGCGCTTTCATCGCGCGATCGGTCGCGCCAGTCATCGAGGACGGCAGCGACGCTGGTGTTCTCCGGCAGACCATAGGGCCAGACGGTTTCGCCGCGGCCTGCGCCGATGTCGTAGCCGGAGGAGAAGGCGCGACCGGCGCCGGTGAGGACGATGGCGCGGACTTCGGGGTCGTTCTCCGCTTCCGTTAATGCCTCAGCCACATCGTGCTCAAGTTGGCGGCTAATCGCGTTCAGCGTTTCGGGTCGGTTGAGAGTGATGAGGACGCCGTTACGCTGCTTTTCATAGAGGACGGTGTCGTACGTGGCCATTGGTGTGCTCGCTTTCGTTTGTGGGTTTTGCTACATGGTAGCAAACAGGGTGGGTGGTTAGCGCTCGCGCGCAGCGAGAGCGAGGGCTTCGATGATTTCGCCGGTGGCGGCGGTGCCGCCGAGGATGAGGTCGACGATACGGAGGGTTGGCGCCTGGAGATCGGGGGCCCAAGAGGCGGTGCCGTCCGAGGCGACGATGACATCCAGATCACGCACGTTGGCGTCGAAGGCGGTGTGGAGGACGCAGGCATAGGTGATTGTGCCCGCAAGGATGACTGTGCGGATGCCGCGGCGGCGCAGGGCGGTTTCGAGGTCGGTGCCGAAGAAGGCGGAGAAGCTGCGCTTTGTGACGACGTATTCGTCCGACTGAGGTGCAAGGGCATCGTGGATTTCTGCGCCCCACGTTCCGGGCATGAGGGCTGGGCCGCCGGGGGCGTCGGCCACTGCGCCGAAGGTTTGTGCGACGACTTGATGGATGAGATGGACGGCATCGGGGGAGTCATCGCGTTCGATGCGGGTGTGGACGATGAAGAGGCCGGCGGCGCGGGCGGCTTCAAGGAGGGATGCCATGGGCGGGATGCCATCAGTTACCAGTTGAGGGTCGAGGCCGAGGGGCTCGACGCGGTCCGCTGCGCGGGCGTAGAAGCCGTCCGCATGGCAGAAGTCGTTCTGCATATCGACGACGATGAGGGCGGTATTCTTGGTGTCTAGTTGGAGATTCATTGATTCAGTGTAGCGGGGGATGGGCTGCTTTATGCGATTCAGATTCTGGCCTGCGCGGGAATGACGGAGGGGCGGCGGGATTACGGATGGGTGGATTGAGATTAGTAGGGGCGGCCGGTTGGCCGCCCCTACGATGTTTACCGCGATGGCGCCTTTAGCGCCGTTTGCTGAGGTTGCTACTCGCCGCGGGCTTTTGCGGAGCGGGGGCCGAAGGGTTCCGGCTGGAATGGGCCGTCGCGCTGCTGCAGGAAGCCGCGCATGCCGCCCTCTTCCCGGGCCTGCTCGAGGGGACGCATGACATCCTCTCGCTTGGAGGCGTGGGCGAAGGCGGACAGCTCGCCGTTGAGGATCAGAGCGTTGCGCAGACCCATCATCTCAAGGCCCATTGTCGCGACGTACAGGTTGATCTTCACAGTCTCAGGCGACACCAGCGCGATGCGCTCACCAATCTTGAAGCACTCTTCAAGCAGGTCGTCCTGCGGGATGATCTGGTTGATGATGCCAATTCGCAGCGCCTCTTCGGCGTCGATATGGTCACCGGTCAGACTGTAGCGCAGGGCGTGCTTGTAGCCTGCATTGAGAGTCCAAATGAAGCTCGTGTTGGAGATCATGCGGACCTCGGGCTGCGAGAAGACTGCGGCCTCGGAGGCGTAGGTCATGTGGGAGAAGAGGGCATACCAAGAACCGCCGCCCATGCACCAGCCGTTGACGGCCGCGATGACGGGCTTGGTGAGTTCCCACAGGTGCATGAAGCGATCAGGCTTGTCGCGCGTGCGCCAGTCATCAAGCATCTGGGCGATGTTTGAGCCTTCCGGCAGGCCGTAGGGCCAGACGGTTGGGGCGCGGCCACCGGCGATGTCGTAACCCGCTGAGAATGCACGGCCTGCGCCGGTGAGGATGATGTATCGAACCTCAGGATCGGCCTCTGCTTCATCAAGCGCGACGTGCAGCTCGTCTTCAAGGTCGCGGCTGAGGGCGTTGAGCGCCTCAGGTCGGTTGAGGGTGATAAGCACGCCCTTGCGCTGCTTGTCGTACAGGATGTTTTCGTAGTCGCCCATTTCTGTTTCCTTTCCTTGTCCACTCTGTTGTCTTATCTGGGTCTCGGTTCGTTTCTTCTTGCGTTGGTTTGTGTCGGGTACTCCCCCATCGAGGGGGAGGGGATTTCAGTCTCTTACCTTGGAGCGGGGGCCGAACGGTTCCGGTTGGAACGGGCCGTCCCTTACGGTGAGGAATGAACGGAGGCCGCCCTGCTCCAGGCCGTCGAACATGGCTTTGCGGTAGTCCTCACGGCTGGATGAGTGGGCCAGCGCGGAGAGCTCGCCGTTGAGCTTGAGGGCGTTGGCGAGTCCCATCATTTCGAGGCCCATCGTTGCGACGTAGAGGTTGATCTTGACGGTCTCCGGTGAGACCAGCGCGATGCGCTCTACAAGCTGGAATGCCTCATCGAGCAGGTCGTCATGGGGGACGATCTTGTTGACGATGCCGATACGGAGCGCCTCTTCGGCGTCTATGTGGTCGCCGGTGAGGCTGTAGCGCAGAGCGTTCTTGTAGCCCGCAGACAGCACCCAGAAGAAGCTGGTGTTGGAGATGTGTCGGACTTCCGGCTGGCCAAAAACGGCTTGATCCGAGGCGAGGGTCATGTGGGTTGCCGTGGCGTACCAAGACGCGCCGCCCATGCACCAGCCGTTGATTGCGCCGATGACGGGCTTGGTTAGCTCCCACATATGCAGGAGCTTGCGTACGCCATCGCCATCGTTCTTGCGCCATGAATCCAGCAGTTCGGCGACACTCTGGCCGGGCGCGACGCCATACGGCCAGACGAATTCTCGCATTGGAGCATCGGGCGCACCGAGGTCGTAGCCGGCGGAGAATGCCCTGCCCGCCCCTGTGAGGACGATGGCGCGAACCTCGGGGTCCGCCTCGGCCTCGTCGAGCGCCAGGTGGAGCTCATCCTCCATCTGAGGGCTGATTGCGTTGAGCGCCTCCGGACGGTTCAGGGTTATGAGCGCGCCTTTGCGCTGCTTCTCGTAGAGGACGTATTCGTAGTTGGGCACTGTTGTTGGTTCTCCTTCTAGGTTTTGTGACAGTTTAGTCGCGTGGGCGGGAGCGGGGGCCGAAGGGCTCCGGCTGGAATGGGCCGTCGCGGGCTTCGAGGTATCCACGGAGACCGCCCTTTTCTTGCGCCTCTACGAACGGACGTCGCCCCTCCTCGCTTACGGAGGAGTGGGCGTGGGCGGAGAGTTCGGCGTTCAGGTTCAGGGCGTTGTGGAGGCCCATCATCTCGAGGCCCATGGTCGCGACGTAGAGGTTGATCTTGACGGTCTCGGGCGAGACGAGGGCGAGACGCTCAACAATCTTGAAGGCTTCATCAATCAGGTCGTCAGCGGGCACGATTGTGTTGACGATGCCGATACGGAGGGCCTCTTCGGCGTCGATGTGGTCGCCTGTCAGCGCGTAACGCAGGGCGTTCTTGTAGCCGGCGTTGAGCACCCAGAAGAAGCTGGTGTTGTCCATGTGGCGGACTTCCGGCTGCGCGAATACTGCGTTGTCCGCGGCGAGGGTCATGTGCGCGGCGTTGGCGTACCAGGAGCCGCCGCCCATGCACCAGCCGTTTACTGCCGCGATGACGGGTTTGGTCAGTTCCCACATATGCAGGAACCGGCGCATGTTCAGGCGGTCCGACGTGCGCCAGTGGTCGAGGTGCGCAGCGACGCTTGTGTTCTTGGGCAGCGCGTACGGCCATTCGAACTCAGCCTCGCCGGAGATGTCATAGCCCGAGGAAAATGCCCTGCCTGCTCCGGTCAGGACGATGGCTCGCACCTCAGGATCCGCCTCGGCCTCATCGAGCGCCTCATGCAATTCGCGCTCCAGGTCAGGGCTGATGGCGTTCAGTCGCTCCGGCCTGTTTAGCGTTATCAGGACGCCTTTACGCTGCTTCTCATACAGGACGTTTTCATAGTTGGCCATAGTCGGCACCCTCCCCGTTTATCCCCTGTTCCTGTGTGTCCACAAGTTGTGAGACGCACGCGGCGAGAATAGCATTCGGCGAATACAGGCGGCAAGGTAGCTGCGCTACGAGGTTGTTTGGCGCAAAGGGTCTTTAGATTCCTCGACTGCGCTCGGAATGACAGGTGGAGGAGGGAATGGCGGGTAAGTGAGGGGGATGGGAGTGGCGCAGGTAGACTGGTTCTAGAAAGTAAGACTAGCGTAAGGCGGGGGCGGGATGCGGGTGACGGTTCTGGGCGGGTCGGGATTCGTGGGGCGGCACCTTGTGGCAACGCTCGCGGTGGCGGGCCATGGGCCGATACGTGTTCTGTCACGCTCGCCAGAGCGGGTCTTCAGCGATGCGCGGCGGTCACTGGCTGTTGCATTTGAGGCTATCGAAGCGCTGGCGGGCATCGACAAGTTATCCAGAGATGATGTGGTGGCCGCGCGGGATCGGGCGGACCAGGGCGAGGCCATGCTGCGGGAGTCGGTTGAGGTTATCGAGGGGGATGCACGCGATTGGGGGGCTGTGCGGGAGGCTGTTTCCGAGGTGGATGCCGTGGTTCATGCGGTGGGGATTATCCGCGAGACGGAGGGGCGTTCCTACGGCGATACCAACGTGGGCACGACGCAGTCGCTCATCGACGCTATGAAGGATGTCGGAACGAGTCGGCTGATCTACATGGGCATTCTTGGGGCGTCGGACGATCCGGAGATGCCGTATGGGAGGTCGCGCTGGCAGGCGGAGACGGCGGTAACGGAGAGCGGGCTGGACTGGACTGTTGTTAAGCCGTCGCTGGTGCTGGGAGTATCGGATGCCGTTTCGCGACGGACGGTCAAGCTGCTGCGGACGGGGCCGGTTGCGCTGCTGCCGTTCCCGGATGGGGGACGGACAAAGCTGCAGCCGATGTATGTGAGCGATCTTGCGGCAGCGTTGACGCTGTGCGTGACGGAGCCGGAGCGGGTGGGACAGACGTATGAGATCGGCGGGCCGGAGCACATCGCGCTCGTGGATATTGCACGGGCGTTTGCGGCGGAATTGGGAATCAGGCGTGTCTACAGCCTGCCCATGCCGCGATTCGCCCTCCAGTTCGGGGCGGCACTGATGGGTCGCATGTTGCAGGATCCGCCGATTACTGCGGCGGAGCTAAGCCAACTGCGGGAGGACAACGTAACGGCGCTCGATTCGGTTGAGCAGGCGTTCGGGTTTGCGCCGCGTCGGTTTCGGGATTTTGTTGGGTATGTGAGGGACGTGGCGGGCTAAGGGGAAACTCATCCCCACCCTAACCCTCCCCCATCTAGGGGGAGGGGATTCCTGAGGACTAGTTGTCGCGGGTTTTGGCGAGTTGGGAGATGAATTGCTCGATGGGGAATGCAGGCAGCGAGACTATTTGGATAGTGCCGCGCGCACCCAGTTCCAGGGAGACCCGGGCAATCGTCTCGTTGTCAGGAGCCTCAACAATGTTGACGAAGTCATAGTTGCCGAGCACAGCGTATTGGGCGGTGACCTTCGCGCCCCACGATTCGATCTCGCGATTCACTTCCTGGATGCGCTCCGGGCGATGCTTAACGGTCTTGCGTCCCTCATCTGTCAGCGAGCTGAGCAACACGTACGTCGCCATCTAGTTCCTCCTTACTTGTCCGAACTTGTCCGAGCTCTTGTGTGTAGATGTCTCAAGTGAGAATCGTAGGTACGGCGGCGTTCCGTGTCAACGGAGAGACATTGTCGCATCCAGGAATTCGGCGGTGGCGGCGGCGAGCGCGGGGCGGCTGGTCTGCCATGCACGGTCCGCGCCTTCGAGCGCCATGGCGGACACATCGTCGCGTCCAATGCCATCAACCCAAGCGCCCAGTTTCTCCGGGGTTGTGAGTCCGTCATTGCCGCCGATGAGAAATCGCACGGGCACTTTCACGTTTGCCATGTCGCCCTCGGTAGGGATGCCAATGAGGGGGATGTCGAGGATGGGGGAAACGGCAACGACGGCTCGTACGCCTTCAGGTTGTTGAGCTGAGGCACGGAGCGCGATGCTTGCACCATACGAATAGCCGACGATGCCAAGATGCCGGCCATCAACGCCCGGCCATTCCCGCAGCATATCGACAGCGGCGAGCGCATCTGACACCTGTCCCTCCCCCAGGGCGTTCTCGCCCTGGGATTCGCCAACGCCGCGGTAGTTGAATCGAAATGAGACGAAGCCGCGGGGCGTGACTTCTCGTGTCAGTGCCTCGACAACGGGACTGAGCATCGTGCCGCCCAGGTGCGGCTCGGGGGAACAGAAGACGACACCGGGGAGATCACTGCCACCCTCGGGAATCTCCTCCCCGGACGGCTCGGCAATGATTCCTTCAAGCGTCAGGGCATCGGTGGAGAAGAAATTGACAGCCGTCTGCCTCACGCCGGCGCGCCCTAGAGACCGTATGCGAGACGCTCGGCCAGGCTGGGAGGAAGACCGGCGTCTGCGAAATGTTTCTGCGCGGTTTCCATGTCGTATTCGACACGGAACTGTGTGAGCGTTCGAGTGTCCGTATCAAGAATGACGTAGGCAGCGCGATGGTCTCTGTCACGGGGCTGTCCCACGCTGCCGGGGTTGATGATGAGGCGAAGATCATTTGGCAGATGGATTAGTGAACCGTGGTTGAGACGGCCCATGGCATGAACACGGCTCGGGGAGTTCGGCCCCGCGACTATCTCTTCAAAAATCAGGGGCAGGTGGGAGTGCCCCACCAGCAAGAATGGCGTTTCCAGCAGATCAAATGACGCGCGTGCCGCTTCCTCATGTATGAGGTATTCCCAGACAGGGTCCCGGAGCGAGCCGTGGGCCAGGGTGAATTCACCCTGCTTCACTACCCTCGGCAGGCCTTCCAGATAGGCACGATTCTCCGCTGTAAGTTGTGCCCCGTTCCATTCGCAGGCAAGGGCCGCCTCTTCATTGAATGTGCCCAGGTAGATGGCGCCGATGGCCCCAAGGTCATGGTTGCCGGCAACGCTTATGTGGTCAAAGCCGCGCAGCGTGTCAAGGCACTCATTGGGATGCGGGCCGTATCCGACCATATCCCCCAGCGACCAAATGTTGTCGACCGGACCCCGCGCGTTCGCGTCGCGTAGGACGGCGTCAAACGCGACGATGTTTGAGTGTATGTCCGAAACAATCAGGGTTCGCATCGTAACTGTATCCTGGCTGTGCCCGCCATTATATTGCGGACTGGGGCACGTACGTGTTGCGGCCTGCAGTAAGGTCTGCAAGGAAGTTGTCGGCCCAGGCCCTGGCGGTGTTAGTCTGAACGTCCTCATTCAAGGCCGTCCACCGGCGGCGGCGTTCACGATGCGTCATAGACAGGGCGCTGTGCATGGCCTCCGCGGTGCCTTCAAGGTCGTAGGGATTGACGATCAACGCATCCTGCATCGTCTCGGCGGCGCCGCAGAATCGAGACAACACCAAGACGCCGGGATCAGCGCCCTGGGCTGCGACGAATTCCTTGGCGATGAGGTTCATACCGTCCCGAAGCGGGGTCACGAGGCAGACGTCCGCTTCACGGAAGAAGTGGGCCAATTCCTCCTGGTTGTAGGAGCGGTAGAGATAGTGAACAGGCACCCAGTCCGCCTCGGCGAATCGCCCGTTGATGCGCCCAACGAGCCTGTCTACCTGTTCACGTTCCTGGACGTATTCCGGCACGCGGCTGCGTGAGGGCGCGGAAATCTGAATCATGGTGACCTTACCCCGAACAGCCGGAAACCGGTCAAGCATTGCCTCAAAGGCCCTGAGCCTTTGGGGGATTCCCTTTGAGTAATCAAGGCGATCCACTCCGAGAATGACTTTCTTACGTTCGGTGGGTCGGCGCGGCAGGAGTCTCTGCAGGAGGCCTCCGGTCTCAGCTTCGCCTGATTCACGCGTCCATTTCTGGAATTGATCCGGGTCGGTTCCGATGGGATAGACACCCGCTGACACTGTCCCCGATCGGCCATCGAATACACCCGTGTCCACAGCGCCTCCGATTTCAGCCTGGAGGGTGTCAAGGAAGTTGTGGGCGTATCGATTTGTGTGGAATCCGACCAGGTCATAGCTGACAAACTCTTCAAGAAGCTGTCTCGCCCACGGGAGGATCGAGAAGACTTCTGCGGCAGGGAACGGCGTATGGAGGAAAAAGCCGACCTTGCCTCGCCATCCCATCCGGCGCAGTTCCGAACTCAGGGGGATGAGATGGTAGTCCTGCACCCAAACGACGTCGCCGTCTCGGAGGAGGGGGTAGAGGCCTTCAGCAAACCTCCGATTGACGCGTCTATACCCCCGATAAGCGTCATGGCGAAGCTGGACGAAATTTGGGAAGGCGTGCAGAAGCGGCCAGAGAGTGCGATTGGCGAAGACGGAGTAAAAGAGGTTGACCTCATCGGCAGTAAGGTTCATTGCGCCAACGTCAATGCTGCCGCTGCGCGCGACCAACGGTTCCCCGGCAAGGCGGCGCTCCGTTGCCGTGCCGCTCCACCCGAACCACAGACCACCGTATTGCTCAAGGGCTGACTGCACGGCGGAGACAAGACCGCCCACAGGTTGACTTCTCTGGTCTCGCGACGCGTCAGGAAGTGTCGATGCCGGTAATCGGTTGGACACGACGACGAGACGCTGTATCTGCTGCATCGCCTTGCCCCCTAGCTCCACCCGGCAAGCTCAAATAACTGCTGCACGGTACAAAAAGAGTCTCGCGACGTGTGTTAACCCTAGCCGTCGGCTTGTAACTGGTCAAATAGCGTTGGGCGGGCGCGCGGGAATGAGGGGGGTGCGGGGAAGGGCGTGCTACACTTTTGCTCTAACGGTGAGGGAGCCGCGGTGGGACGCTGCGGGTGACGGGGGAGATGTCATGCCAGAGAGCAAGTTCGTCGATATCCAAGGCCTCAATATGCACTATCTCGAATGGGGCGATCCCTCAAATCCCGACCTGCTCCTCGTGCATGGATGGACGGGCCTGGGGTCTTCGTGGGCGTCCGTTGCGGAGGCATTCCAGGATCGATATCACATTATTGCGCCGGACAATCGCGGCCACGGGCAGACGGACAAGCCTGTGACGGGCTACATGCTGCGCGATTTTGCGACGGACATCGTCACGCTGATTGACACGCTTGGACTAGAGAGGCCCGCCTACGTCGGCCATTCATGGGGCGGCAACATCGGCACCATCATGGCGTCCGATTACGCGGACAAGATCTGCGGCGCGTTCCTCGAGGACCCCGTGTACTGGAAGATGGTGAACGTCCACGTGACAAGCCTGGCGCAAGCAATGGCCCGCCACAACAGGCCGGAAGCGGAGATTCGCGCGGAGGCCAAGGAACAGGGCATGTCCGAGCAGGAGGCGGATGAGCTGGTTTATCGGCATCATCACTTCTCGCCGCACGCGGTGACCCGGCTGCTGACCGACAACCGTCAGTGGGCGTTCCGGTGCGAGGACCACATGCGACGCATCGCCGTGCCCACACTTGTGCTTGTAGCGGATATAGCCGCCGGCGGCTATATGCTCCCCGAAGAGCTTGAGTATTACCGCACTATTGCGACGCCAGACCTGGATTTTCGACTGTGGCCGGACGTAGGACACGGGATGCACGCGGCACGCCCGGAACAGTTCAACCAGGAGCTCGATGAGTTCCTGAAGAGCTGTAGCGCTTGAGCAACCCGGCCCACTACTCAATAGCTGAGGACGAAACCGAAGCCTCTTCGCGTTTCCGCACGTTCCGCTCGCTCCGCAACCCTGTCTACCGCCGCCTCTGGATGGCGGGGTGGGTGTGGTATGTGAACCGCATGATGGAGATGGCGGTTCTGTCATGGCTTGTTTTGGAGCTGACAGATTCGCCGTCGCAGGTGGCGCTCGTTGGCGTGTTCCGCATGGCTCCGATGTTCCTGCTCGGCCTTGTGGCGGGCAGCTTCTCGGATCGCTTTCCTCGCAAGTACGTGATGATCTCAACGCAGATCGTCAACGTCATCGTCGTTGGCGGCATGCTCGCGGTACTTGTTCGCGGGGGCGTGGAGCCGTGGCACGCATATCTCGCGACGTTCCTTACAGGCTCAGCATGGGCAGTGGATTTTTCCGCGCGGCGCGCCTATTTCGCCGAGATCTTCCGCGGGGACGCGCTAACCAATGCTATATCGCTGGATGTCGTTGCCCTCACCGGAAGCAGCATCGTGGGGCCGCTGTTTGCGGGGACGATAATCGAGCTGATCGACTTCTCAGGGTCGTATGCGCTGATGTTCGGCTTGTACCTGGCGGCGGGTTGGGTTCTGTTCACCATTCCGAAGACTCAGTCGATGGGGATGGAGAAGGAGCCCGTTCTAAGACAACTCAAGGAATCCGTGACGGCGCTTGTTTCCAACAGGGCTCTATTAGCCGCCCTGACCATCACGGTCAGCCTCAACTTCTTCGGGTTTCCCTTCCTGACGATGGTGCCGGTGATAGGGCGAGACGTGCTGGGCGCGAATGCGTTTCTCTACGGGGTTTTGGCGGGCGCAGCGGGGATCGGCTCGTTGACGGGGGCGATTATCATCGCATCGCGCCAGATACGCAACCACGGCCAGGTCTATTCGCTGGGTTCGGCATTCATGCTGGGGATCCTGGTGCTGTTCTCATTGTCACAGTGGTATCCGGTTTCCCTTGTTCTCTTGATGGTGGCTGGTCTCGGCATGGCCGGTTTTGCGACGATGCAGCCAACGATTGCGCTGCGGGCGGTGGGGCCGGAGATGCGGGGGCGCGCGATGGGCGCAATCGCTCTGGGGATCGGCGCGAGTCCACTGGGGATGTTGACGGTGGGATGGATGGCGGAACCGGAGAACCTGGGCCCTCAGACAGCGTTGGCGGTGCTGACGGGCACGGGTTTCGTCGTGATTCTGGTCTTGCGGATGTTGCTGCCGGAGTTGCGGGGTGTGAGGCGGTAGGAATCAGCCCCCCCACCCTAACCCTCCCCCACGAGGGGGGAGGGGACCTAGCCGCGACGCTGCTACCTCGCGCCTTCCTGGTTGAGGAGCTTCTTCTTGCGATCGATGCCGAGGGCGTAGCCGCCTAGGGTTCCGTCTGAGCGGACGACGCGGTGGCAGGGGACGACGACAGGGGTTGGGTTCTTGGCGCAGGCGTTGGCGACGGCGCGGGTTGCGGTGGGTTGGCCGATGTCGTCAGCGATCTGTGAGTAGGTTCGGGTTTCGCCGCGCGGGATGCGGCGCAGGGCCTCCCAGACTCGGCGCTGGAACGCGGTTCCGCGGACGTCCAACGGTAGATCGGTTCCTACGTCCGGGGTTTCGCCGCAGACTATGGCGGCGACGATGGCGACCCACCGGCTGAGAGGTCCGGTGTCTTTTGCCTGCTCGGCGAGCGGGAATTCCTTTCTCAGCGCAGTTTCCAGAGACTCGTCATCGTCAGCAAGGGAGATACGGCAGACTCCATTGTCAGTGGCGGCGACGAGCAAGCGGCCGAGCGGGGTTTCTGTGATGGCATAGGAGATAGACGCCCCTGCCCCGCCGCGTCGGTACTGGCCCGGCGTCATGCCGAGGTGGGCGTCTGAGGATTCGTAGAGCCTGCTGGGCGATCCGAATCCGCTTTCGTAGAGAGCGGACGTGACGTCATGGCCGTTGCGAACGCCATCCTTGAATCGTTCGAGGCGGCGTTGCTCGGCGTACTGGCGCGGGGTGATGCCGAGCACCAATTCAAAGGAGCGGCGGAGGGCATGATCCGTGACATCAGCAGCACGGGCAAGCGCAGCAACAGTTAGAAGTTCATCAGGGCTGGCATCGATCAGCCCGCAGGCTTGCGAAACGACAGCGACGGCGCGGGAGTGGGGGCCGCCCTCGTCAGGTCGGCAGCGCTTGCATGCGCGATATCCTGCCGCACGGGCCTGGGCGATCTCGTCGAAGAACTCGACGTTCTTTCGCAGGACTGGCGCGCCTCGGCAGGTTGTTCGACAGTAGACGCCGGTGGTTTTGACACCAAAGGTGAAGGCGTTTTCATACGCGGGATCGTTGTTGCGGATGGCCTGCCAGCGCTCGTCCGTGAGCGTGTCTGACTGGGTGTCTCGTTCGGCTGCTACTGTCATGTCCCTACCCCATTGCCCTTTGCTTTTGCTCCACAAGGACATCATTGCAGTGGGTGAGACAGGCGTCTATCCGATTTGTTTGTGAAGGTCGGTTTACCCCAGGCTTTGGTAGTGGTACATGGGCTGTTCGGGGACGTGCCAGTCTGCGTAGTACTCGCGGAGGTAGGGTTCGAGGCGGGCTGCGAGGTCCCGACGGTTGGTGAGGTCTTCAGGGGCGGGGGTGCTCAGTTCTTCGCGGACGGCGTCGACAACCCCGGCAGCATCGATTGTCTTGAACTGTTTGTCTTCGAAGATGGTTTTGCCCTCGACGATCACGGTATCCACGTCTGTGGCGCGGGCGCGCGAAACGAGGACATCCAGGACATCGAGGTTCTCGGCGACGTAGGGTGTGGAGATGCGATCCCAGTCCAGCAAGACCATGTCGGCGCGTTTGCCAACTTCGAGGGAGCCGATCATGTCCTCACCGAACGTGGTCTCATATGCGCCGCCAAGGGTGGCCATGTGGAGGACCTGGTGAGATGTGAGGTGGGGAACGTCAAGTCCGGGCGGACGGTGCAGCCTCATGGACAGCGCCATTTCCTGGAAGTGGTCGTCATCATCATTGATGGATGTGCTGTCTGTGCCGAGGGCGACATGGACCCCTTGCCGGTGCATCTCAAGGACAGGGGCGATGCCGCTGCGGAGGCGCAGGTTGGAGCTTGGGTTGTGGCTGATGCTTGTGCCGGTCTCAGCGAGAATCGCGATATCGTCGGAGGTCAGCCAGACGCAGTGGGCAAGCGATGTCTTGGGGCCGAGGAATCCAAGCTCGTTGAAGCGTTGCACAGGTGTTTGGCCATGCAGGCGCTCGGCGTACAGCCGCTGGTAGTAGCTCTCGACACAATGGGTGTGGATACCGACGTCCGCCGCCTTGGCCAGTTCAGCGATGTGGGCGAGGGTGTCCTCATCCGCCCAGTGGTAGGCCTGCGGACTGTAGAGCATGCGCACCATGTTGGTGGAGTCGGCGGGGTAGTCGCGGATCAGATCAGCGGTTATGGACAGGTAGTCCTCAGTGGAAAGGATGGAGCCTTCTACGACGCTGCGGACGCCGCTCGCGAGGTCGTCCGGCATTTTCTCATACACGTCATCATCATTGCCGTAGACGAGGTAGCACTGATTCTTGAACGCGAGGGAGAAGGCTGTGCGCAGGCCCGCCTGGCTGAATGCATGGAGGTTGGCCTGGGCCTCATCCCACACCACACGGCGGGGGGTGACGGACTGGTTGAACATGACAGTAGTAACGCCGGACCTAATCAGGTTCAGCAGTGTAATCAGCATCATGTTGTACGGCTCGACGGAGCGACGTCCCCATGCGTGGTTGATCCACGTTTCCAGTCCGCCGTCCGGTTGGCCAAGGAGGAGGCCGGACAGACCGCGGCCGTGGTGGTGGGCGTTGACCATGCCGGGCATGAGGAATTGGCGGCCATTGCCAACGACTTCGGCGTCCGGGTGGCGAAATCGGAGGTCATCATACGCCCCTACATCGACGATCTGACCGTCGGTCTGGGCCACAGCGCCATCGGTCAAGACGATGCTATCTCCAGCCAGATCTGCTCGGACGAGGACGTACTTGCCGCGCGTGATGGTGGTAGTCATTTTTCCTCCTATGCCGGATCTGTTCGGGCTATGCCGGATCTGTTCAGGTTATCGCCAGAATTACCGGCGCGCTCGTTTCCATCGAAACACGGGGCACGGGGTGGACGACGTTCACTGAGAGCTACGGCGCGATTGTGGCAGCCAGGCGAACAAAGTCGTGGCGGGTAATGATGCCGACGAGTTTGTTGTCACGGACGACCGGGAGTCGCTTGAGCCGGCGCTGGTGCATGATGCGAACGATTTCCTCTATCGACGTGTCCTCTTTCACGGTCACGACGGGCGTGGACATCACATCCGAGACGAGGGTCCTGGAGAGGACGGTATGCAAGTTGCCAATATTGTCCCTATTAACGAAAACGTTGCCGAATAGCTCGAAAACCGTTCCGTGCATCCCCGGGTCGCGGATAGGCGTCAGGAAGAAGTCTGAGTGGCTCATGATGCCAACGAGGTTATCGCGGTCATTCACCACAGGCAGCGCGCTGATGTTGTGATCCAGCATGACATTGGCAGCATCGACTACCGTTGCGTCGGACCGAATGGTGTACACACGGCTTGACATTATTTCTGATGCGTTCATAGCTCAATCCTGACCCTTACCCTGAAAGCTAATCATAGCGAATCACTTAACGCGACGCGCGTCTAGGCACCTGCCAGATTCTTGAGAAACGAGGCGACATCGGCGGGAGAATCCAACCGGTACGTTGCGACGGTATCGCGGTCAGGCTCACCAACACGAATTGAGAGCCCACCAGAGAGGTTGACCTCCCGAAACGCGTCCTCATCCGTTGTGTCATCCCCGATGTAGATGGGGAAGAGTTGCGTCTCTGACATTCGCAGCAGTGTGTCCATGATGAATCGCATCGCCGCTCCTTTGTCTCGGGCGGCTGCGGGGCGGATATCCAGAACCTTCTTGCCCTGCACGACGGTGATCTTGCCTTCAGCGACTGTGTCCGTTGTCGCGTCATGGACAATTTGTCGCACTTTCGGTTCCAACTCTTCGGGTGTCATGCGGGAGTGGACACTGAGGCTCACGCCTTTGTCTTCGACGAACGCGCCGCTTATCTTGCTGACGGCACTTTCAAGGGCACGGCGCAGGTCTGCCATCAGGAGACGGGCTTGTTCCGCGCCATCATCTTCAAAGGCCAGACCGGGCGCGGCAATCTCGATGCCGTGATTTCCAGAGTAGATGGCATTGGGGAGACCAGCACGCTCCCGAACATCTTCAAGCGCACGGCCACTCACAATCGCAACTGCAAATCCGGGCTGCCCGGTCAGTTGACTGAGGGCGTCCGCGCATTCCGGAAGAATGTATGCGTCCTCGGGCCGGGGGACGATGGGCGAGAGTGTTCCGTCAAAGTCGCATGCAATCAAGACGTGGTCGGCGGCCCGAATACGAGCTTCTATATCCGACCGGTGGTTGACCAGGGGCTCTGCCATGCGCTTGATTCTGTGTCAGTCTCGCCGGGATTCGCGCTACGAGTCCGAGGCATTGCTCTCCGGCGGGGCAACGCGTGTCGCGTCCTGCTGCGCCTCCATGATGGCGCCACGCAGGCCGATGGTTTCCGGGGTGGCATCGCCCATATAGAGGGTGCGATGGGGGAAGGGTATCTCGATCCCCTCGTCATCAAAGGCCTTCTTGACCCGAAGACGATATTCGCCGGAAACGTCCCATTGACGAATGGGGAGAACCTCGCCGAGTACCTTGATCTCGATTGCGGAGTCTCCGAAGCTATCGACTCGCAGCGCCTTGATGGGATCAAGGATTATGGGGCCCCACTCCTCTTCGTCTGCCAGCTCCTGTCCTACCCGATTCAGCACTTGCATGGCATGTTCAAGGTCTGTCTTGTAGGCGACGCCAATATTCATATTCACGCGGGACATGTCTTTTGTGTAGTTCGTCGTGGTGGTGATTGTGCCGTTGGGGATGGTGTGCTGCTTGTAGTCAAGGTCACGGAGGAGTGTGCGGCGGAGGTTGATGTCCTCTACCAGACCGGCGATGCCGGCGATGCTAACGACATCACCAACGCGATATTGATTTTCGAGCGTAATGAAGATGCCGCCGAGAATATCGCGGATGAGGTTCTGTACGGCAAAGCCGACGCCAACGGCGATCGCGCCCGCTGCGACGAGCAGCGGGGCCAGATCGACGCCGATCTGGCTGAGCGCGAGGAAGATGGTCAGCAACACAATGGCGGTGCGGGATGTGTCGACCACGACATCCGAGAGTGTGTCGATGTTTTTCTGGATTTCCTCTTCAAGGGAGACGTTGGCGCGAGCTCGGATATTGGATTCAACAAGCCTGGGAACGCTGAACCTGACGATACGCATAGCGATGATGCCGCCGACGACGATGAGGACCACCGGAACCGCATTTGCGATTGCCGATTCCAGGACCCACTGCCCCGCTGCGGACATTGACCCTCGAGCAAGAGACGAATAACCAAGCGCGAAGGCGGCGGATACTTCGATCGTGGCGATCACGATGATAATCCATGCTGCCCGCACCACCATCGAACTCAGATCTGCCTGCAACCACTCGAACCCGCCGGGGAATACACGATCCAGCGAGCGGAGGAAACCACGGATAAGTGGCGGCAACACTAACCAAACGGCCAGCATCAGGGTCACAGCACCGCCACCCCATACAATGACGAACTGCAGGAACGGCCCCGGATCGTCAATGATTACCTGAAAATCGGACAGAATCTGATCAATCACCCGCGATGATCCTCCTCAAGCATCAATGTTGTTCCATTCAATGATAATCCCACACGCTTGACGCCCCATTGCACAAGGCACACGCTAGTCAAACAATTCTAGGAAATGAGGTCCCTTCACATGCGCATCGGTGTTGAACTGGCGGTCCGAACACCCGTTACGGACCTGGTCAATTACATCAAGGATTACGATTCCTACGGCTTCGAGCGGATATGGGTTCCGGACGCGGCGTTTTCGCAATGGGAGGTCTGGACAACGGCGGCGCTGGCGGCTGTTTACACAACGACGCCAAGGATCGGGGTCGGGGTTATGGCGCCGTATCATCGGAATCCCGCCGTCATCGCGCACGGGGCTGCGACACTTGACCAACTTTCAGGGGGACGGGTTGATCTATCGATTGGGCGCGGATCGCGCCCCTACATCGCGAGCATTGACGCCGATCGGCCGGATGAGGCCGTGACCGAGGCGATCACGATTATCAACGGGCTTCTTTCAGGAGAGACCGTCAGCATGGAGGGGACGGCGTTCACGTTCAGAGAGGTCTCTCAGCGTGTGCAGCCGGTGCAGGAACACATCTCAATCGCGATTGCGTCGATGAGTCGTTATTGGCTCGATATTTCCCGTGATACAGCGGACGGCGTTCATCTCTATACAAGCAACCCCACCCTGCTTGGCACTGCTCAGGAGGCGAAGAAGGCGGCAAAGAATCCCAACTTTGAGGTGACAACGACGCTTGGGTACGTGGAGCCTGAAGAGGTGCGCGAGTGGTGGGTGACCAATTTCGGCCGCAACTTCAACCTGCAGCAGTTGTGTGGACGCGAACCGAACACGGCGAGTTATGAGGAGTTGGCAGCCGAGCTGGTATTCACGGATGCGGACAGCCTGCGAGACCACCTGCAGCGCATGGAGTCGTTCGGCGTTGATGAGTTGATGATTGCGTACCGTCGGGCGGAGGATCTGCCGGTGATCGCGGAGATGGTGGCGGCGGCGCGGGGGTGACCGGAGGCTATTCCGGAACTGTCTCCCGTTCGGGGGTTGATTCGTGGGTGAAGTGGCCGTCCCGGAGTTCTAGGACGCGGTCTGCTGCGGACATGATTGCGCGGTCGTGCGTGGCGGCGATTATCAGGACTCTTTCTTCCTCAACGAGGCTTCTGAACAACGAAAAGACGGTCTGCGCCGAAACGGAATCCAGCTCTCCGGTTGGCTCGTCGGCCATGAGGACGGATGGGCGTGATGCAATGGCGCGGGCGATGCCGACGCGCTGCTGTTCGCCGCCGGAGAGTTCATAGGGGCGGTGGCGCATCCGGTGCAGCAGGCCGACGCGGTCAAGCACCTCACGAGCGCGCTCCTCGCGGTCCCGTCGCGACCAGCCGGAGATACGGAGGGGGAGTTCCACGTTCTCGGCGGCAGTGAGAAGCGGCATGAGCGAGGACGACTGAAAGACGATGCCGACGTGCTGACGTCGCAAGGCGGCGCGGCCTTCCTCCGAGAGTCCGTTCAAACGCTGTCCGGCGAGGAACGCCTCACCGGCGGTGGAAC
>LXNJ01000673.1_pt1 | contig 22804 bp, 20 predicted proteins | sample 809081 | NCBI WGS metagenome assembly LXNJ01 (sample SAMN04870510, study PRJNA318959) | sponge metagenome | biome: sponge; feature: marine sponge reef; material: water | host: Petrosia ficiformis | place: Greece: Milos, Mediterranean Sea | collected 2013-05-29 | depth 5-7 m | reverse complement strand
TTGCCCATCGCTTTTAAGAGTCGGTCAGGCGACATCGGAAGTTCAGTCATGCGGATACCGATAGCATCATAGATTGCGTTGGCAATCGCAGCGGGTGGTGGCACAATCGGCACTTCACCGACACCACGTACACCGTAAGGGTGCCCCGGATTCGGAACCTCTACAATAACAGCATCAATCATCGGCAGGTCTAAGCAGGTCGGCATACGGTAATCAAGGAAACTGGCGTTTGTCATTGCGCCTTCGTCGTTGTAGATATATTCCTCATTCAATGCCCAACCGATACCTTGTACAACACCACCTTGTATCTGTCCTTCAACATAACTCGGATGGATTGCTTTTCCAGCATCCTGTGTTGCCGTGTAGCGCAAAATTTCAACCTTACCGGTTTCTTCGTCCACTGCCACATCAACAACGTGGGTTGCAAATGCGCCACCAGCACCCGCGGGGTTCATCGTGGCTCTACCAATAACGGGTCCCCCAGTTTCACCAAGCCGTGCAGATAGGTCTCGGAAACTAATCTGTTCCTCTTTACCGTTAATAGATGAGAATTCACCATCAGCGAACTGCACATTAGCCTCATCAACATCCCAGAGTTTCGCTGCACGTTCAATCATCTGTCGGACAACATCTTGTGCTGCTTCATAGGCGGCATAGCCGGTCGCGTAAGTTGTACGACTTCCACCTGTCACAGCAGTGTAACCGATGGAATTGGTATCAACAACGGTTGGATTGACCGACTCGGCGGGGATTCCGAGAACTTCCGCTGCTTGCATCGCAATTGAAGCGCGCGTACCGCCGATGTCTGTAGAACCTTCTACAAGGTTAACCGTGCCATCTGGGTTAACATTAATTGTAACACTGGATTCCAAACCGATGTTAAACCAGAAACCTGAAGCAACTCCGCGTCCATGATGTTTTTTGCCATTTGGCGCGGTGTAATGCGGATGTGATTTCGCTGCCTCGACTGTTTCTATGAAACCGATACGTGGGAAAATGGGTCCATCTGCACGGTGATCTCCCTCTTTTGCACCATTCATGAGACGAATCTCAAGTGGATCTATGTTCAGCGTTTCCGCGAGTTCGTCAATAACTGTTTCCGATCCGAAAGCTGCATTTGTGGCACCAGGCGCACGATAAGGGGCAGTTTTCGGTTTATTGACGACAACGTCATAACCATCAATCAGGACGTTTTCAGTGTTGTAAGGCGCGAAAATGCACATTGCCCCTGCGCCAACAGGCGAACCGGGATACGCGCCCGCTTCAAAAACCATAGATGTCTGGGCAGCAGTGATTTTACCATCTTTGGTAGCACCCATCTTCACCGTGATATAAGATGCAGGTGTTGGTCCTGTGCCTTCAAATACGTCTGCGCGGTTCATTAAGACTTTGACCGGCTTGCCTGTTTTCTTCGCAAGCAGTGCGGCAACAGGTTTGATGTACACGTTGATCTTACCACCAAAGCCACCACCGATTTCCAATGGAACAACCTTGATTTTGGAAATGGGATATTGCAAAATTTCAGCGAGTTGTTCGCGGACTGTAAATGCGCCTTGCGTGCTACACCATACCGTCAACTGCCCATCAGGATTGTAAAGTGCTGTTGCGTTATGTGGTTCAATATAACCTTGATGAACGGTACCTGTAACAAATTCGCGTTCAATAACCACATCTGCTTCGTCAAAGCCTTTTTCAATATCACCTTTTTTGTGCTGGAGGTGGCTCGCGACGTTGCTCGGTTTGTCCCCTGTTTCACCAAGGGAAGATGTTCTCAAGTTCTCATGTAGGACAGGTGCATCTGGTTCCATTGCTGCGCGCACTTCTAACACAGGCGGCAGCACCTCATATTCAACATCAATGAGTTCGCATGCTTCTTCAGCAATGTGCGGATTCGTTGCAGCAACAGCGGCGATGGCGTGTCCCTTATAGAGCGCTTTATCGCTTGCCAAAATGTTATCGCAAAGATATTTGAGATTAACAGCACCTTCCCCAAGGTCTGCCATTTTGTCCTCTGCCGCGGGCAGGTCTTGTGCAGTAACGACACCTTTAACACCGGGGTGTGCTTCGGCACGGCTTGTGTCGATTGAAACGATACGTGCGTGGGCATGTGGACTCCGTAGCACTCTACCGTGCAGGAGTCCGGTAATCTGAAAATCTGCTCCATAAATTGCCCTACCGGTGACTTTATCAACGCCGTCATGCCGGATGGGCCGAGTTCCGATAACTTTATATTCTTTCTTTTCAGACATAGGGACGCTCCTTTTACGTAGCTGCGGCTGCATCAAGTACAGCGCGAACGATTTTATCATAACCGGTACAGCGGCATAAATTTCCAGCTAACCAGTATCGGACTTCGTGTTCTGTTGGGTTCGGGTTTTGATCAAGTAAGGCTTTTGCGCTCATAATAAAGCCAGGTGTGCAAATACCACACTGAAGCGCTGCGTTTTCAAGGAAGGCATCTTGAATCGGGTGTAATTTATCTGGATCAGCAAGTCCCTCAATGGTTTCGACAGATTTACCATCAGTTTCTACACCGAGGACAAGGCATGAATTGACAAGTCTACCATCAAGAATAACACTGCAGGCACCACAATTCCCGTTGTTGCATCCCTCTTTTGCGCCAGTGAGGTGGAGTTCATCTCTGAGGACTTCCAGTAGACTTTGCCGAGGTTCGCAGAGAAATTCCACCGCTTCACCATTAATTGTGGTTTGAACGTGCGATTTTCTCGCCATAGTATCGGTTTCCTTTCGTATTTAGTAAGCCGGAAAAACTTTTTCTTTCCGGTAGAGATATAAGGTAATAAATTCCGTTCCGATCTCCTAAAAAATAATCGGTTGGAAGGACAATTGGCAAAATTACGCTGCGTCTTTGACTCTCTGAATCGCACCGTTGAGCGCGCGTCGCGTCAGTACGCCCACGAGATGTGTCCGCTGTTCCGCAGTGCCGCGCATATCGCTAATCGGGCGGGCAATGGCTTGTGCAGCTTGTGCAGCTTCGTCAATAGTGGCATCAGAGATTTCTTTACCTGCGAGTAGCGCGCTGACCTCTTCAGCAAAGAGGGGTGTGGGCGCGACAGCGCCGAGTGAGACGCGGGCAGAGACAATACGTTGTTTTGCTTCATCCAGGACAACAGCGGCACCTGCACCGACGACTGCAATATCCATTTCGTTGCGCGGGATAAATCTAAGATAGTAGGAGCTGGAATTTTGCTGCGGTGCTGGGACTTTTATGGAGACAAGTATCTCACCTTTTCCGAGTACAGTCTGTCCGGGGCCAGTGCAAAAATCTTCAATAGGTATTTCGCGTTCGCCGTTTGGACCAGCAATGACACAGGTAGCGTTTAAGACAATTAGCGGCGGTATACAATCTGCAGCAGGCGAGGCGTTGCAAAGGTTGCCCCCTACCGCAGCGCGTCCCTGAATTGCGGTGCCTCCGATAATTTTAGTCGCATCTACTAAACCGGGATATGCCTCGCAAATGGCATCAACAGCATAAACCTCATAACACGGCACCGCTGCGCCGAGGGTCAACCCTGTTTTGGCGTCATAATCTAATACGTTGACTTCTGGGATGGATTTGATGTCTATCATCCAGCCAAGCGTTCTTCTACCCTCTCTTGCTTGAACGATAAGGTCAGTACCACCTGCCAGGATTCGGGCATGGTCTCCCTTTTCATCAAGCAATGTAACAGCTTCGGATACCGTTTTTGCTGCAATATATTCAAATGCTTGCATGGGCAACAATCTCCTTTCATTTTGATTTTGGAAAAACTGTTATTTTTAGTTAGATTATACCACATATAAGAAAAGATGCAAGTTTTTTCGTTAGTGTCAACCCACATAAATTGGATATTTTTCAGAAGTTATGCTATTCTTTAAAAAGAGGAGGGAACTATGCGAAAATTGTGGATAAAGCGCACTGTGCAGATTTGCGGATGTGTTGTGTTCTGCTGTGTATTTGCAGTGGCACAGAAAAGTGAGGATCCTGTGAAGGAAGGCATTACTTTGGCGGACCTCGGTGTGACACCGGCACAAAAAACCCAAATTGATGCGATGTGGAAACTGAAACGCCAGAAACATATACAGGCAGTCAAAGATTTGAAAACCTTAAATCGATTTGTAAAAGATACGCTTATTGGTGAGAAAGAGATTAAGGAGACACTGAAGAAATTCCGAACAAAACGGAAGGAGATGCAGGATGAGATTGATAAGGCAGAAGAAGCGTTAATAGAGACTTTGTCGCCACGGGCACAACTTCATCTGACAGTTTTAGGTGTTTTGGATAACGGTTTACCACGCCGAACGACGAGGACACAAGTAGATAAAGAGGCAGGACAAAAAAATAGCGATAGTTCAACACCTCTTGAACAATCGCCGGACAAAACATCGCAATAAAAATGGTGGAGGATACCAGACTTGAACTGGTGACCCCTTGCATGCCATGCAAGTGCTCTCCCAACTGAGCTAATCCCCCACCTGATTTAACTTTTTTAATGATAACATATATCCGCATAAAAAGCAAATAAATTTGAGTTTTTCAAGAAAATCATGAAAAATAGCGAAACTGATACATTTTTTTATTTCGCAGATCAGCCAGATAGTGAAGTTGGACTCGCCATCGGTGCGTTACTTATTGCACAAAGCGAATATCCGGATGTTGTTATTGACGACTACCTTCAGAAGTTAGGCGAAATGGCGGATGAAGTGCGGGAGAGGCTATCTGAAACGGCACCACCCCACGAACAGATTGCTGAGTATAATCACTATTTTTTTGCGGAAAACAGGTTCAAAAGAGAGATTGTCGGTTTTTACGATCCTGCTAACAATTATCTTAACGATGTCATTGATAGAATGACCGGCATTGATGTGACTCTTTATGTGCTTTATATTGAAATCGGTAGGAAAGCTGGTTTGCCGCTCTCCGCTATTAATGTGCCTTCTTTTTGCATTGTCAAGTATAAATTCAAGCATTTCGATATTTTCTTAGATTTAGGTGACGAAGGTCGGATTATATCAGAGGAAAGCCTCCGGGATAAATTAGAAATTGTATACGGTGAAGAGGCTGACCTACAGCGCAGATCGCTTAATGAAGATGCAAATAAGGAGACGTTAGCTCGGATTTTACGTAATCTGGCACGGATATATACTGATGAGAATGAACACGACAAAGCGATTCAAGCACTCAAACGTATTACATGGCTTACACCACAATATATGACTCCGTATCGTCGCCTCGGGAACCTCTTTTATCAAGTAGGCAATTACAATGAAGCATTGACCGCTTTTGAGACATATTTAGATGGTATAGAGATTCCATCAAACGAAGAACATGTCATTGAAAATATTCGGACGCTTCGCAGGATACTTGCAAAGATGAATTGATACGCCTGAAGTTGTCCTAACAAAGCAGCCAATATAATCGTAGGTTGGGTAGAGCGATAAAAAAACAAGTTTTATCAAGTTTCTACGAAAAGTGATTCATTGCTATAGGCGTATTTAGTGTTGATTTGAACAATCAACTAATGTGGATATAAAAAGTGTTGGGTTTTGCTGTCGCTCTACCCTACAGTTTAAGGTCAATGTCCAAGGCGCAATGAATTGCGCGACTACAAACTTCACAAATGCCAAGAAAGTGACTTAGAATATCTAAACCTTATTTACTACTCCAACAGGAAGCAACGATGGCTACATTAAACGAACGACTTGAGACATATAAATCTGATGGCTTCACCATCTTTGAAAAAGTTTTTGACGAAACACAGATGGAACTTTGGAAAGAGAAGCACCAAGAACTTTCTGCAGCGCATAATGGGCAAACATGGTTCGGCAACACGCTTGAATTAGCACCTGAACTGATGTGGCCCGCTGTTTCACATCCTACTATTCTTGAATTCATAGAAAAGGTGATGGGACCTTTTGTGCAGTTAGACAACTTGACGCTTGCCGCGTTTGCATCAATTGAACCTGATAAGGCGAAAGGAAGAGTTTCAGGTTGGCATCGCGATCGGTGGGCGCATGTGCCTTTCACTGACGCGTATCATCGTCCCAATGCAATTAATGCTATTTCATACCTGCAAGACCTAACGCATGAGTTTGGTCCATTACGTGTCATTGTTGGTTCACACCGAAAACCGATTACTATTGAAGATGCTAACCGCGGAATACCGCATCCCGACGAAACCATTATCCACATGAAGGCAGGCGATGTCGTCATAACACATAACGGACTCATCCATTCTGGTACACCGAATACTTCTGGACAACTGCGTTACTTTTTTAGTATCTACTATAACTTGACTTGGCTGAAACACACCGATCACCACACTGGACCGCATACACAAAAATTGCTTGAAGAAGCAAGAGCTGCAAACAATCACCAACTAATGCGCCTCCTCGGTGTTGACGAGCAGCTCCAACCGCGATGTAACTCAGGCTTTCTCCAATCCGACGAAAAACGGTGGGAAGAATGGGCAACCGCAGACCGCGCCGCTATAAAGGAGAAATAGACGATGGCTGAAGTTCCTGTAGTGCCACCGACGCTCAACGTTGAACTCGACCACCAATTGCAGCAAGAGGTCAATTTTTTTCTAAAGTGGGGCTACCTTATTGTCAACGATGCCGCGAATCCTGAACAGATTGAGTCACTACGCAACGCGCTTGATGAAAGTTACGAGAGAAATAACAAAAGCCAATTCATCGGTGAACTGCTTGAAGAGGACGATAGGTTTGCATTTCTACTTGACAATCCGCCTGTGATGAAACGGATGGAAGCGATATTGGGGACGTGTGTTCAACTTCACAGTGCAACTGCTCGCATCACTGAACCGGGAACGCCTGACCAAAATTGGCATCGTGATGGGCCTTGGCCCGTTGATCCATTTGGAACGCCCTATGGGTCTCTCCCTGCTCAGATAAACTGTGGATACTACCTTGACGAAGTCACTGACGAAACAGGACCAACCGTTGTTCAGCCCGGCAGCCATCGTGCTCCATTCCGTCCACCCCCAAGTCCAGTCCAGCTTCCTGATGAAAAACGCGTGTTAGTTTCTCCAGGGCAAGCAGTGATGTTTGATGGATGGACGTGGCATCGCGGTGCCGCAAACACTTCTTCACAACGCCGACGTGTTTGTTTGATGTGTTATCAAAATGCGTGGATGAAATCTCGCGAACCGTTTAATGGACCGCGCGTCACACGACTTCGTGAAGAAGGAACACCGCAACAAAAGTTATTGCTTGGTGCAATTCCAAAATGGTAATGCAAATAGTAGGCACAATCCTTGTGCCGTAACCAACGGAGAAATTATATGAATATCGCTTACATTGTTATTGACACACTACGCTATGATCACATCGGGGCAAATGGCAACGATTGGATAGAAACACCGAATATTGATCGCTTTGCATCTAAAGCGTGGGTTTATGATCGCGCTTTTTGTGCCAGTTTTCCAACTATCCCTTACCGTACCGATGTTATTACGAGTCAATACGGTGCGCCTTTCCATCCGTGGAAACCTCTAAGACATGAACGGCAGACATTACCGTGGACACTTGCACAGCGCGGATATGCCACACAACTCATTCACGACACACCACATCTTGTCAACGGCGGACATAACTTTGATTGGCCCTTTCACGCATGGACATTTGTCCGTGGTGCTGAAGTAGATCGGGACTGGATTATGGATACCGTTCCGTGGCCAGAAAATTGGGTTAAGGAAGCACTTTTTGATAGTCTTGATGATGGGGCATTTCAATCAAATATGCTCCGAAGTTATGCGCGTGCCAACCGAAATCGTAAAAAATTGGAAGATTGGAACTGCGCCAAGCTTTTTAACACAGCTGCGCAATTCCTCAAAGACAACGCAAAACGAGAGAATTTCTTCCTTTGGGTAGATTGCTTTGATCCGCATGAACCGTGGGATGCCCCACCCGAATTCATGAAAAAATATGACAAACGTCCCGACTACGATGGCAACATTGACCCTCGCAGTCTCGGTAGTAGAAACAACAATAATCTCTCTGATGAGGCGAGACAACACATCAAGGCACAATATTCTGCGAAGTTAACATGGATGGATCACTGCTTCGGACAATTTTTGGATGCGCTTGAATCCACTGGACTTGATAAAAATACTGCTGTCATTTTAACAGGCGATCACGGCACGAATGTCGGTGAACGCGGTTCGTTTGGTAAAGGACAACCTGTGCGTGAACAGGAAGGACACGTCCCGCTTTTTGTCCGTTTACCAGAAGGAGATTCAGGCCGTAGCGACGTTATCGTTCAACCGCAGGATTTCTTCCCGACTATTTTGAGTATTCTTGGCGAAGATTATCCAGAAGGTATTGAAGGACACGATTTTGTAACACCTGCTCGCGAAGGAAAATCAGGTGAAAGAGAACTGGCACTATCAGGAGGAAGCGTTGAGAGATGGAAACAAGCATCAAATAAAGAAAAATTCATCCTCTTTACCGCTTTTGATCAAGACTGGAGTTTAGAGGTTGCAGCAAAACCTGAAAATTCCAAACTTGTCAAACTCGGTGAGTTAGAGTACGTTCAGGATCAGCATCAGGATATCGTAGCGGAACTACATGCTGCCGCTGTTGATGAAATAGAACGCCGCGGCACTGATCCAGCACTCATCGCGTGGCTCCGAAGTGGTGGGGAGGACGCGTTTCCTGAAAACCCAAATTATTGGGATGGATATCCTGGTCCTGCTGGGTTTCGCCCCTATTTCGGAAAACTCTATTCTGGAGAGTAGTATTTCCTACATGGCTACAAAAAGATTTTGCTGGCGAGTCTTATCCTCGCCAGTTTTTACTTACACACCCGCCCTTAGCGCATCGTTGACTTTTTTTCTTAAAAATATTACTATGTTTACAATTGAATATACAGCAGCATAGTTTATTATTTTCTCTAAAACATAGAAATAGGAGATGTTATGAACACAGAATCAACGTCGCAAGAACGGCGTTTTGGCTTGAGCGCAGAAGAACTTTCATTTTGGAACGAAAATGGTTATCTCGTCCGTTTAGATGTATTTACCGCTGAAGAGAATGATGCACTTCGCCAAGTTGCAGAAGATATTGTTGACGGGAAACGCCCGTTTCCCTCCGCACACATTGATCAGAACGCACTCGTCAGAGACGGGAAAATTGAGGAGCAGGGTATTTATGCGATGCACAAGATTCATCATCCAAGTTGTTACTGCCCAGAATTTCTTGCACGTGTGCGTGATACGCGTCTAACCGACCCGCTCGTTGATATGATAGGGTCAGATATCCTTGGTATCAACAATCTGTTTATCTGGAAAGCACCTAAGATTGGACTCGGTTTTCCTTGGCATCAAGATAAGTTCTATTTTCGGAATAGGTTTAATACGAAGACGACTATCGGGACATGGACGGCTATTGACCCAGCGGACCGTGAGAACGGTTGTCTTTACGTTATCCCTGGTAGCCACAAAGGCGATATTCATGAACATGATGACCTTGAAGGTTCACAACAGCGTGAATTTAAACTGGCACGAGGCGCACGCGATGAAGATGGTGTTGCTGTGGAAGTGCCGCCCGGTGCTGTTGTCTGGTTTCACAGCCATCTTCTGCATAAGAGTACGGACAATCATAGTCTTCGGTTTCGGCGTAGTTATGTTTCTCATTATCTAAGTGCACAGGCAGAATGGGCAAAAGGGGACGGAACATATAGAGGGCAACCTGTGATGTGGGTTCGCGGCAAGACTTTTCCGGATAAGGTGCATGAAATTGAACGTGATGTATTGCCTGTTCCGGAATCTGAATGATATTTTGCGATGGGAGCGCAGCTACTAAGCTGCCGCAGGATGGACAGCGGTAATTCCTTCCAGAGCATAGCGGATGAAGTCTGCCGTGTTAAAGGTCAAGATACGTTCTACATTATGGGAAATCATTGATACCACTAACCGTGCATCGTGAACTTTAGTGCCTAACACTTTGTGTTTCACAACAAGCCGTCTCCATTCGGAATACATTTCGGGTGAATCTGGCATCAAAGGGAAAAGTTGTTCCAATTCTTACAAGAACTGTTCTGTTTCAGATGGTGGACGCCCGAGACATTCTTTTACATTAGTAGGGGGAGTTGATAAGTTCCAAAATTCCGCTAAATTTTGCGATGTCGTCAGTAGTTGGTGACCTGCTACTTTCAATTTTTGCAACTGCATCTTGAACAATTTATAATTTGGATTATCAGGGTGTGAAAATGGCACCAAAACGTCGGTATCAACGAGATAAATCATAATTTTGGATGACCTTCGTATATGCTTTCGCGGCTAATTGCGTAATCGGATAACGGCTTGGCATCAGGACGGTCAAATTTTCTTGATAAGTCTGCGAGTCTCTGTAATGCAGCTTTGAACTCCTCATGTGATAACTGTTGATTGTTGTCTGTTAACGGCACATCCGTACTTTCAGGAATCTCTATAACTCGACCACTATTAGAGTAAGTATAAATTGCCATTGTTTTTTTCCTTTTCATGACGAATTCACGTCCGTATTTATCTCCTCATTTTGCTCTTTTTCCTGCAATCCTGCTCTCGCTTGTTGATATCAATATCAACTTCTTCTAAAACTTCTGGTTGAATTTCGTTAGGGAATCTAGCTAATCATCTTTCCGATCCACTCAAAAATATACTGCAGATCATTCACACCATTCGGTTAAAAACGATGCCGTGTTTATCAATTGTGACACAATATTGAGTTTTTAGCCATTCCAAAGATAAACGGGAAGGGTGTGTAAAATTGCAAAACACTGCTAAATGTGGTATAATAGTGATATGAAAGACTACATATTGCTATTTTTCAACGTTTTATTGACTGTTATGGGGCAAATCTTACTAAAACAGGGAGTCAGTAAGGTAGGCGTTATCAAATTTCGAGAATTAGTGCCAAAACTAACACAGGTAATATTGAATCCGTATGTTATCGGTGGTATTTCGGTCTACGGTTTTACAACATTTGTCTGGCTCGTTATTCTTTCGCGTGTTAAGCTCAGTATTGCTTACCCAATGTTGAGTTTAGGATATGTCCTGACAATACCATTTTCATGGTTGTTTTTCAAAGAATCTATCCCCAAAGTTCGTATTATCGGTGCAATTATTATCTGTATCGGTGTTTATCTTGTTGCGCAAGGAGAAACATAATTGATGCGAGAGCCAGCATCTAATCTTCGCTCAAATAACATTTCTGAAGATAGACAGGACCCGCCTATTCCAGCCCGATCTTATTCTGCGATGATATTGTCTGTAATTCTTCCCGGACTTGGACAGATATACTTAGGACGATTCATGAAGGGTTGTATAATTTTATTTGTATTTGCTTTAGCAATTGCGCTCTTCTATCTCAACTCATACCCGGTGAAAGGATGGCGCGATTTAGCACGATTTGGACCCGCTACGCAAGCTGAAACTTCGACTAATGACAACGCAGATGCTGAAATAGATTCCGAACGTTCAATTCATCTTTGGACACTTGATAGTGGGAAAAAGTTGATGTTTCGCCCTTCTTGGATCCTAAAAATCACTTCCTCTATCCAAGCGATAATATGTTGGATATATGCAGTAAGTGATGGATGGCGTGGCAGAAGTAAATTCAGAGGACCTGAGTTTTGAGTAGACGAGATCAAGGGTTATGTTTTCCCTTACATATTTCTAAATACAAACTACCAAATTAACATCACCAAGCGCTGCTAAAAATGATTGATTGGCGCGTTATGCTTATTACAAAACTCAAAATCAAACTGAATTGTTTTTTGACAATTTTATGTAGTATTTCTATTGTGCTGCTTGGATGTCAATTTAACTCCTTGAAAAAGAGCGAGGAGTTTCTGGATAGTGGGATGCCACAAGAGGCAGTAGAGAAATTGGAGGCTTTTATAGAATCGTCACCTCAGAACCCAGAGGCACGGATGCTGCTCGGAAAAGCGTATAATGAAATAGGGCGTTATAATGATGCTATTGCGCAATTCCAAAAGGCTTCACAACTTTATACTGCACAACCAGAAAAACGGATGAATGCCCGTCTTGAATCGGCACGTACCTACCTCATATTTGGTGATAGAAAGACCGCTTTTCGTATACTCAACATCGTTCAAAAAGGCACTTCAGATTCCAAAATTTTACAAAAAATCATAGAACTGGCAGGAGATAGTTATAAGACAAAACAACTTACCCGTGGTAATTACGATAACTATTCACCTATCTTCTCCCCGGATGGCACACAAATTGCTTTCTCATCTTTTCGTCTTGATAATAGTGATATTTATTTGATGGATTTGGAGGGACAGATTCAGCGGCGTGTAACATTTACAACGGATTTCAACGACAGCTCACCTGCATTTCTAAAGACTCCTAATTATATTTTTTATAGTAGTGAACCCAAATCGTCAAGAGAAGTTAAAATAGTCCTTCAAAGTAGTGGCTCAACCCCGATTTACACAGGTTTTAACATAACACATATCCACAGCAAAGTTACTCGTCCTATTATACCCATCAGTTTTGGCGCACGCGTACCACGATCCTCTCCTTCAGGAAACCAGATAGTTTACGAATCAAATACTGACGGCAACTTGGAATTGTATTTTCTTGATTTAAACGGACTCGACCTTACACAAATCACACCTGAGAAAGTCAATCCGAAACGTCTTACACACAATGAAACTGACGAAGGAAGTCCTGCCTTCTTTCCAGACGGGAAACGTGTTGTGTTTGTTTCCTCACGAAATGAAGTACATCAACTCTATACAATGAATATTGACGGACAAAACGAAAAACATTTTAATCCAAACCGTTATGATTGTTACAACCCTACAGTGTCGCCAGATGGAAAAACAATTGCCTATGTGTCAGCAAGAGATGGTGACTGGGAAATCTATTTGATTGATACGAATGGAAAAAATGAACGTAAGATCACAAGTGATATCGGCAGGTCTATCCAACCCACATTTTCCCCGGATGGGCGTTACATCGCTTTTGTTTCCGATAGAAGCGATAACTTTCACATCTATCTAATGGATCTAAAAAAACCTGTTACTCGCGAGGATTTAGTAAAACGTTTGCAAGAGTAAACTTAATACTTTTTTAGTGACCTAATAGGGTAACTGAGGAGATTAAAACATGTTTCGGGTAACCAAACCAGAAGGCTTCGGCAATATCCAATTAGAAGAGGTGCCGATTCCAGAGATAAATACAAACCAAATACGGGTAAAGACAGATACAACCTTAATCAGCCGTGGCTCCGAACTTTTTAGACGATACATTCTTGAAGAGTCGGTTTCACCTTCAATCATGGGATACTCTCTTACGGGAACTGTGGATGCTGTCGGAAATCAGATCACAGATTATCGTGTTGGTGATCGGGTCATGGTTGTGGCGCCGCACGCCGAATACGTTGTCGCTGAACCGAATGCAACTGATGGTCGCATCGTCCATCTTCCCACAGATGTTAGTTTTGAAGAGGGAACTTTTCTTCCGCTTGCGACGAGTTCTGTTGCTTGGGCGGACTCATCCGGTGTCCAAGCTGGAGACACAGTCGTTGTTTTGGGGCAAGGTTTGGTCGGCAGTTTGATGATGCAGGTCGTCCGTAGTTATTCTCCCGAACGAATTATCACTGTAGATGCGCTGCCATTACGGTGTGAACTTTCTGTTCGACTTGGGGCAGATGTGTCTATAAACGCTGAAGAAGAGGATCCTATCCAAGCGGTGCGTCGTCTCACCGATGGCAAAGGTGCAGATTTGGTTATAGATTGTGTCGGTGGACATGCGGGTGTTAAGTCGTTTGAACAAGCACAGGATATGGTTCGCCAATATGGGATTATTCAACTCATTGCACTCTACCAGCAAAAACCGCTCCCTTTACATTCGTCAAAGATGATGAGCAAGCGGCTTGTTGCTGGTATCCTGACTGATGAACCACGTTCAAATATTGCTGCCCGCGCACTGGAAAAAATACAGAAAGGTGAGATTGGTGCATCTGACATGATTACGCATCGGTTTCACTATACAGAAGCAAAAGCAGCGTTTGATCTACTATGGAATACACCTGGGGATACGCTTGGTGTATTGATAAAGTGGAAAAAGTAGAATTTCTATAGTATGACTCCAGACACACAATCTGAAATTACTTTTCGGGCGAAATTGCGCGGATTTGACCTTACCTTTACCACCACGTGGGGACTTTTTTCACCAAGAGCAGTTGATGCAGGAACACAAATGTTGATAGAACTGTTAGAAATTGAACAAGGCGACACATGCCTTGACCTCGGATGTGGGTACGGCGCCATCGGTGTGGCTATGGCAAAGTGCAAAGAAACTGCGGATGTCTACATGGTAGACAAAGATTTTGTCGCAGTAGAATATGCAAGTAAAAATGCGAAACAGAATCAACTCTCAAATTGTCATGTCCTTTTAAGCAATGGGTTTAGCCATCTGCCCGATATTCAATTTGATGTTATTGCTTCAAACTTACCAGCCAATGTTGGTAAAGAACTCCTGCAGATATTTTTTATAGACGCAAAGCGACATCTGAAACAGAATGGAAGGATGTATGTCGTAACAATTTCTGGGCTACGAGAATTTATCAAACGCAATTTTATGGAAGTTTTTGGAAACTATCGGAAGGTTAAACAACGGAATACACATACGGTTGCGATGGCAACTTTTACTTAATTGAGTGAAATATAGGAATAAATTTGAAAACTAAATTCAATCTATTTATGAGGTATGACGATGAAACTATCACAATTTGTTTGGGTATCTGCGCTATTGTTGACGGTTTTATGCTTGGTTTGCGAAGCAGCGGAGACTGAACAATTGAAATTTGAAGAAATGTTAAAACATCCCGAAGAACATTGGTATGACCTTACCATGCTGGGAATGAAAATAGGGTACCTGCATATATATCTCGAAAAAACCGAGTATCAAGGCGAGGAAATGATTCGAAGTAGAACAGATATGGTAATGCAATTTAAAGGGTTTGGGAATAACATGAAAATTGAGATGAACCGTATTGAGTATTCGGATTCCAATTTCATGCCTCGCTATTTTGTCCTAACCTCTAATGAATCTGGAGAGAAAAAAGTTGAAGGAAAAATCAAAGATAACGTAGCATATATGAAGACGACACTCAACGGTCAAACAACAGAATCAGAAATTGTTGTTCCCGAGGGCACAATCTCCGATACGGTCGCCGTAAACTATCTCTTATCTAAAGACCAAATGAAAATCGGTGAAAAACTTAACTACCATACCTTCAGTTTTGATCTACTTCAATCCATAAAAACTGAACTCAGCGTTGTAGATGAAGCAAGTTTAACGTATCAATCCGAAGAAAAACAGGTCTATATTTTGGCACAAAAGCTGGACATTATGGGTGGTATCAACTCACGTTTGTGGGTTACACGTGACGGCACAATGTATAAATCTGCGATAGATATGATGGGGCTAACTATGGTAGCAACAAAAACAGATAGAGAAAAAGCCCTTGATGCAGTAGAAGAAGTTGATCTTGTGTTAAGCACTCGTATTATCCCTACAGGCAAAAAACCGAAACAGGGAACATCGCGGTTTGTTGGCAGCGTACAACTCTCAAAGGGTAACCTCAATGAAGCTATTATGACGAACAGCAGCCAAAAACTTAAGTTGAATTCCGAACGATCTGGAACTCTTTCTATTGAAATTCCAGAGGTAGAAGACGAAAATTGTGTTGATTTACCGGTTAAGGATCCTGAATTTCAAACTTTTCTTTCGGCAACTGCATTTATTGAAGCAGCGCATCCGGAGGTACGTGCAAAAGCAATGGAGATCTTAGATGGTGAGGTAAATTCTTGGCGTGCGTCAAAAAAGTTGTGCAAATGGGTTTACAAATCTATCACCGAGAAAAAATTAACTGGTGGTTTCAACTCATCACTGAAAACCCTTGAGTCGCTTTCTGGGGATTGCACAGAACATACTGTGCTGCTGATAGCGATGGCACGTTCAGTCGGAATTCCGGCGCGAATCTGTTCAGGATTAGTTTTTTCAAAAGATGCGTTTTATTACCATTTTTGGCCAGAAGTATACGTAGGAACATGGGTTCAGATGGATCCTACATTAGGACAGAATATCGCCGATGCGAATCACATTCAACTTCAGGGAAGTATCCTGGAATCTGGGACGATGGTTGAATTCACTGAAGGGGTTTTCCGCACTCTCAATCAGCTTGAAATAGATATTGTTGAATGACGGATTATTGAAGATTTTAGAACTAATTGAACATTGTTAATGGTGCGGTTAGGAAACCGCACCTACCGTCTGTGCCGATGAGACGCAAACTGAATGAAGTTTAAGAAAATAAACCGGTAATTTAGCGAGGTTAGGAAACCTCGCCAGCAGAGGGCACATCTACCTCGTGCGGACAGAAAATTACCGAAAGAATAAGTTAATCTTCATTTAGTTTGCGTCTCATAAGGCACAAACTAAAAGTTTGTGCTACAACTTCTATTGTCCATTATCTTTCCAAGATAAGTTTATCAAAGTGTCCCAATAATTTCAAAGTTTACTATAATCTTCATAAAGTTTGCGCTACAGCAGTATCCAAGTGATTAAAGGCTTACTATAAACGGCTTTTAAAAGGATAAACCCACTTTCGCAGGTGATACCTGACAACAGGAGCAATTACGTTTGGCTTTTCTTAACCCACTTTTCCTTTTTGGCTTGTTGGCTGCGGCAATTCCACTACTTATTCATCTTTGGAGCCGCCGCCAAGCTGTGACTGTAGACTTTAGCAGTTTGATGTTTTTGGTTGCAGCACATCGCCAAAATGTCCGCAGGTTACAACTCAAACAACTGCTGATTCTACTTTTACGGATGTTAATTGTGGCACTTATTGCCCTCGCTTTGGCACGTCCATTTCTAACACTCGGTCTTCCACTTGCTGCTGTTAGAGCTAAGACTGATGTCGTAATTGTTTTAGATAACTCTTACAGCATGGGGTATCAAGACGTTGACGGTGTCTGGTTTGAAAAAGCAAAAACTTTGGCAACTGATGTGGTTCGCTCCCTTCGTCATGGAGATTCTGCCAGTCTTATTTTAATGTCGGATATTCCGCAACCTGTTTTTCGACAACTCACACCTGATGTTGAAAGTGTTATCACTGCAATACAAAAAGCAGAGTTATCCTATCGCGCTACAAACGTCCAACCAAGCATTGAACTTGCGCACGAAATTCTTTCTGAGTCAACCCAACAAAATAAAGAACTTTATCTAATTTCTGATTTCGCACAGAACGGTTGGGTCAATTGGGGAGTGATTCCAAATAGATCTGGTTCTCGAATTATCTTATTACCTGTTAGTGAAAGAGTTCCACATAATACAAATATTGAAGAAATCCTGCCCTCACATCAACTAATCGGTGTTGATTTGCCGTTCCATTTAAACGCAATGATAAAAAATTATTCTGATGTCCCTATTTCACAAACAACACTGACGTTTTTTGTGGGAGACCAGAAAAGGAAAACACAGACTTTCTCTGCTACAGCAGATGAATCAATAGTGACCACTTTAACACAGACTTTTTCAGCACCGGGAACGCATACTGGATACTTTGAGTTAACTAATGATCGCTTGAATGCGGATAATCGTCGATATTTCGCCCTTGAAGCACTCGGTGAAATTCGAGTGCTTTGTGTCAGTGAACAGACAGAATATCTAAAATTGGCATTGAATCCATTAGAAAACAAGCGGACTGTGGGCGCACTTGTAAAATCATCTATGATACAACCGACAGCGTGTACCCCCGCAGAATTTGAGATGTTTCCTCTTGAAGGTTATGATATTATCCTCCTTGCAGATGTGCCAAAAATCTCTACAAAGGCACAAGCGCAGTTAAGTGATTTTATCCGTCAAGGGAAAAGTATAATTGTATTCGTTTCTGACAACTACAACCTATCGTGGGCACCAGCGCAATTCGGTCAACCGATTATATGGCAGATACCGCAACAAGTCAGTAAGTATGAGGAGACACATCCTATCTTTGAGATTTTTTCAGAGAACATCTTTTCAGGTCAATACGGACCACAATTTTATCAAAGTATGACGGCAGCACCTGCTTCTGATGCAACCGTTATTGCACGTTTTGGTGATGATACGCCGTTTCTGATAGAACGACGTGAAGGAAAAAGTCATATTTTGTTCTTTAACTGTAGTCTCCAACAGCAACCTAATAGTAGTGAATTGCTTGTTAATCCATATTTCTTGCCCCTACTTCAACATAGTGTGCTTTATGTAATGCACAGTAACACGCAGAAAAATATAAATGTTGGAGAAGCCTACGTAGAAAGTTTTCCTCAGAATTCTGGAGGGCAGGCATGGATCAAAAGACCCGAATCGTCCGGTGAAGATACCATGACAGCGGTTCCGATCAGTGAAGACGGTTCGTTGCGTTTTGAGTCTACAGAACGCCCTGGTATCTATCAAGTAGATGTAAAAGCACAGGACAGACTATTTCGAGATTTTTTCGCTGTAAATACCTCAACTGCTGAAGCCGATTTGACTTCAATTCCGCTGCCGCAGGCATCTGAACGCGTCAACGCACAACCCGGATCAACGAATGAGACAGGTGAATTGGACACTGAAGCATTAGACATCAAAAGACATGGCAGAGAAATTTGGGGTGAATTGCTTGTTTTGGCTGTCTGTCTCTTACTTCTTGAAGGTTTTCTTTCTAACCGTCAAAGCGTATTGGCGGCAGGTGAAGCATAATGGTAGATTTCAAGGGAATACGCAGTTTTCACAGTACTGTCTGTCTTTATATGCGCCAGTTTTCTACTTGCCTACACTATAGTTTTTTGTTTTCAATGATGATACTTTGCCTCAACGCACAACCTATTTTTAGTAATCAAGCCAATGTTGTCCGTAGTCTTGTAATAAAGGGTAATCGCTCATTTTCCAGAGAACAAATTCAGAATCTGATACAAACAAGTGTTGGAGAATCCTATGATGTTGAGATGTTGAAAAAGGATTCTGAAAAGATTACTCTTTTTTTACACAATAAAGGCATCACTTATGCGAGAGTGACCGAATCTCCAAAAAAATTTGAGGATGGTGTTTATATCAGCATTGAAATAGATGAGGGAATAATTGACGCAATTACACTATCGGGGAATACGAAAACTAAAGATAATGTCATTTTACGTGAATTGCTATTTCAGAAAGGCGATATCTATGTTGAAGCGGATAAAAAAGAGAGCGAACGTATTCTAAGACAGAAACGTTATATCGGTGCCGCAAAGATTGAGTCCAAATGGGATGCAGAATTGCAAAAAGTCGCAATTCATGTTACCGTTACAGAACTGTTTTCTTTAACCGGTGCGCTTGATCCAGGAATTAACAATCAAAGTGGGTATTTTCTTGCGCAAGTCAGAGAAGCTAATATTTTCGGCTCTGGGCAAGCAGGGCAAATTAGATATGAACGGATTACTGAAGCAGGAGAGAAAACTCGCGGGCTTTTTACTTGGAAATATAGGATGCCCCGTCTTGTCAATTCTCATTGGAACTTCGATAGTGAATACGTCCAGAAGCGTGAAGGTGATTCATGGCGCGTTTTATTGGAGCGACCTCAATATACCTTAAAAAGCCGTTGGAGTGCAAATTTCAGCATCTCTGAATTAATTAATGAAGTACGTTGGTACGAAAATGGAGAAAAAACTGATATTTTTGAGCAAACGCTCCACAAAACATCCGGTAATATACTACAGTACTTTGGAGACCGCCACCATCAAAACTACTTAGGCTTCTGGTTTGACTCACACCGTACAACCTACTTTCCAATTGAGTCTATCAGGGTTTCGGACGCGTCCCCATCTAATCGTAACATCAAACGCGTAGGTATTACGCTCGGACGGAGAAATGTTGGTTTCCATCAAACACGATTCCTCAGAGGAATGGGAGGAGATGAAGATTTTTTGAGTGGCTCTCAATTCCACACATCTATTGGATATGCTTCTCCATTATATGGTTCTGAGCGCACTGAATATTATGCAGCCTTTGGTGTTAATGGCGGTTGGGTAAGTCAAAATCGGTTTTTTGGCACTGCACGCATCACATTTGAAACAAGTTTTACTAACCAGATTGAACGTTCTGTTTTGCAAGCACGAAGTGCGTTATTTTTTCGAGATGTATTCAACACAGGTGACATTTATAGAGTAGATACAGGATTTCGTGAGAACGGTTTATTTGATTTTCAACAGACGTTTGTCGCACAATTTAAATCGGAGATGCAGTTTGGATGGCGTGGTGAAAGCCAAGTTGTTTTAGGTTCTGGCAACGGTTTGCGTGGATACGGACTTCGACAGTTTAACGGTGAAAAAATGATGGTGCTAAGTTTAGAAAGCCGCACCCTTTGCGGCGGTGACTTCTTCAGAAAGATTAATGACGGTCTGACCAAGGTGTCTACATTCTTTGCTAAGCCTTTTATTAAAGATCGCATCGTTGACCTCGGTCTCATCTTGAGTGCTACTGTTTTTACGGATATTGGTTACATCTGGGATAGTTATAATACATTTGATATACAAGAAGTAAAATCGAGCGTAGGATTTGGGTTACGCGGTAGTGTTTCTCAGGTAAGCGATGCAGGCATCTTTCGGATTGAACTCGCGTTTCCGCTTGATCCGCCATTGACCCCACCATTGCGACCACAGATTTTTTATGGCGTTGAGCGAGCTTTCTAAATTTCATTAAAAACAATGATACAGATTTATGGACAAACCGCCACGCGTATCAACCGAAAATATCACATGGCGAGCCATAATTATAGGTCTGCTGTCGCTTCCCCTCAACATATACCTTGTTGTTCAAACAGAAACTGTGTGGACAACACAATATCCCACCACGATGGCGATTTTTTTCAACGCCGTCTTTACGCTTTTCTTGGTTGCAATCTGTAACCTATTTCTAACAAGATACCTTCCAAAATGGAAACTTACACAAGCAGAAATGTTGACGTCCTACCTCATGGTAACGCTTGCATGTGTTGTTTGTGGGCATGATTTGTTGCAGGCAACGATGTGTATTCTTGGACATGCAAGTTGGTTTGCTACGCCAGAGAATGAATGGCAATCCCTTTTCTTTCGATACATACCAGACTGGATTGCAGTGATGGATCGTGGTGCCTTAACAGGTTATTATGAAGGAACATCTAACCTGTTTGAAATGGAACATATTCGGGCATGGCTTACACCTGTCCTGTTTTGGCTACTTTTCTTTTCTGCGCTCGCTTTTTCTATGATAATGCTGAGCGCGATTCTCCGTAAACAGTGGATTGAACATGAGAAACTGAGCTACCCGATTATATTGCTCCCTTATGAAATGACAAAGGGAAGTGTTTTCTATAAAAACCGACTCCTCTGGGTCGGGTTCGGCGTAGGATTAGGACTTGATCTGCTAAACGGGATGAATTTCCTCTTTCCTTTCGTTCCCGGGATTCCTATTCGGCATGATATTGGTCGGATGTTCACGGAAAAACCGCTCAACGCTATCGGTTCAACGCCCATCCACTTGAACCCCTATGCAATAGGAATAGGTTTTTTAATGCCGCTTGATTTGTCGCTGTCCTGCTGGGTTTTCTACCTATTTTGGAAGGTGCAACTCATTTTCGGATCCATGTCAGGTTTGAATCAGACACCTGGTTACCCTCATATTGATATGCAATCACTTGGTGCATACTTCGGACTATGCTTCTTTGCACTCTGGATAACGCATAAACACTTATGGAAAGTATTCCGAAATATTATCGGCATGAAAACTGACCTTGACTCGTCAAGTGAACCGATTGGGTATCGCGGTGCGTTTTTCGGGTTTTTGATTAGTATTGCAATTGTGTTTGGATTTTGCCTGAAAGCAGGCATGTCATGGTGGGGAATCCTTGGGTTCTTTAGCATCCATTTCATATTGGTTTTAGCGTTCACTCGGATGCGTGCCGAACTTGGAACACCAACACAGGATTTCTATCGTGCAGGTCCGAGTTTTTTCCTAACCTCACTTTTTGGGTCCAGAAAAATTGGGGCACAAACGTTAACAGGGTTCTCGTTCCTATACGGATTCACCCGCAATTATCGCTCGCAACCGATGCCGAATCAACTTGAAGGCTTTAAACTTGCTGATAAAGGATCAATCAACAGCCGTCAACTGCTTTGGGTGATGTGGGGATCAACCGTTATCGGATTGCTCATTGGGTTTGTGGCTTTCCTACATGCAGGTTATCTACACGGAAGTTTAGGAACATGGCGCGGACAAGAAGCGTTCAACGATCTTCAACGTTGGTTGACATTTCCAAGTGATACAGAATGGAGACATCTCGGTTTCTTCGGTTTTGGAATTGTCCTCACACTGAGTACACTTTTTATGCGGTTACGGTTTATCTGGTGGCAGCTGCACCCACTTGCCTATCCGCTTGCTGGGAATTGGAACTTCGGCAGGCTTTGGTTTCCTGTATTTCTGGCATGGTGCATAAAGTCCATACTTGTGCGACATGGCGGAATTGGCGCATACCGTAAGTCTCTCCCACTATTTTTGGGGGCAATGCTGGGCGAGTTTGTTATGGGTAGTCTATGGGCAATTTTGGGTTTGTCTTTAGGACAACGGATGTACTCGTTTAAGCATTGGTAGAAACAGAAAATCTATCAAGTGGAATATTCTTGCTTATAGTCAATACCTTCGCCAAAAAAAGTTGAATAAATAGGGCTGATGTCCTAAAGTTATAGTAAGAAAAAACAATAACTTTGAAAGGACAACCGCCCATGATT
>LXNJ01000672.1_pt1 | contig 22832 bp, 18 predicted proteins | sample 809081 | NCBI WGS metagenome assembly LXNJ01 (sample SAMN04870510, study PRJNA318959) | sponge metagenome | biome: sponge; feature: marine sponge reef; material: water | host: Petrosia ficiformis | place: Greece: Milos, Mediterranean Sea | collected 2013-05-29 | depth 5-7 m | reverse complement strand
GGAATTGCAAGCCGATGCGTTTCCCGCCAATGGCTTATGCAAACGCTCGTTCCTCACTCGCGTTTGACCCCTGACAAGGGGGGGTAGGGGGGGTTGCTTATATGGGGTTTCCCCTTCAAGGGGGTTGCCTTTTCCCCTGTCAGGGGGGCTTTTTCAACAGACCCGCGTCGCGCCGGTTCGAACGGGGAACGATGGCCGGAACGCTCATTTCCGCATCTGGCGGGATTGATTATCTTCGGGTGATTCCCGCCATCGACCGACATACCGGAAACATTCGGGAAACAATCCCGAAACCCCTATTTAACGATCACGAAACCCACAAGACACGTATGGCTCATATCCTGATGAATGTAGCAATGGGGCGGCAGCGTTCTTTCGGCTCGAATCTTCACCTACATGGAACATTTTCCCCGCAACCCGCAACCCGCGTCGCCGGGCGCAACGAAGGAGATGAGTGATGAACCAGAACGCACCGGATAACAAGCAGGTCAAACGCCGTGATTTTCTGAAAATAGGAGCAGGCGCCGCCGCCGGGGCGGGGCTGTTGCCGCTCCTGAAATACCTGCCCGCCGAAGCGGCAGCGGGCCGCGACACGCTCGTGGTCGTGATCGGAAACGGCCCCAACAGCATGGACATCCACAGGAAGGGAACCAACCGTCCGAGCTACCAGGTCGCCGTGAACATCTACGACCGCCTCGTCACCTATGGGCGCAAGAAGCTGCCCGACGGCAACGTGATGTACGACTACCAGAAGATAGAACCGGAACTGGCGGAATCCTGGAGCTTTGCGCCCGACGGCATGTCCGTCACCTTCAAGATTCGCAAGAACGCCAGGTTCCACGACGGAAAACCCGTCACCGCCCATGACGTGAAATGGTCTTTCGACCGCGCGGTCTCGCTCGGGGGCTTCCCTGCCGTGCAGATGAAGGCGGGTTCGCTCATCAAGCCCGAGCAGTTCGTCGCCGTGGATCAGCACACTTTCAAAATCAACTTCATCCGCAAGAGCAAACTCACGCTGCCCGACCTGGGCGTTCCCGTGCCCCTCATCATCAATTCGGCGGCCGCCAAGGCCAAGGCCACGAAGAGCGACCCGTGGGCGACCGAGTATCTGCACAAAAACCCGCAAGGGGGCGGCGCCTTCAAGCTGGGGCGTTGGAAGCCCGGCCAGCAGACAGTCTACGTTCGCAACGATGCGTGGAAGTCGGGTCCCCTGCCCGGCGTGAAGCGGGTGATCATACGCGAGGTGGCGTCCGCCTCCACGCGCCGCGCCCTCCTGCTGCGGGGAGACGCCGACGTGTCCCTCGATCTCCCGCCGAAGGACACCAAGGAACTCACGAGCAACAAAAAACTCAAGATCGCAGGAGTCCCCATCGAGAACTGCATCCACGCCGTCGGGCTGAACCTGAACTTCAAGCCCTTCGCCGACGTGCGGGTCCGCCAGGCGATGGCCTACGCCATGCCTTACGAGAAGATATTCAAGGCGGCGGCCTATGAGCGCGGCCTGCCTCTGTGGGGAGCGAAATCACCCGATCCCGCCGGCACGCTGTGGCCCCAGCCGTTCCCCTACGACACCGACCCGGCCAAGGCGAAAGCCCTGCTCAAGGAGGCCGGCTACGCGAACGGGTTCAAGGTCACGCTGTCGTTCAACCTCGGGCTCGCCTACTGGACGGAGCCTACGGCGCTTCTCATCCAGGAAGGGCTCGGGAAGGTGGGGATTGAAGCGAAGCTCGACAAGATCCCCGGTTCGGGCTGGCGGACGAAGGCACTCGTGGAGAAGAAGCTGGCGATGCACCTCAAGAACTTCGGGGGCTGGCTGAATTACCCAGAGTATTATTTCTTCTGGGCCTACCAGCCCAAGCGCCTGTTCAACTCGATGAACTACGACAACCCGAAGCTGAACAAGCTGGTGGATGAGACCCTGCACATGCCGGTGGGCAGCCCCGGCTACGCGGAGCGCGTCAAGTCGTTCATCAAAATCGCCTTTGAGGACGTTCCCCTCATCCCGCTCTGGCAGCCCTATCTCGATGTCGCCATGCAAAAGCACGTCGAAGGTTACGAATACTGGTTCCACCGTCAACTCGACGTGAGGTCGTTCAAGAAATTGCCGAAACAGGCCTGAAGCCGGCTCGCAGCAAAGCTGGGCGTCCTTTGAAGGGGGGGACGAATTGATGAAAGGCGATTCCCTATTCCTGATCGGCCGGCGTCTCCTCCAGGCGGCGCCGGTCGTGATGGGGATCATCGTGGTGACGTTTATCCTGACGCGGGCCTTGCCGGGCGATCCGGCGGTGTTCTTCGCCGGGCCTGCGGCGGATGAGAAATCCATCGCCGAGATACGCGCCTCTCTGGGACTCGATAAAAGCTGGCCCGAACAATTCTGGGTCTACCTCCAGAATCTCGCGCATGGTGATCTGGGCAAATCCATCAGCACGGGCCAGCCCGTCATCGAAGAACTCGCCACACGGCTTCCGGCTTCGCTCGAACTCACGCTCATGGGCCTGTTTCTCGCCGTCGCCATCGCCATCCCCCTGGGAATACTGGCGGCCACGCGGCCCAACTCGTTCATCGATCACCTCTGCCGTCTCGTTGTGACCATCGGGGTTTCGCTGCCCACCTTCTTCACCGGCTTGTTCCTCGTCTATATCTTCTATTTTCTGCTGGGGCTCTCGCCCGCTCCGCTCGGACGCCTGGGCATCATCCACATCGCTCCCGATCACGTCACGGGCTTCTACCTGATCGACAGCCTCATCGCGGGTGATCTCGAGGTATTCAAGGCATCATTCTCACAGATGATTCTCCCCGCCTCGACTCTGGGGATTTTCGCCCTGGCCCCGCTCGCGCGGATGACGAGGGCCGCCATGCTGGGGGTTCTGTCGAGCGACTTCGTTCGCACGGCGCGGGCGAGCGGCCTGTCGCGCCGGACGGTGCTGTGGGTCTATGCTTTTCAGAATGCCATTCTCCCCGTCCTCACCACGCTCGGCATGGTGTTTTCTTTTTTGCTGGGAGCGAATGTTCTGGTGGAGAAAGTCTTCGCCTGGCCGGGCATCGGTTCGTTCGCCATCGAGGCCCTCATCGCCTCGGACTACGCCGCCGTGCAGGGTTTCGTTCTGGCCATGGCGTTGATGTACGTGCTCCTGAACCTGGCGATCGACATCCTCTATACGGTGGTCGATCCGCGGATCGGGCTGGAAGGCTGAGTGCATGAAAGCCCATATGCAGCACCTGCGCTACGTGATGGGTGAGAATCCGGTCACGTTTTTCTCCTTCATCCTTTTCTTCCTGCTGATGGCTCTCGGTTTGTTCGGCCCCTGGATTGCACCCTACGACCCCCTCGCCAGCGACACGGCCAACGCTCTCAAGCCGCCCACGTGGGCGCATCCGTTCGGCACGGACAATCTGGGGCGGGACGTTTTCAGCCGCGTTATTATGGCCACACGGCTCGACCTGGCGATATCGGTGGCGGCCGTTTCGCTCTCCTTCGTCGCGGGAAGCGTCGCCGGCGTTTGCGCGGGCTACTTCGGAGGGGTGACGGACAAACTCATCAGCCGCCTCACCGACACCATCATGGCGTTTCCCCTTTTCGTGCTGGCCATGGGCATCGTATCGGCCCTGGGGAATACGATCGAGAACATCGTCTATACCACGGCCGTCATCAACTTTCCCTTCTATGCGCGCGTGGCGCGGGCCGAGGCGAATTCACGCCGCGAGGCGGGGTTCGTGGAGGCGGCGCGCCTTTCAGGAAACGGGCACGGGCGGATTCTGCTCTTCCACATGGGGCCCAACATCATGCCGCCGATGATGGTTCAGATTTCGCTGAACATGGGTTACGCCATACTGAATGCGGCGGGACTCTCCTTCATCGGCCTCGGCGTCCGGCCCCCGACGCCCGAGTGGGGGATCATGGTGGCCGAGGGCGCGAAGTTCATCGTTTCGGGCGAGTGGTGGCTGGCCATCTTCCCCGGAGCCGCCCTGATGCTCGCCGTGCTGTGCTTCAACCTTCTGGGCGACGGCCTTCGAGACCTGATCGACCCGAGAATGAGGACGTGATGGAATCCCGGAACCCGCTTCTGGTCGTCGAGGATCTCTCGCTCGAATTCCGCACACGCACCGGCGTCGTCAAGGCCCTCGAGAACGTCAGTTTCCAGATCGAAAAGGGACAGACGGTCGGCGTCGTCGGCGAGAGCGGCTCGGGAAAGTCCGTGATGTCTTACGCCATCATGGGAATCTCGGACCCGGCGGCGAGAGTCACATCGGGCCGGATAGTTTTCGGGGGCATCTCTCTGTTCGAGAAGTCCCAGCAAGAGCTACAGGAAATGCGAGGACGTGAGCTCTCCATGATCTTCCAGAGCCCGAGAACGGCGCTCAATCCCATCCGGACCATCGGAAGACAACTCGAGGACGTCATCTATCGACACAGCAGCTTCCGCGGCCGGCAGATTCGCGCGCGCGCACTCGATCTGCTCAACCAGGTCCGCATCCCGGACCCTGAGAAGCGCTACCGCGCCTACCCGTTCGAACTCTCCGGCGGCATGTGCCAGCGCGTGATGATAGCGATCGCCATCTCCTCGAACCCCTGGCTCCTGATAGCGGACGAACCCGTGACGGGCCTGGACGTCACGACACAGGCGGTGATCATGGACCTCATCCAGGACGCGGCGCGTGAGAGAAACATGGGAACGATCCTCATCACGCACGACCTGGGGCTCGCCGCGGAATACTGCGACAAGATAATCGTCATGCACTCGGGGCACGTCGTCGAAGTGGCCGATACCGAACACCTGTTCATGCGTCCGCGGCATCCCTACACGGCGAAACTCATCGGGGCCACGCCGAATGCGAGCAGAGACCTCGCCGAGCTTTCTTCGATTCCCGGCAACCTGCCGGACCTGCGCGCGGAACTCCCGGCTTGCCGCTACAGCGAGCGGTGCGAACGCTTCGCCCGGGATTGCCTGGAGTCCCCGCTTCCCCGCCTGGGGACGGGAGCCGGCCATCTCGTCGCCTGCCGGTATCCACTCTGATGGCTCTGCTCCAAATCGTCGACCTCATGAAGAAGTTCCCGATCCGCCGGAGTGGAGCGGTGGGAAGGGTCTGGAATTCGCTGCGGGGCGTGGGGGCCGAAGAACGAGGCGAGGCGGGCTATCTCCATGCCGTGGACGGCGTGACTTTCTCGATACAAGCGGGGGAGAGCGTCGGCCTCGTCGGCGAGTCCGGCTGCGGGAAGTCCACCCTCGCCCGCCTGATCGCCCGCCTGCTGGACCCGACGTCGGGCGCCATCGCCTTCGAGGGCAGGAACATCGGGGGGATTCCGGCGGGCCGATTCATCCAGGGCGAGATGCGCCGGAAAATCCAGATGGTGTTCCAGGACCCGACGGAAAGCCTGAATCCCGGATTCACCACTTTTCGGGCGATTGCCGATCCGCTCCTGCGCCTGGGCGGGATGCGGCGCGGCCCCGGGTTGAGAATGCGCGTGGAGGAACTCTGCGAGCTGGTGGGTCTCGCGCCGGAGTTCCTGGGCCGGTATCCGCATCAACTCTCCGGCGGCCAGAAGGCGCGGGTCGGAATCGCCCGCGCGATAGCCCTGGACCCCTCTCTCCTGGTTCTGGACGAGCCCACCTCCGCCCTGGACGTTTCGGTTCAGGCGGTCATCCTGCATCTCCTCGAAGATCTGAAAAACCGCCTCGGGATGAGCTACCTGTTCGTATCCCATGACCTGAACGTCGTCCGGCTGCTCTGCCAGCGGGTTCTGGTGATGTATCTCGGCAGGATTGTGGAGGCCGGGCCCACCGGGGAAATCCTGCGCCGCCCGCGCCACCCCTACACCCGGGCGCTCCTCTCCGCCATACCCGCCATCGACACGACCGAGCGCAGCGAGCGTGTGCGATTGACCGGCGAGCCGATGAGCCCCGTCGACCCCTCCCCGCAGGTCTGCCGGTTTTACAGCCGGTGTCCCCAAAGAGAAGAGAAGTGCCGGGAGGAAATGCCGGCGCTGGCGCCTTATCCCGGCGGCGTCGAAACCGCCTGCCATTTCCCGCTGGAGAAACGGGGGAATGCCGGGACGCGAACGGCGGTTTCCTGAGCGGCGCAGGCGGGGCGGGACGGGCGCGCAACGGGGGTCAATCACTCGCCGGCCGCGTTTGACCTCCATCCCCACGAACGTGTTTGCGGCGGCGGGTTTTTCCGGGCGCCGCCATCGAGCCGGGGGCGCATTCGCCCGCATTTGCGGTGGGCGCGGATTCGGGGGATTCCGGTATCATGGCGGAGCCGGCCGCTTCGCTTGCCGATATGGAAACCCTCCCCCCCGGTCGGGTCAAACACTCGCTCATCGCTCGCGTTTAATTTCCGAAAAATTAGATAAATATAGATAAATTCACGGGGTTTTTCGATAAATTATCGAGGGGAAATGCGGGGAATTGCGGTGCCCGGATGCGGGCAGATGCGCACGCGAAAACCGCCTCCGGCGGCCGGGGCCCGCCGCGGAATCCGGGCGCAGGGGAATTCTGCCATGACTCTTGCGTTCCCCGTCGACGGCAAATGCGGGGAATTGCGGGCAGGTGCGGGGGTGATGGGCGGTAACTTCGCGTATCGGCGGTTTTATCGTAGAATCGGGGGCGGTTTTCTTGGTTAAGGAGCGCCATGAACGTTTCCAGACGCCGCTTGCTGCAGGTTGCGGGGCGAATCGCGCCCCTCGCCGTGGTCGGAATTCCGCGCGACGCGCAGGCCTCGATGATGGGCCGCCTGTTCGACTGGCTGAACAGCCGTCCCGTCGAGACGCCCAGGGCCGGGGAGGGAATTCTCGAGTTCGCCGCGCGCGTGGTTCCCGAAGTCACGGCGAATGACAAATTCTACGTGCAGAGCATCGGCCATTCATCGCCCAAGCTCTCCCGCCGGAAATGGCAGCTGAACGTCAAGGGTGAAGTAACCGAGCCTCTTTCAATTGCTTGGGAGGAGTTGAGCGCGCTCAGGCAGGAGAAAACCTGGGCGACGATGACCTGCATCGGCAACCCGGTAGGCGGCGGGCAGATAGGGAACGCCTTGTGGGAGGGAGTGCCGCTCAAGACCCTCCTTGAGCGCTCCGGCGTGGCGGAAAACGTTCGCCGTTCAGTCTCCGCGAGGGTGATTTTTCGCGCGGCGGACGGATACCATGACGCCATATCTATCGAGCAGGCATTCGATTCGAGAACGCTTCTTTGCACCCGTATGAACGGGGAATATCTTCCCCGGGATCATGGCGCTCCGCTCAGGCTTCTCGTGCCGGGGACATACGGCCTCAAGAACATCAAGTGGATTGAATCCATTGAGGTTACGACGAAGGGCCATGGCGGCTATTGGCAACTGCGCGGGTGGTCGGATGAGGCGATTGTCGAGACGCTCAGCCGTTTCGAGGCTCCCAGAAGGCGCGCGGAGGTTCTGGCGTCTGAAGTCTGGCTCGTGGGCTCCGCTTTCGCGGGGGAGCGGGGAATCCGCAGGGTGGAAGTGACTTATGGACAGGGGAAGTATTTTCGGCCCTGGGCGCCCGCTATGCTCAAAAAGCCCCTTGGGCCTCTCGCCTGGAGCATCTGGGCGTTTCCCATGCGTTTTGAGGGAAACGGATTCTATCCGGTGACGGTGCGGGCCGTGGATGGGGCAGGAGAAGTTCAGACGGATGAGATTGCGGATCCGCAACCCGGTGGGTCGACAGGGCGGATGGGACTCAGTATCTATGTGAAAGGGTTGTAGGCGAAACAAGGTGATTTATGAAAAAACCCCGCCGGGTGACCGGCGGGGTTTCATCTTTCAGCGAGAGTGCTACTTAACGGCGTTTGCCGCCCACGATGTTCGCTGCGCGTTTTTGGCGCTTGATCATCCAATTCTTGGGCGCCTCGATGCCGCTTCGATCCAGAATGTCGAGGTTGTGCTGGTAGGCCATGTAGTTCTTGATGTAGCTGAGCGTGCCGCCGCGATGAGGCGCGCCAGGGGGCTGCCGGCCTTCAATCAGGTCGATCACGTTATAGACGGCTTCTTTCGCCATGGCGATCTGCTCGGCCAGGACAGCCGCATGCACCCAGCCGTCACGAATATCTTTCTCGATGCCGACGACGAGGTTGTGCGTCACGATCTTGATCTGGCCAGGTTTGTAGCCGGCCGCTTTCACGGCGTCCACCGTACCGCGGGCGATGAGCGTTGCCCAGGGGTAAATGCCTTTCACGTCCGGGTGTTTCTTGAGCAGGTCCTCCGCCGTCTGGTATGCATGCTGCACGTTGGATTTGGTGAATTCTTTGGCCACGACCTTGATTTTCGGATAGTGGCTCATATACTCCTCAAAGCCTTTGGCCATGGAGGTCACCATCTCGATGCCGCTGGGTCCGGGCAGCATCATGACTTTGCCCTGGTAGTTGATGGCGTGGGCCATGGTGGCGCCGATGAGAAGCCCTAGCTCGTAGCTGTTCTTCATGACGCGGTTCTTGACGCGGTTGCTGTCGAGGTCGATGTTGTCCACGACGACCTTGATGCCCTTGTCCATCGCCTTATGGACGGCGTTCACCATGCCCTTGGTGCTGATGGGGCAGATGATCATCCCGTCGTATTTCGCCGCGATGATGTCTTCCACGTGGGCCACCTGTTTGGGCAGGAACTCATAGCCGCCCGCGTCAAACATCGTCACGGTCACGCCGGCTTCTTTAGCCGCCTGGACGCTTCCGTACCATTTCGAGAAGAAATAGGGGTCGACGCCGTTCGGCACGACGACGGCGATCTTGTATTTCTTCTTCGCCTTCACCCGGGCGTCAGCGTCCGGGGCCGCCGCCATCGACACAAACATGAACGTGACGACAGAAGCGAGAATCATGAAAGTGCGAAACAGTTTTTTCATCTTGAATCTCCTCGTCGCAGAATGGGTTTCACGGACGAAAGCACTCTCCTCCGCGAAAGGGAAAATTGACTACCCTATGAACATATTTTCTATTCCCGCCTTTTGCGGGAACTCAAAACCACTGCGGTAATAAGTAAAACGCCTACCACTACCTCACGGGCGAATGTGCCTACACCCAAGAGTATGAGGCCATTGAGCAAGAATGTCAGGAACAGCGTACCGATCACGGCTTGCGTCACACCGCCCTCACCGCCGTGAAACGTCGTGCCCCCCACCACGGTGGCCGCCAATGACTGGAATTCAAGTTGAAATCCAGCGAGGCCGTTCGTGGCCGGGAGTCTCGCCAGGTAAAGGAACGAGGTGATGCCTACGCAGATGCCGCTGATCAAATAGCATATGAGTTTCACCTTGCCGGTATCTATGCCTGAAAGACGCGCAGCCTCTTCGTTCCCACCTGTTAAATAGATTGCCCGGCCGAGCACCGTACGTTTCGTCAGCAGATAGAGAATGATGAAAAAGAATATGGCGATGAACAGCGTGCCGGGTATATGAAAGAAATCCGTGAGGCCGATGGTTTGCAGGATGTCTTTTTGCTCACCAGTGAACTGGTGAATCGTGCGTCCGCCCGTGAATACCAAAGCGATGCCGGCGCAGATGAAAAGCATACTCAAGGTGACGATGAAAGGTTGTATTTTCACACGGCCCACGAGGTAGCCGTTGATAAAACCGAACATCGTCGCCATTCCAATACCCATCAACACGCCCACGGCAAGGCCGAAGTCCAATATGCCCTGCGCCATCACCACACTTGAGAGGCTGAGCAAGGACCCTTGACTTAAATCGATGCCTGAGACCAGGAGCACCATACTTTGTCCGGCGACGATGAAGAACAGTAGAGAAGCGTTTCTGAGTTGGTTGGTCAGGTTATGGGTTTCGATAAAGTTGTTCACGTAGCCCATCAACTGGAGAATGTAAAATATGAGCATCATCATGATGAACACGGCGAGCAAACCATATTTCTCGTAATTGAACTTGGCCAATAAGGAGGCAGAAGGTCGGACCGGAGCCTCCGCTACATTCGCCATGATTTCATATCTCCCTTAGTTTTTTTGCTCACGCAGGGTGCTCACCCATATTGAAGCGAGAATCACCAAGCCGACAACTATTTGTTGCCTGTAGGTATCGATTCCCATGATGTTCAGTCCGTTCACCAGGAATATGATCAGGAAAACACCCAGCGTCGTACCTAACACGCCGCCTCGCCCGCCAAAAATATGCGTGCCGCCGATGATGGTCGCTCCGATCGACTGGAGCAGTTGATCGCCACCGCCCAGTCTCGGTTCGCCCGCCGCGCTGACACTTGCTGAAAGAAGAAGGCCCGCGAAACCGCACAGAAGACCGCCTATGCCGAAAATAGCGATCTTCATGGCGGGAAAGTTGATTCCCGCTGAAATTGCTGTTTGTTCGTTTCCGCCCAAGGCGTACACATAAGTGCCGAAGCGGGTGTATTTGAGCAGGTACCACATGGCGGCCAACGCGATGAGTATCCAGATAAAGGTGAAGGGGATGGGACCCAGGTTTCCTTTTGCCAAAAGGACATAAGCATCTTCGACGTGTTTGGGCAAGGTTGCGCCCTCGCGCGCACCCCCCATTTGAAGGCCGCCGGTCCAAAGCTGGGCCGCGCCGCTGCCGATAAATAGCATCCCCAATGTCGCGATGAACGGCTGCACTCTTGCCACCCCGACGAAAAACCCATTGATGACGCCGCACAGCAGACCGATGCCGAGGCCGGCGATTAGGCCAACGAAAAACCCGAAGTGCAGCATCGCGCTCCAGGCCATGACGCTCACCACGCTCATGATGGAGCCTTGTGAAAGATCAAATCCTGCCGAAATGATGACCAAAGTTTGGGCATAGGCTATGAAAAAGAGCCATGCGTCACGGCGCACTACATTCACAAAGTTTTCGAGGGTGAGGAAATTTTCGGTCGCGAAAGTATAGAAAATCATCAAGACGACAAACGCGGAAATGAGGAGTAAACGCTCCCAAGGAATATCCTTGACCGAGTAACCTAGAAAGAGTTTCTCATTACCCGTTGAAGCTGCGGCGCTCATTCAATCTACCTCCAAACGCGGATCAATCCGCGGTCATGGCGTAACGCAGTATTTGTTCCTGTGTCGCATCGTTTCTGCCGATATCTGCAGTGAGTTGTCCTTCTCGCATGACCAGAATGCGGTCGCTCATTCCAAGAATCTCGGGCAATTCACTCGAGATCATCATGACGGCGGCGCCGTCATTGGCAAGTTGCAGCATTTGCGAGTGAACTTCGAATTTTGCGCCTATGTCTATTCCGCGAGTCGGCTCATCAAAGATGAGTACATTCGCGCGTCTGAAGAGCCATTTGGCGAGAACGACTTTTTGCTGATTGCCGCCTGACAGGAAGCGTATTTGCGTCTCCTGATCCGGCGTCATGATTTTTAGCTGATTGATGTGTTCATCTACGAGATCTTTTTCCATGGTCAAGTTGAGCAGCCACCGTTTAATGAGGCGGCGGAGATTCGCGCTTGTGGTGTTAAAGGCGACCGAGAGAACCTGGGTAAGGCCCTGGGTTTTTCTGTCCTCGGGCAATAGCCCCAGCCCGCGTCGTATGGCCAAGGTTGGAGTCCACTTGCGTTCATAGGTAAGGATTGTCAAGAATCGAATCAGAACCATAGCGACGCCACCCCAGATCATGACCCATTCGAGAACGAAATTCTGAGTGAACAGACTCGTAATGACCATCGCACCTATCGCGAGGGCGTACCAGCTTGCGAAGTCGATGACCAAGGTGCGCCAATGATACTGCCGCTCCATGAACCAGAGACCCGCTTGCCGTAAAACGACCAACCCGGCGGCGACGATATAGGGGGTGGGGCCGTTCGGTATATTGTATAATGGTCCGCCGATGATCCATTCATAAAACCACTTGCCACTGAATAGCGGTGGCGGTGAATTCATGTTGAGCGTGACGGGATCGTAAATTCCCTGAAAAATTACGGTGAACAAGGGCAAAGCCATAATTAAGACAACCACGTCCAAGATGGCCATCCAGAGCGGATAGTGAGGGAGATTTTGTATCTCTTCTTTTTCTTTTGTCGCACGAGTCATCTCTACGGTGCCGCTATCAACGGGATCCGCGCCCATTACGGCCCGCGCCACTTCTGTTCTCCCTGCCCCTACGAGACCCGAGAGGCCGACGATTTCTCCATAGTGGAGGTCGAAGTTGATGTCTTCGAATACGCCGTTTCGGGTGAGTCCACGCACCCGCAAAGCTACTTCTCCATGTTCACGGGGTGTCCAGGGGAATTTCTCATCAAGTGTGCGCCCCACCATCTGCGTGATCAGGAAATCGAGTTCCACCTCTTTGACTTCCCACGTGCCCATATATTCCCCGTCGCGCAGGACGGTGACGCGATCTCCAATCTCGTGGACTTCTTCAAGGCGGTGGGAGATGTAAATGATGCCGACACCGTGTTCTCGCAACCGGTTTACGGCCTTGAAAAGTTCCTCGATTTCATGCCCGCTCAGAGAAGAAGTGGGCTCATCCATCACCAATATTTTGCAGTCAAATACAAGAGCCCGGGCAATCTCCACCATTTGCTGATCCGCGACGCTTAGAGAGCGGACCGGCGCGTTGACGTCGATTTTCGCGTCCAAGCGCTCCATGATTGCGCGGGATTCTTGCTCGACTCTAGCCCAATCCACACGCTTCATGATGCCAGGCAGTACCGGTTCACGACCCAGGAAGATGTTTTTGGCCACGCTCAGATCAGGCACCAGGTTCAGTTCCTGGTAGATGACGCTGATTCCCAAATCGCGCCCGGTTCTGGCGTCGGGGATAATGGTGGGTGTTTCGCTAATCTCGATTTGGCCTGAGTCGGCGTGATACATGCCTGCCAAGATTTTGATGAGTGTGGATTTTCCGGCCCCGTTTTCACCCAACAGAATGTGAATTTCGCCCTCGGCGAGATCGAAATCGACTTCTTTGAGCGCATGAACGCCCGGAAAGGATTTGTCGATTTCCATCATTCTGAGCAAGTTCTTGGATTCAGGCACGGGACCTCGCTTCCAAGTAAGGTAATATAGCTCCCAAATAAATGGGCGAACGAATGCGTACCATCACCCATCAAATTTGTAAAGCTGCAGTTTTTTAGGACTAACCTAAACCTTATCGGGGATGGGATTGTTTATCGATACGAAAATTTTCAGGAAATGTTCAATAAGACAAATCATTTTATCAATGACATGCTATAATTCTCACTTGCGTGTCTTAACGCTATAGTTCTTGAGGGCTTTTTGAATGCGCTATCTTAAAATGTTGGGGATCGTTGTTTTCTTTCTGATGAGCATGTCCAGCGCAGTTGCCGAGGAAACTAGTGGTGAAACCGATGCGTGTCTTGTCACGCTTTACAACTACCCTGCCGACACGACTCAATACAGTGTTTCGAAGAAAATGCTACCCAAAAGGTCCTTGGTTCTGAAAAAGAATAAGCGGGCAAGCAAGACCAGCGAGAGTATCCATACACGGATGAGCCTTTCCCAGGAACGCCCAGGCGAAAAATAAACTTTTGTTCGGATATAGATCTGCGCACGAACCCTTAACTGTCGATGACGCTTCGGTATTCGGCGGACGGGGTATATTGCGCCGGCCAGTCCATACCGTCTTCAAATCGCGCGAGGACGCTCGCGTGACGTGCAAAGCCACCCTCCAGTAAGGCGACTGAAACGATTTCCACGATTGCCGGCTCGTCAAAGCCATACTCGCGCAGCGCCTGGAACTCTTCGTCGCTCATTTGTTCGTTGAGCGTGAGTTTTCTGGCCACTCGGAAAACCGCTTTTTCCGATTCGGGTAAATCGGCATTCTCAAAATCATGAAGTTTTTCCACTTCATACTCGTCTAATTCCATGCGGTGAATCAGGTCGGTTTTATGGAAGTTCACGCATCGTGGACAGTCTGAGGCGACCGCACAAACCATGGCGATGCGATTGGTCAACTCGCGTGAAATGTGGCCGCCCAAAACTTCGAGACGTTTTTGGAGCTCCCAAAATCCCCGCAAGAGACCTGGCACATGAGCGAAAAACCCGAACAAAGGTCCCAGCCAGCGCGGGTCTTTTAACCGGCATATTTCGTCATAAATTTGTGAAACTTCGCTATCGGCTTCATCGGGTTTTACGAGACGAAAGGTTTCAAAACCGGATGTGCTCATTTTCTTCTCCCGGGAATAAATTGTCTGATTTTGAAAAAGGTTTGAACATCTTACCATTTCCAAGGCCCATGGGGAGCTTCAAGAGACAACAAAAAACCCCCCGCCGAAGCAGGGGGTTTTTTGTTGTCTCGATGATTACATCATACCCGATTCTTTCCAGTAGCGAGCTGCTCCCGGGTGAATCTTGAGTTTCTTCATGCCGCGAAGGCCGGTCTTTTTGGTGACGAACTTTCCGGTTGGGTGGTATTTGGTAATTTGCTTGTGATTGTCATACAGGGCTTTGACGATCCCGTATGCGTTGTCGTTGCTCATTACGCTGTTGGTCATCAAAGTCCACATCTGACCCCAGCTTACGACGTCTTTTTTGTATCCGGGAATGGAGCCGGCGGTCACGACATCGCGCACGATGCCTGCTTCGTTCGTAGCCAGTGCTTTGATGGTGGCTTCATCCGGCCCGAAGAAATGTAGTTTGCCGGAAAGCGTGCGCGCGAGTTCCATATACACAGGTGCGGGGACGTTCGCGTTCAGAAAGAAAAATCCCGCGTCCACTCTTTCATCTCTGATGGCGGCTGCATTCTGGGGATTGTTGAAGAACTCTTTTTTCGCATTCACGCCACTGTGTTTAAGCGCAAGCTGCGTCACGATATAAATGGAACCCCCGCGACCGCCGACGACAAATCTTCTTCCTGTGAGGTCGGACCATTTTTTAATTCCGGAGGTTTTGAAGGTCGTATAGACAGTCGTCAATGGGTATAGGGCCCCTAACGCCAGCACGTCTTGAGGTTTCTTGAATGGTTTTCTGCCCGTTTGCCCCCACGAAACGGCAGGCGCAGTGGCCATGCCTATGCGGAATGGCTGCATCTTGTTCTTTTTCTGCAGGGTTCTGACATTTGCGGTCGAACCGCCGGTAATGGATGCAGCCACCGAAATCTTTCCGCCCGAGTTATCCGTGATGACTTTACCCATTGCGGTTCCAATCTCGAAGGTTGCGCCGCCGGGCTGGGACGTTCCCAGCAGTATTTTGGCTGCGTCCGCCGCCGGGGCCGTGCCGATAACCAGGGCAAAGCCTGCTGCCAGCGTGATCAGCCTAAGTGTAGATTTCCGCATTCGTATCTCCTTTTCGAAGTAAAGAAATGAGACTTTTGAGTTTCAACCTTGTTTCGATTTTGCAAAGTCCAAACTCATGAATAAAATGCCGAGCCTTAAATTTGCGCTTAAGCCGCTATAATAAAGCAAAACGATGTGGTTTGGTCAAGCATGGGAAATGTAAGGTGAATTAAGAATTGTAGTGAGTCACTGGCGGAACAATCAGGCAATCCGTTAGAATGGGATAATTCATAATAGTTTTATCTATCGATGAAGGTTTTTCCATAGTGGAGAAGGAAGGAGAAACATGACTACTGAATCAGAACCCACCCAGTCGGCTCCTCTCGTAAGGGCTCTGGTTTTCATCACCTCCTGGCTATGCGTGCTCTCGGGTTTGTACCACATTTCCGCAGTCTATCTGCGGCCTTTACCGGGTGAGATGCACCCAAACATGCACATGCTGTTGGCCTATACCATTCTCCTCATCGGCGGCGCCGGGGCGATGCCGCAGATATATGGGGATAAAATTCGCAAATTGAATTTTCTTCCCGTTTTGTATCTTTTGTCCTTGGTTCCCGCCGTCATTTTCTACTATTTCGTTTATGAGATGGGAGAGGGTTGGTCTGATTGGAGTGTATGGTGGGTTTATGCGCTCCCGTTCGCCATATGGATGGCCATGATGGTTGTGGAGAAGTCATGGCTTGCGCTTTTTCTCTGGTTTTTGGGCTTAGTTCCTGCGCCCATACTGTTCTGGTATTGGGATTATTTGCCAGAAAGCACGCATGAGCCCACCTTTTGGTGGCTGATAATCGCATGCTCCGCCATTCCCACGATGTGGACCTTGTTCGCGGTTTTCTTCAGGCCTTCCGAGGGGGTAAAAAAAGCGGGTGTTTTTCTCGTTGTATTTTTCGTAGCGCTTGTTCTAATCGGATGGCGGGTAAGTTTATGGGCCGGGCAAAGCGATGATGTGAGAAGCGCTTTTTACCTCTGGCCGGTAGTCGTACTCGCTTTTCCTCTTTTCTGGGCGAAAAGACGCATCAAAGAGGTATTTGAAGAATTCCCGGCACACCCTTTTCCGGCTGGTTTCACGATTGGCCTGAACGCCGGGATGCTCTTTTTCGTTGCGACTGCCTGCCTTTACTTATTCTACTACCACGAAGAGATGGTAGACCGCCCGGGCGCTCCGACGATTGGCGATGCTCGCGTCGGCTTCGTCATGCTCGTCGTCGCTATCGAATTGACGAGGCGTTGTTTCGGGCCTCCCCTGCCAACATTGGCGGTTATTGCTTTCGTCTATGGGATTTGGGGTAATTTGTTCGCACCTCCTTTCGGGCATGGTGGCCATACATGGATTGAACTGCAGGCGAAACTCTCGACCGATTTCATCGGTGGCGTGCTGGGCTTTTTGGTAGTCATCTCGGCGACCTTCATCATCATGTTTTTGATCTTGGGGGCGTTTCTGCATGAATCGGGCGCAGGCCGTTTTTTCGTGAATTTCGCTTTAGGCTTGTTCGGGAAAATGCGAGCGGGCGCCGGTCTCGCCGCTGTGGGGTCGAGCGCGCTCATGGGTACGGTGTCGGGCAGCGCATCAGGCAACGTCGTGACCACCGGCACATTCACGATTCCCCTGATGAAGCGAATCGGGCTGAGTCCACACATTGCCGGAGCGGCGGAAGCGGCGGCCAGCAGCGGGGGGCAGATCATGCCGCCTGTCATGGGGGCGGGCGCCTTCATCATGAGTGAACTCATCGAAGTGCCATATTTCCAGCTTATCGGATACGCCACCATACCGGCCATCTTGTATTTCACCATCGTGGGGATCAACATCCACTTTGCGGCCGGTGCGCTAAACATCCAGCCGTTGCCTACTAACGAAATTCCGAGTTGGAGGGTGGAACTCAGAAACGGATGGTTCTATCTCGTGCCCCTGGCGTTTTTGGTCTACTTCCTTTTTCAAGGCAGAACGCCAGTCTTTGCGGGCGTCATGTCGGTTTTCATCATGGTGGGCATCTGGTTTTACCGGAACGTGGCGGAATTCCTGGGTACGATGAGGAGGGGCGATAAGACAATCGCAGATGATGTATTCGTTTTTGTGCCTGTTCTGTTTTGGGTTTTCGCATTTTTCTTATACGCGTTGCTCACGGTTTTCGAGTTGGGTTTCGGATTACCGTTGGGGATATATGAAAAGCCGACTTGGGGCGGGGCGATAAGGGCTGCTCTGTCTATGGGTGTCGTCGGATTTGTTCTGGCGAGTGTTTTCGCTCGCAAGTTCTCCTGGGTGCGTGAATTCTGGCGCGAGACAGAAAGCAACTGGCTCGCCATCTTCCCAATCACAATATTGGGTTTGTGGGTGGCGTTCGGCTGGTCTTCCGGCGTGGCGGGAGCCGCCCTCGTGCTTGCCCTGTTGTGTGTATGGTCCGTTTCCAGGGGCAATGGAGCGCAACCCACTACGATCATACCCTGGTATTTCGTGATAATTTGGGTGGGCGCATTTTATGTGCAAAAAGGAATTTACGCTCTCGCCCCCCCCATAGCGGATTTCGGCGAATGGTTCGTTCCCTTCGGGTTCATCTATGACGGCCTGATCTTTTTCGGGTTGGCAGTGATTGTCCAGAGAGTCATATTTTCATTCGGCTCGCAAGAATCCGAGGCCGATGGCCCGACGCCGAGCGTAAAGCAGGTGTTGGCTGTATCCTGCAATCCGTTTACCTATTTACAGCGCGCGAAGCAGATTGATGAAACAGGCCCCGCCGTGCAGGCTGCTCAGAGCGCCTCCGATTGGATTTTCAGCATTCGTAATGCCTTGAGGGTAGGAGGCAGGCAAGGCGCTGAGTTCGCCGTGACGCTGGCCACCATTGAAGTCGTCGTTCAGGTTCTGTCCATCACGGGCGTGGGTAACAAATTCGCCTATATGATTGAAACTCTCGCCCAGGATATATGTCTGTTCGGCGCTGCGGCGGGCGGCGGGTGCGCGTACTATATCGGTCTCGATGGTTTCTTCGTCGCGCTGCTTCTCACTGCGATTTGCTGTGCGATATTGGGAATGGGCATGCCGACGACGGCGGCTTACGTGCTGCTCGCCATTCTGGGCGGCCCCGTGCTGATTAAACTCGTAGGCCCTGAACTCACGCATGTTTACGGAGCCGAATGGGTGAAGGAGTTCGTGGCCGCCAAAGGAGACCGTGTCGCCGCCCATATGTTCATCTTCTATTTCGCGATTCTCTCCGCCATTACGCCGCCCGTGGCGATAGCTTCGCTCGTGGGAGCCAAACTGGCGGGCGCGTCCTATTTCCAGACGTCCATGATGTCTCTTCGCTTTGCCATCGTGGGCTTTATCGTGCCCTTTTTGTTCATGTTCGACCCGGCCCTGCTTACGTTCGCGCATCCTTTGCGAGTCGCTCTCTCCGCATCCATGACGCTCCTGGGGTTCATCGCTTTTTCGGCGGGAACACAAGGCTGGCTTCTGGGGAGGCTTTATAAATACGAGCGAATCCTATTGTTCGTCTGTTTCATCACGTTTATTTTGTTCGTCATTTTCTTCAGTATTACCATGCTGATAGCGGGCTTGATTTGCGGCGCGATTCCGCTCATCCGGCAGATCAAGGATTACAAGCGAAACTAGTCCCAACAATAATTCGCTCTTCTTCCTGAGAGGGTATCAATGCTTTTTCATAAACAACGCGCGCTCGAGTTCATGGAAAGGTTCGATCTCGACGCGCTGATAGCGACTACACGCCACAACGTCTTGTATCTTTCGGGTTTTCAGGGGTGGGCGCAATACACCTATGGCGACGCCACGACGGAGACTTTCGCGTTGTTTTTTCGCGATCAGTCCTCGCCTCCCGGGCTAATCCTCTCCCGTCAGGATGAGACCTATTATGCAGCAACAGGGTCGTGGATCGAGGACGTGAGGGGCTATGGCCCCCGTTCGGCGCTCGACATGGCGCCGGGCGAGGCGGGAGCGACCGAAGAGGAGAGGAATTACATATCTCTCATCGCCGAAGACGCCCCGCGGGAGGCGAATTCTGTGGACGCTCTGCTCAGGATATTGCGTGAGCGGGGTTTGTCGAACGGGAAAGTGGCGCTCGATAACGAGGGAATCCGCCCGGTTTCGCGCGGTGCTGTGGAAGCTGCTCTTCCAGATGTATCATTTCTGGATGCCTCGAGCCTGTTTCGCCTGATTCGCCTTCAAAAGACCGAAGAAGAGATCGAGCGCATGCGCGCCGCTGCGTTCTTGAACGAACAAGCCGTCGTCGCGTTTCACCGGGAGATGTCCGCTGGGCGAACCGAGCGCGAAGTAGCGAGCCATTATTACCGCACCGTGGCCGCAGGAGGCGGGAAATGGAGTTGGTTCCATTTAGGGGGCGGGAGGCGTTCGGCCTCGATTTTCCCGCCCTCTGATCGGAAATTCGAGCCGGGAGACGGCTTTTTCTTCGATGCCGGGATGCGACTGAACCACTACTGCGGGGATGTGGGTTGTTGCGGCTCGTTTGGGGAGCCGAACGCGGAGCGCAAGGCGCAGTGGAGCGCCATCCAGGCGGGGCTCGAGGCCGCCTTTGGGGTGATCAGGGCGGGGGTGAAACCGTCCGGGATTTTTCGCGCGGCGGTGGCGGCGGCGAAACAATCGGGCCTCCCGCGCTACAACGGCGCCTTCTGCGGGCACACGATAGGCATCGAGGCGCGCGAGCTTCCCTATACGCTGAGCGAGCCCGTGAAGCTCGACGATCCGTTTTTACCTGCAAATTCAGACATTTCCCTGCCTGCGGGCGCGGTGCTCTCGGTCGAGTTGCCCTCAGGCAAATTCGGGGAGGGCGGCGTGCACGCGGAATACACGGTTCTGGTCACTGAGACGGGGATGGCGCATCTGGGCGAGCCCATCCGCGAACACATCGTTATCGAGTGATTCGATAAGTCGTCTGATTTCAATCTTTTACAACATCCCCACCGAGCCATGGCGGCGCGAGAACCGCCCTGCATTCCACGATAAAACCGCCGATTCGCGAAATTAACGCCCATCACCCCCGCACCTGCCCGCAGATCCGCGCATTTGCCGTCCTCGCGTGAATAGCTGTCCATGACAGAATTCCCCTGCGCCCGGATTCCGCGGCGGGCCCCGGCCGCCGGAGCCGGTTTTCGCGTGCGCATCCGCCTGCATCCGGGCACCGCAATTCCCCGCATTTCCCCTCGATAATTTATCGAAAATCCCCGTGAATTTATCTATATTTATCTAATTTTTCGGAAATTAAACGCGAGCGAGGAGCGAGCGTTTGACCCGACCGGGGAGGGTTTCCATATCGGCAAGCGAAGCGACCGGCTCCGCCATGATACCGGAATCCCCCGAATCCGCGCCCACCGCAAATGCGGGCAGATGCGCGCGTGGGTTCTCAGCCGTCTCACGCGCGGCGCGGAACGCTCCCTCGGGGTTCTTCCTGATTTCTTGTTTCGCTGATTCGCGCGTGGGTAGGCGGCCTTGCCCCAGGCGCCGGCTCCGGGTTCGCGTCGACCTCGGCCTTCATGGTATCGGGAATCACCGGAACGACGTCGCCGATGATGCGCGCCCCGTCCCTCATCTGCGTCTGAGCCCATCTTTCGGTGAACGCCCCGCCCCCGTATACGACCTGATTCTGGGGGGGGAGGCGCACGACTCCGTAGGGGGCGTTCGTGAACGCCCCTAATCCGGGTTATCCCCGACTCGGGGGTAGGCGACCTTTCCCCAGTCGACCCCGGGATTTTCATCCATGATCTTGAGAATCACCGGCACGGTGTCCGCCATGATTCGGCTGCCGTCTCTGAGTTGCGTCCGCCCCCAGCCTTCGGCGAACGTCACGCCTCCGTGAAAAACCTGGTTGCGCAACTGGTACAGCCGCCAGAAAACTTCCGTGAAGACGCCATGTACATCCCTTTGCCCCAAGGCCCTGTTGATTCTGGCATTGACACGTTCAAATCGTCTGCTCCAGTCGTTGTCCGTCGTCGGATCCCGCACCCACTCCCAGAATGGAGCGTAGACATACTGGTTTTTCAGCAGAATGCGGATGGGCCCGGAATATGCTTCCCAGAGAATGTGTTCAATTTCTTTCCCTTTATCGCAGTTGATAATGTCTTCCAAAAAGTTCGTGAATCTCTCGCGGTCGGGATACTCGTTTTGGGCGGTTGCTTCGCCCCCGTAGGCCGCGTTGAAGGCGATCCACAGGCAAATGAATTTCTCCTCGTCCGAGGCGACTTTTCCGCTCTCCGCAAGCCAGCTGCGCGCTCTGCGCATCCGGTGTTCGTTATGCTTGCTTTGAGGTATCTGCTCCCCGGTTTGGGTCATCACCGTGGCTCCTTTTTATTGTTTGATGAATGCACAGCATGAAAAGCGGTTTCTCCTATTGCTTCGGGGGACGTTTTCAACAGTCCCTGCTTTTTCGCCGTGGGAACACGGGTCGCGTGGATACGTGGGGCGCTTCCGGGGAGCAGGTTCCGATCGAAGAGGGAGCCGCCGCCTGCGGAACCATCACGGCGCGCTTGGTCTCGCCCCGGTCTAGAAGGCGTAGCGCAGGGAAATCCATAAGCCGTGGCTGGTGAGGCGCGCGCGCGTTTTGCCGATGAGGATCGAGAGGTCGCGATCCGGGCGCAGGACGCGGATGTTCCCCTGGGCGGTCTCCACGGCGCCCGAATCCATGTAGCGCCAGGCGACGTCGAGGGTGAGCCGTTCGGTAAGCGGCTTGGCGACGCCCGCCGAGGCGGTCCAGGCCAGGTTGAGGCTTCGCCCGCCCGGGACGGTGGTCGTCTGCGTGAGGCCCGGAAAACGCATGAGCGTCCGGCCGATGCGCACGTGCGAGAGGCCCCCGCCCAGCCCGATGAACGGGCGCAGGCCGCCGATTCGCGGGAGGTCCAGCCAGGCCGTCAGGATGAGCGATGTCGTCGCGAGGTCGGCGGTGACGGACTGGCTCCCCGGGGTCCTGCGGTAGTTGGCGTCGCCCTCGAAGGCGATCTCGGGGCGGTGCGCGATGGCGGCCTCTAAGCGCAGGTCGGGAGCGACGGCGCGGCCCAGGCCGAGGGAGAAGCCCGCCCCGGCGCCGAAGTCGCCCACCGTCTGCGTCGGTTTCCCGTCGATCCCGGTTGCGCCGCCGTAGAGGGCGGCGACGTCCTCGCGCGTGGGGTCGACGTCGCGAAAGCGCGTCTCCAGCGTCCAGTCGACCCCCAGGGCGGCGCGGGCGTAGAACCCCTCCGCACGGGCGGAGACGCAGGAGAGCGCAAGCGCCGCCAGGAAGAGCGGGAGAATCATCCACCGCCTCGGCGCGGCGGCGGGGGTGCGGTTCGGCATGGGAGTTCCCCTCGGGCGCGAAGGGTTTGCGCGCGGCCCCCGGGGGGCCGCCCTCTTTCGGAAACCTATTACGGACTCCGCCGCCCGTCAATCCGGAGAGAGGGGCCGCGCGTCCGAGGTTCCCTCTACCCCTGAAAAGGGTAAAGGCAACCCCCTTGAGAGGGAAACCCATAAAACCAACCCCCCCTACCCCCCCTTGTCAGGGGGGTATAAAAAGGCGATGCGCCCCCGCTTGGCAGAGGGGCTTTGCTCTTGCCCGTTCGATGGGGGGTTGCTTTTTCTTGCCCCCCTGACAAGGGGGGGTAGGGGGGGTTGGTTTTCAAGGCGGGGGGAGGACGAGCGGGGCGGG
>LXNJ01000671.1_pt1 | contig 22879 bp, 18 predicted proteins | sample 809081 | NCBI WGS metagenome assembly LXNJ01 (sample SAMN04870510, study PRJNA318959) | sponge metagenome | biome: sponge; feature: marine sponge reef; material: water | host: Petrosia ficiformis | place: Greece: Milos, Mediterranean Sea | collected 2013-05-29 | depth 5-7 m | reverse complement strand
GTAGCCAATAAGGGAGACTCTTATGGTCTGCTCGCCCGCCGGTACAAAAGAGAAGCTGAACGCCCCTTCTGCATCCGTATATACGCTCGCATCCAGACCAGTGATATACACCTCGACCGCTTCCAGCGGATGCGTGTCCCAGGCGTCAACCACCGTACCCGTAACACTACCGGTCGACTGTGCATGAACCGGCGCCGCCAACAAGGCAACGAACAACGCCAGATTGAAAATTGAAACCCATCGTGGGAACGCAATTGAATTCCATCTGCCGTTTATATACATGGCCGTGCTGGATTATCGGTGGGAGATGCATATCGGGCAGAAAACGCGAGAATAGACCGTCTAAAGAATAAACGCAAAAGAAATGTCAACTATTCCACTACATGGATCGTGAATCCGTCGTTCATGTCCACATCCACGCGCTCGCGATGCTTCGTCTGGAGAAAAAGACCTGTGTAATCGGGCTGAATCGGATATTCCCTATGCCCCCGATCGACGAGCACAACCATCTGTACGCTCCGGGGGCGTCCGTAGTGTAGAAGCGCATCCAGCGCGGCGCGGGCCGTTCGGCCCGTAAACAGCACATCGTCCACCAGTATAACATCCCGGTCTGCAATCTCGCGCACCATCCGGGACGCGTCTGCGATCTCTTCGCCAGGATCCCGGTCATCCCTGTATGTGGACACATCCAGATCGCTTACCTCAAGCGTACGGCCTTCGAGCACTCCCATCTCACGAGCGATCGCTGTCGCGACGGCGCTGCCGCACGGCCGGATGCCGACCAGTTCGAGATTGGACGCTCCGCGGTTGCGTTCGACAATCTCGCAGGAAAGCCTCACCAGCATACGCTGCACGCGCTCCGGTGACATGATGAGCCTGCGCGCCATACGCCGAGCATGAAGAGATTGCGTACGAAGTATCTGCGAGAGATCCTCGTCTCACTGAAACATGGCCTTGATACTGCCCCAGGTGCGCCGAACCGCTGTCGGCGTATAAGCGATCTGCTTTGATCCTACAAGCTGTCGCGCCCCATCGTCCAGGACGGCGTACAACGTGTACTGAACCACGTCAGCCCCCTTATACAGATCGTCATCCCGAAAAACATAGGGGTGTTGTGCGCCAAGCGGCTGAACCTCGATTACCCTTATCCTGGCGCCCAATTCCGCACTTACTTCAACCTCATAGCGATCCAAATCGTCTTCGGACTCTGCGGCCCATTCCACCACAGGTACCCCTTCGTCCAGCACCACGTCAAAACGGAGCGCCTTGAAGCCACTGACATAAGCTAACCGAGTTTGCGCATCCGGCGCGGCATCAAAAGGAAGCGCATTGAAACCGAGAAGGGTTCCCGACGCCACCGCCGCAAGCATTATGAAGGCGAATTGTTTCACAAAAGGAAAAAAGATTCGGATTGACTCGCGGACATATCGTACACAATATATTCTCAATCCCGGGTAACGTCAAGATACGGTAGCATGTTCCTGTTCATGCTTCCTGTGCGACAACCGCTCTGTTCGGACAATGCTCCCGCACGCACCGCCCATACATGTTGAGCGAGTGGTGCTTGATATCGAACTGATATATGTCCGCGACCATTTCCTGGATACCTTGTATGCGCGGATCGCAGAATTCGAACAACTCGTTGCAATCCATGCAAATCAGATGGTCATGCTGCCAATAACTGAAGGCCCGTTCGTATTTCGCCTGATTTCTCCCGAACTGGTGCCGGACCACAAGATCACAATCCATCAACAGTTCCAGCGTGTTGTATACGGTCGCACGACTTACCCGGCATCCGCTGTCTTTCAGCCGGATGTAGAGTTCGTCGGCGTCCACATGATCGTTCGTGGCGTAAATTTTCTCGAGAACGAGGAAACGCTCCGGGGTCTGCCTGCGACCGCGTTTCTGGAGAAAAACGCCGAATATACGACGAACTTCGTCCATTTGCTGGGGCGGAACGGACATAGGGCAATACTGAAGTGTACGAACGACCTGACTATTCTCTCAACCGTTGCCGGGGAGATGCGGTTCCGAGAAGACATGCGAAGACTTTGAGTCATGCCGTGTCCCGCGGACTTGCTCAGGCGCCTGCTCGCTCGGCCAGCAAATCCCGAGCGCCGCGCCAAATCGTATCGGCGAGATCGTCCTCGCTCAGGGCGCCGTCAAGGCGCACGACGCGATCCGGCTCGGCCGTCGCCAGTTCGTCGAATGCTTTCGCTACCCGGTCGTAAAATGCCTGCCCGGACTGCTCCATGCGATCCGGTTCCGTCCGTAATGCCTGCTCGGTCAGAACGGGCAAGTCATCAAAAAGCGGTTTGGACCGCTGTGCACGACGCTGCAAGGCCTCTTCGGCGGAAAGCGAAAGCAACCAGGTCCGATCCGGCCGGAGTCCGCCCGCGACCCGCGCATTCAGGGACGATATCCAGTCCGGGTCGGCAATCCCGCGGCCTACTCCCTGATACGCCGTCGTCGAATCGTAGAACCGGTCGCACACCACCACCTTTCCATCGGCCAGCGCCGGACGAATGCATTCTTCTACAAGCTGCGCCCTCGCGGCGGAAAACAGCAATAATTCGGGTAATGGATCGATCGCAAAGTCGGAATCGAGAAGGATGGTTCGGATGCGCTCGGAAAGTCGTGTACCCCCGGGCTCCCGAAAGAACTCGACATCGTGTCCCTCGTCTTCCAGTCGGCTGACCAGCCGGCGGGCCTGAGTGCTTTTCCCGGCGCCGTCGACGCCCTCGATCGTTACGAAAATCATCGGCCGTTTTCAGTCCCTGCAGAACGATTTTAAGGATAGTCCGATCAAAACCGCTTCGATCAGCGCTTCACACCCGCATGCCCTATCCGGACAAAGCGAACTCTTTGTAAATTGTACAGTACTCTGTTATAATACGGCGAACTTTTTTTTCGCTGCATCTTTTATTCCTTCGTGTCCGGTACCGTCCCGCCCCGGTAAGCACACCTCCCCCAATCAGTATTTCTGCGCCGGCATGAGCATGTTTGATTTCGAGTTCGAGGACTTCGACGAGCCTGCCGACGAAGGGCGAATGAACGCATTGCTTTCCGCCTATGAGGGGGACGCGCCCGCCTGGCTCGATTCGGATTCGCTGGAGGATATCGCGAATTACTACTTCGAACGGGGCCGCTACGAAGACGCCCTGAGCGTTATCGACCGGTTGCTGGGCATCATGTCCCACTCCTCGGACGCCTGGATGCGGCGTGGCATTCTCCTGAACAATCTCGAGCGACACAAGGAAGCTCTGGAAGCCTACGACAAGGCGCTTACATTGAATCCGATCGACTCTGAAACGCACGTCAATCGGGGAATCACGCTCAATACGCTTGGCCGGAGCCGGGAAGCACTGGGAGCGTACGGGGAAGCCATCCGGATCGATCCGATCAATGACGAAGCCTTCTTCAATCGCGGTGTAACGTTTGAACATCTGAATTCCCTGCAGGATGCTATTGCATCTTTCCGGCGCTGCGCGGAACTGAACCCCGAGCATCCCGAGGTCTGGTACGAACTAGGGTTCTGCCACGACTGCCTCGAAAAAGACGCGGAAAGCATTGTCTGCTACGAACGACATATCGATATAGAACCCTTCTCGCAGGACGCCTGGTACAACCGAGGCATCGTGCTCAGCCGGATGTACCGCTTCGAAGCCGCCGTGGACTCCTACGATATGGCCATTGCCATACAGGACGATTTCGCCTCGGCGTGGTATAACCGGGGCAATGCGCTGGCCAACATAAGCCGTCCCGAAGAAGCGGTGGAAAGCTACCGGAAAGTCATTGAACTGGAAGGTGGCGATGCGGCGACCTGGTACAACCTCGGACTCGCGTTCGAGGAAATGGAAGACTATCTGCAAGCCTTTGGATATTTCGAGCAAGTCGTTCGGGAGGACGAAGCGCACCCCGAAGCCTGGTACGGAATGGGATGCTGCCTCGATGCGCTCGAACGGCACGAAGAAGCGCTGGCGCTCTTCGAGCGGGCGCTGGCGCTGAAACCTGACATCGGGGAATTCTGGCATGCCAAAGCGGATTGCTTGTATAATGCAGGAAACATTGCGGAAGCACTGAAGACATACAAGCATGTTGTAACCACCCATCCTCAAAACAGGGATGCCTGGTTGGATCTGGCCGAAACCTATTTCGAAACGGGCCATCCCGAACCTGCACTCGATGCGTACCAAAAGGCTCTTGCGCTGCATCCCGACGCCGGCGCGTATTTTCTACGGGCGAGAGTATTGTTTGCGCTGGGCCGGATGGACGAGAGCACGCACTCGCTCAAGATGGCCTTCCGGATGGATCCGAACATGAAAGAGGAATTGAGGCGCACTTGTCCGGATATGTGGCGCGACGCACAAATCCGACACATGCTGGGGTTGGGAGATGGGCCTGCGCCGCGGGCATAACATCCGCGAAAGCCTGACACACGTCGTGCAGGGTCTTCTGATGGGCGCCGCCGATATCGTCCCCGGCGTCAGCGGCGGCACGATCGCATTCATCGTCGGTATTTACCCCCGGCTGATTACCGCTATCGGCCATGGATTTGCGATGTTGACCTCTCTGGCCAAAGGCCGGCCCGGCGAAATGCGCCGGCATGGGGCCCTCTTTGAATGGGGACTCGTCATACCGCTTGCGGCAGGGATAGGCGCAGCGCTTCTTGTCGGCGCCAAAGTAATTCCGATCCTGCTCGAAACCTGGCCCCATCAGACCCTTGGAGTATTCCTGGGCCTGGTGGCGGGATCCGTCGGTATTCCCTGGAAACGGATCGAACGCAAGAACATGGCTGTGCTGTGTATGGTCGTGGCGACCTGCGGCGCGGCTTTCCTTCTTACAGGCATCCCCGCGTCAGGAGATGCTCCGGCGCCTTCGGGCATCCGTGTGTTCGCATCCGCAGCCACAGCCATTTGCGCAATGATCCTGCCCGGCGTTTCGGGAGCATTCCTTCTCAAGACAATGGGCATGTACGAAGTAACGCTGCATGCATTGAATGACGGGAATATCGGATATATTGCACTGTTTGCCGGTGGGGCAATTACCGGTTTGGGATTGTTCTCCCGATTACTCAACCACTTGCTCAAGCGATACGCCGACCTGACCATGGCGGCGCTGGTGGGCCTGATGATCGGCGCACTGCGGGCGCTCTGGCCATGGCAAACCGCTGAACGCGCGCTCCGGATGCCCGGAGAAGGCGAGCCATTCTGGATGGTCGTACTGATGGCGGCGGCAGGCTTTGCTTTCATAGCCGTCATGGCGCGACAGGTAAAACGCATGGGGCATCCGGAAACGGACAGCCCCTGAACATGCATCTCACGACACCAGCCGTTCGAGGCGGCATGTGAGGTTGTCAATCCGGTCGCGATCTACCTCGACGCCCAATCCTGTACGGTCAAAAGGCGCCTCGACGAAGCCATCGGGGGACATGGTCCACTCCGGCTGCACAATATCGCATGCCCAGTAGCGGCTGCTCGGGGAAAGATCGCCCGGTAGCGTAAAACCGGGGAGAGAAGCCAGGGCCACGTTATAGGCACGCCCTATGCCCGTTTCGAGCATGCCGCCAACCCAGGCGTCGAGGCGGCCCTTGCGGCACACGTTATGCACCGAGATCGCCGCGGACAACCCGCCGACGCGACCGGGCTTCACATTGACGACACGCCCGCTGTGAAGCCGAACCATGTCTTCCGCTCGATCCGGACCGGTAATGGATTCGTCGAGACAAACGGGCGTGGAGAGTTGCTCCTGCAAGACAGCGTGGCGCACAAGGTCGTCCTGCGCAAGAGGTTGCTCGATCATGGTTAATCCATACTCATCGAGGGTTCGCAGAAGTTCGATATCGGCAAGAGTATAGGAAGCATTCGCATCGACGGACAACGGAACGTCCGCACCAATGCCCGATCGGATGGCTTCGACGCAGCGCACATCGGCGCCCGGTCCGATCTTTATCTTCACATGCCGGTACCCTTGCCCGATACTATTCCGCACGCGTTCCACGAGCATGGATTCCTCTGGCTGCATGCCGATCGCAATCCCGGCCGGCACACGGCGCCGTGTGCCTCCGAGAAGAACGGAAAGCGATGTATCCGTCCGCTGCGCTTCAAGATTCCAGCAAGCCATTTCCAGCGCTGCTTTCGCCATCCGGTGCCCGCGGAATGCACGAAGCGGGACAAGTATATCCGAGGGGGCGCAGATATCGTGGCCTTTAAGCGCCGGAACGAACCATTCCCGGATGGCGAACCACGCCGTATCGATCGTTTCGGGGCTGTAGTGCGGCGTCTCCTGGGCCACACATTCGCTCCATGCCGTCTCCCCGGTACGTGCGCTTATCTCAAGCAACAAAATCCGCCGGCTATCCTGTATGCCGGAAGCGGTCGCGAACGGCTGCTTCAACGGGATCCGGATTTCGCGCATCTCGATGGTATCGAGTTTCAGCATGCCGCTCTCCGTTAACGATGCAACATCTCCGACCGTCTGCGCAAGGCGTTCTTGACCACATCGACAGGCATCTTGTGTCCGGTCCATTGCACATAGGCCGCAGCAGCCTGCTCCACGAGCATATCAAGCCCCCCGATCGTGACGGCGCCCCGGCTTGCAGCGTCGCTAAGCAAGCGTGTTTCTTCGGGATTGTACACGATGTCGTACACGATATGGTCATCGCCAAAATCATCGGCGTCCCGCCAAGGAGAATCATCCACTGCAGGATACATACCTATCGGGGTCGCATTCACAACAAGCCGCGCATCCCGAACAGCAGCCCGGGCAGACGAAAAGGCGTGTACTCCAAGAGCCTTGTTCTCGTCGAGTGCAGCCAGATCGGTCGCCAGTATGTCTGCCTTTGAAGGGGTCCGTGCGATGAGCGTAAGACGCTTTGGACGAAATGTAACAAGCAGCGCGTAGGCGACGGCTCGTGCTGCGCCTCCGGCGCCCAATATTGCCATATCGGCGCCCCGAAGCCGATCCGTCAGAGAAAGAAGCGGAGCCAGAAAACCGGTCACATCCGTATTATCGCCAAAAAGTGTGCCGTCGCGGCGGCGCACAATCATGTTTGAAGCGCCGACAGCACGTGCACACGGAGACAATTCGTCCAGATATGGAAGTACGGCCTGTTTGTGAGGAATTGTGACGCCGGCGCCCGCGAAATGCAGAGCCGCAAGACCGCGCACTCCATCCGCGATACGTTCGCGGGTTAGGGGAAAGGCAGCAAACGCGAAATTGATGCCCTGGGCGGCAAAAGCCGTGTTATGAATAAACGGAGAGAGCGTTTGCCCCACAGGATAGCCAAGCAAGCCGATCATCCGCGTGTCCGCATCGATATGTATGGCGTCGGCCTCCACGCTATCTGGCCGGCGCTGTGACGGACGGCGCTACCGCACCACCTGTTTTCCGGGCAGGCGGGTCGATGAGCGCTATCAATACGTTACCCGGGTCGGGTTTGGGCAAGCCGTTATCTTCGGAAAACACCTGCAACTGATTTTTTCCGCGCACCACAAAAAGCGGAATCATGCGGGAGCCGTACTTCGCTTCAAGCCTGGAATATGCGCCCTCGTCTTCGATAGGAAACGTCTTGACTTCGGCGCCCGCGGCGAATTGCGCGGTAAGCGATGCATGATTGGTGCCCGTTCCGAATAGAGGCCGCCCCCGCAGATGTTGCGCCAGGGTCTCATCCGCATCTTTGCCCCGTTGTTTGTCCCGCGTAGCCAGCTGGTACATTTCCGCACTGTCGAAAACCTGCGCAAAGCGCACCACAGCGAGCGAATTGACTTCATCGTTGGGGGTAAACACGATAAGCCGCCCGATCCCGCTCAGATCCAACTCGTCCAGAATGGATTCGGACAACACATTGCCATGCAACGCCTGCAAGCCGGCCTCACGGGCGCTGGCCACGTTACCCGGATTGGTATCTATTATAAGCACGCTGAATCCGACCTGATGCAGGGCGCTGGCAATGTGGCGGCCCCAGTCGTGGGCTCCAATGAAGAGCACGCCCTGGGGATCGGGTTCCGCAAGCCCCAGCCAGCGTGCAACCGGCGAGATCGTAAGACCATAGATCGCAACCGTCCCGATAATCACAAGAAATACGATGGGGACGATAAATTGCGATTCCTCCGGATATATCTCGGCAAGCCGGAACGTAAAAAGAGAGGCCACGGCAGCCGCCACAATGCCGCGAGGCGCCAGCCAGGACAAAAACACCTTTTCCTTGACATACAGGCGCGTACCGAGCATCGACAAAAAGACCGCGGCAGGGCGCACGAACAGCATGAGTATGAGAAGAAAAACGATGGCCTCCCAGCCGAGATACTGTATATCGCCCAGGTCGAGTTGCGCCGCCAGCATGACGAAAAGCGCGGCGATCAGCAACACCCGCAGGTCTTCCTTGAACTCCACGATGCGTCGCACCGCAACGAGACGCTGGTTCGCCACCGCGAAACCCATGACCGTCGTGGCCACAAGACCGCTTTCCGCCTGCAGCCCATCCGAAATAGCAAAGACGGCAATGACCACCATGAGCGCCATAGGATTCTGGAGATAATCCGGCACCATGCGGCGGCGCAGCAGAAAAACCAGGATCCCCGCTCCGGCGACGCCTATCCCGACGCCTACAAAAAATTCCAGCAACAAGCCTTTGAGCGCATGCGATGCAACACTGCCCACCGTGCCGCCCGCCGGCTCGTTGATGAGCACGAGCGCCTCGAGCACGAGCACAGCGAGAATCGCGCCGATGGGATCAATGGTGATACCCTCCCACTTCGCCAGGGCGGCTATGCGTCCCTTGGGCCGGATATGCCGAAGAATCGGAACGATGACTGTGGGGCCTGTAACGGTCAGAATCGCCCCGATGAGCACCGAAATGCTGAGACTCAGCTTCAGCACGAACAGGGAAGCGATCGACGCAAGAATCCAGGTGATCAGTACGCCGATACTGATCAGACGGCTAACGGCACCGCCTACCTCGCGCAGTTCGTCGAGGCGCAGGCTCAGCCCCCCCTCGAACAAAATGATCCCGATCGAAAGCGCCACAAACGTAAAAACCCATTCGGCGCGCATCGCAGCCGGATCCAACAGACCGGTGACCGGCCCGGCTATGAACCCGAAAACGAGCAGCAACAAAATGGAGGGCACGCGATACCGCCACGCAATCCACTGTGCGCTGACGCCGAGTACGAAAACCGCTGCTATGCTAAAAAGGGCGGACATTATACCTTAATGGGAGACGCCACAGACCCGAACGGAGCTGCTTTGCAGCATCCATACACGAAAACAAGGAGCTGCTACGCAGCATCCGGCGAAAAACAGCTGATCTAACTCTGCAGAATATACGCTCGGTTCCGGCTCGACGAAGATTCCGACCCTGCTGCACCCATTACAGGGGTATATCCGGCCTTACCCAATGAATTATTTCTTTTCTCCGAATACCCGCTGCATATTTTTCGTAACTCCATCGTAACATATGCTTGCAGTCGTATGCGAGCCACATGCCGACATTGGCAAACACCCTCTCCTTTGTCCGAAAAACGGGTTTCCCATATGTCGTACACAGCAGATTTTCTGGGAGACGTAAACCGCTCGTTTATGAAAGCGGCACAACTGACGAACCACCCCAAAGGGCTCCTCGAACAAATTCGCATGTGCAACAGCGTCTATGCGATGGAATTTCCCCTTGTGCGAGATGACGGGTCCATCCATGTCGTTCAGGCGTTTCGCGCCGAGCACAGCCATCACAAGCAGCCGGCAAAGGGGGGCATCCGCTATGCGCCGACCGTATCGAAAGACGAAGTGGTGGCGCTGGCCTCACTCATGACCTACAAGTGCGCCGTGGTCGATGTGCCTTTCAGCGGCGCCAAGGGCGGCGTCAAAATCGACCGGAAACGTTTCTCGGTCCAGGAACTTGAGCGGATTACCCGGCGATACACGTTTGAGTTGGTCCGTAAGAACTTCATGGGACCAGGCATTGACGTACCCGCTCCGGATTACGGAACAGGAGCCCGGGAAATGGCATGGGTTTTCGATACATACAATCAACTATCGGATAACCCGCTCGACGCAGCGGCCTGCGTGACCGGGAAGCCAGTCGGCCATGGGGGGGTGCGCGGACGCCGGGAGGCTACCGGCAGGGGGGTCTTTTTCGGTATCCGCGAGGCATGCAGCGATAAAAAAGCGATGAAGGCGCTCGGTCTGAAAGCCGGTCTGGAAGGAAAGCGCGTCATTGTGCAAGGCCTGGGTAATGTGGGATTCCACGCGGCGTACTACCTGCAGGAGGCGGGAGCCCTCATTGTGGGCATTGCGGAGATGAACGGCGCACTCGTTAAGAAAGACGGACTGAACGTACGGGAAGTAGGCGCCTGGCGGCAAGAATACGGCACCATTGAGGGATTTCCGGAGGGGCGCACGATCCAACCTTCCGGGAAGGCGCTTGAACTGGATTGCGACATTCTTGTACCCGCCGCTCTTGAGGGACAGATTACGAGTGAGAACGCAGGACGTATTCAGGCGCGCATCGTTGCGGAAGCGGCAAACGGACCGACCACCTCGGAAGCCGACGACATACTACGGAAACGAAATGTGCTTTTGCTGCCGGATCTGTATCTCAACGCCGGCGGGGTCACCGTATCGTATTTCGAGTGGCTGCGAAACCTGTCTCACGTGCGGTTCGGGCGCATGAGCAAGCGATTCGAACGCAATACACAGCAAAAAATGCTTGCAGCCATCGAAACCGCGACAGGAAAATCGTTGTCACCGGAGGTGCTTGCAACGATCGGCAAGGGAGCCGACGAAATCGATATCGTCAATTCGGGACTCGAAGAGACAATGGTTTTCGCCTACAACGAGATTTACGACATCTCGAAACGGTTGAAAACCGATCTGCGCTCGGCGGCCTTCGTAAGCGCCATCGACAAGATCGCCGTGCTCTATAACGAAATGGGTATTTTTCCGTAAGGGAAGGCGATCGGCCCGGTTTCGGATCACCCGCATCCGCTTGTGGAACCGCAGTTGGGGCACGAATAGCATGCGCCGCTGCGGACGGTGATGGATCCGCAATTGGGGCAGGCGGGACTGTCCTCCTGGTTGCGGAATGTGGCTGGATTCGACTTGCCCGCACGGCTGCCTTCCATGGCCTCCATGAACGCTTCCACGGTGCTTCCCACAAGCGCATCCACAGGCTCGGGCGGCGCGGAAAGTTGCGTCTGCATCCGGGCCTGAGGCCGAGTTACATAACCGGAAGCGGATTGTTCTTCGCCGGAACGGTCGCTGTCGATATCCTCTTCCTTGTGCACCCGCATAAATTTCAGGGACAGGTACCTGAAGATGTAATCCATGATCGACTTCGTGATCGGGATCTCCGTGTTTTTCGTAAAGCCGTTCGGCTCGAAGCGCATGTGGCTGAACTTGTTGCAGAGATCAGCCAACGGAACGCCATACTGCAACGCAATCGATATCGATGTCGCAAACGCATCCATGAGCCCGGAAATCGTGGAGCCCTCCTTCGCCATCCTGATGAATATCTCTCCGGGTATGCGCGAGTCGGGATACAGCCCGATATTCAGGTAGCCCTCGTGCCCGGCGATCGAGAATTTGTGCGTTATGGACGGACGTTCGTCGGGAAGCCGTTTGCGAACCGGCTGATATACGATCTTTTCGGCGATTTCCGGTTCGGACGTCGCCATCCCGTCGCCGGAAGATTCCTCATCCCATCCCTGGCTTTTTCTCGTATTGCCGCCCTTCGATGTGGAGAGCGGCTGGCTCCGCTTGGAATTCTCGCGGTAAATCGCAAGCGCCTTGAGCCCCAGTTCCCAGCCCCGCATATAGGCGTCGGCGATCTCCTCGACCGTTGCGCTTTCGGGCATATTGACCGTCTTGGAAATAGCGCCGGAGATAAAAGGCTGAACCGCCGCCATCATCCGGATATGGCCCATGTGGTGAATAGAACGCTCCCCCTTGAAAGGTTTGAAAGCGCAGTCGAAAACGGGAAGATGTTCCTCGCGCAATGCCGGCGCGCCTTCGATCGTATCGTTCTCGTCGATATACCGAATGATCGCATCGATTTCCGGAGACGGGTAACCGAGGCGGGCGAGCGCTTCGGGCACGCTGCGATTTACGATCTTCATCATCCCGTCGCCCTGCCCGGCCAGCAGTTTGTATTTGACCAGCGCAATATCCGGTTCGACGCCCGTCGTGTCGCAATCCATCATGAACCCGATCGTGCCGGTCGGCGCCAGCACCGTGGCTTGCGCATTCCGGTATCCAGACTGCTCGCCGGCAGCTATACAGTACGTCCACGTTTCACGGGCGGCCTCAAGGAGATAGCCGGGGCAACCGGTATGGATAGTATCGACTGCAGCCGCGTGCATGCGCATCACATCGAGCATGGACGAGCGGTTTTCTGCAAAGTCTGCGAAGGGTCCAATCTTTTCGTTGGCGGCGATCTCGGCGCTTCGGGCATATGCTTCGCCATGCTCGATCGCCATCAGCGCTCCGGCCACGGCGCGGCCTTCGTCGCTGTCATAGGGAAGCCCCATCGCCATCAGCAACGCGCCGAGGTTGGCAAACCCGAGCCCGAGGGGACGGTAAGCATGGGAGTTTTCGGCGATCGCGCGCGACGGATACCCGGCGTTGTCTACCAGGATTTCCTGCGCCGTGATAAATATCCGTGTGGCCGCACGGTAGCGCTCGACATCGAACGAGCCGTCTTCCCGCTGAAACTTGCGAAGATTCAGACTGGCCAGATTGCAGGCCGAATCGTCGAGGAACATGTATTCCGAGCAGGGATTGCTCGAATTGATCGGCCCCGACTCTTTGCAGGTGTGCCACCGCTGGATCGTATCCTCATATTGCACGCCCGGATCGCCGCACACATGAGTGCCCTCGGATATCTTGCGGAGTACATCTTTTCCGGGAATGGTCTCGATCGTCTCATCGTCGAGCACGCCCCGAAGTTTGTACGGGCTTCCGGACCGCACGGAATGCATGAGGACATCGTCCACACGCACAGACTGATTGACGTTCTGGAAAGCTACGCTGCCGTACGCCGGACCATTGAATGAACCGTCGTAGCCTTCTTCGATCAGTGCCCAGGCTTTCCGTTCTTCTTCCTGCTTCGCTGTAACGAATTCGAGAATATCCGGGTGCCAGGACTTCAGCGTCTGCATGATGGCCGCACGGCGCGTCTTGCCCCCGGACTTGATGGTCCCGCCGGTAGCATCCTGTACGCGCATGAAACTGACAGGCCCGGACGGCTGCCCGCCGCCGGAAAGTTTTTCTCTGGAGGAACGCAACTTCGACCAGTCGGCGCCTACCCCCGACCCAAACTTAAAAAGCCGGGCGCTTTCTCCCATCAACTGCCAAATGTCGTCGATGGAATCTTCAACCGATATGATGAAGCAGGCAGAGGCCTGCGGACGCCGGTAGGGATCCACGGAGACGGCCCTGCCCTTGCTCTCATCCCAGCCGAATATCTTCTTACCGCCCGAGTCGCGGATACCGTACTGCTGATGCAGGCCGACATTGAACCATACCGGACTGTTGAACGCGCCGTATTGATGCAGGCAAAGCCAGGTAAGTTCATCGTAGAAGCGTTCGCCATCTTCGTCGGTGGCGAAATAATGTTGCTCCCTTCCCCAGTCGGCGATCGTGCGCGTGACGCGATGAACGAGTTGCCGGAGCGAATCTTCGCGCCCCCCCTTCGAAGGATCCGTTCCCGATCGCTCGACATCTCCATAAAAATACTTGCTGGCCACCACGTTCGTCGCCAGAGGGCTCCAGGATTCCGGAAAAGCCACATCTTTCTGCTCGAAGACAGCGTCGCCCTGCTGGTTTTTTATAGCGGCATCCCGCCGATCCCATGCAAGCGTGTCGAAAGGCGAGCGTCCTTCCTCGGAAAAAACCCGTTCGATATGCAATCCCCCGGCAAATTGCTCATGAGTAAAAGCCGCGGCGCCGGCCTCGCGAGGCTCTCCCCCGGATTTCGCGTCGTCAGCCCTCCATTCGGAGAACAGGCCGGGCGAGATGTCTTTGTCGAGATCATCGGGGATGAATCCGTCCCGGGGGGATATGCTGTCCTTCATAATCGCTGCTCCTTCCTTGACGTTTGTAGTTCTATATCTTGTGCGGCTGGAGAAAAACGGGCAAACGGATCAGGAATAACGGACTACCGTTTGCCCTGCCGGCCTAACCACGCAGAGGTAAAGGCCGGAGTGTACAATAAAAAAGACAGAGAACCGTTATGCAAGTGTTAAACGAACGTTTTTTATCGACAATCCCGGATTTCACAATTCCCGGAATCCACACAGTTATCCACAGGGACGTAAAGCACAGAAGTAGCGCACCGACTTGCGAACAGGACATCGTTTTAACACCGTTATTGCGTAAATATTCCTTTGCCCACATCCTGCACACAGGTTATTCGCGGTTTTTTTCACAATCCGGGAGACGCCCTGCCCAAGTCTTATTTGCAATAACGGTTATAAATTCCGCAGAGCAGCCAGGTCTCTGGCTATATTCCGCATCCGGAATGAAAAAATGAATCCAAAGGCAAGGTCGGTCGTTTACTGCGGGCGCCATGTGCCCCTGCCATGGCGACGGACAAGGTGGAGATCCGCAAGCAATCCTCGTTTATACAATCAACGGCAGGTATAATGTTGCAGGAAAGCGTCGAGCGCAGCGCCTATCCTCATCCTGAGGAATTCCAGGTCATGCGCCCGGAGTACTCTAAAATAGAAGACGACTACTTCCGAGCCGTCATCACCGTCTCGCCGTTTCGCGTCACGGGCGAGAGCCGTACGGAGGCCGGCGCCCGCCGGGCTGCGCTCTACGAAGCGGAAAAAACCTATCGTTCCTATCACCCGTTCTACAGGGCACGCAATCCTTATCCGGATACTTTCTCGGATCGCGAAGGAACCAAATGGTCACGCGTCCCGGCGTCGAAGCGCGACAAAATGGGAGACTATCGCTTCGTGGATTCAGACAACGAAGAAGACTACGCGGATATCGAGTCCATGCTAACCTGGGACGTACGTCCCGGCGATGTCAACCCCGCCGATTGACGGGTAGAAGCGCTGCTGCGAAATACAGGAAAGCGAACGGGAGGGTAGCTATTCCAGGCTACCTTGTCTTGTTGAAGCGGACCCGCAGCAAAAAGCCTCCAGGCAGGCGCAAAAGGATCGAAGCCAGGCGGCGCCACGATAACGCTCCCTGGGTGATATGCCCGTTGTTGGGATTGTACGTCTTCGTTCGACTGATCCTGGAGGACAACTACAGCGTTCTGGGCTTTTAATCACCGGCTTAGTACGAATAATATCCTGAACTCCCGAAAGGACATAGCATCCGGCCTGACCGACGCCTTGCGCGACGGTCCCTTCGCCTCTTTGCTGCACACGGTTGGATGTGTCGCCGACAGAGAGGAGATCGACGTATGGCTGGTGGGAGGAGCCGTACGGGACATTCTCCTGAGCAGGCCCGTCCCGGAACTGGATTTCGTAGCGCTTGGACCGGGCAGCGGCATCCGTCTTGCCAGGGCGCTTGCGAAAGAACTCGGCGGGCGTACCGTGCATGTGTACGAGACCTATGGAACCGCCGCCATTCGCGTGCCTCAGCCCGGATCCAGTGACGGCGAAACGCTTTCCCTGGAATTCGTAGGGGCGCGGAAAGAGAGCTACCGCCGTGAATCGAGAAAGCCTGTGGTCGAAGACGGCTCGCTGATGGACGACCTGCGCCGGCGCGACTTCACGATAAACGCGATGGCGATCTCCATGAACCCGGATCGTTTCGGGGCGCCGGAGGATCCGTTCGATGGACTGGCGGACTTGTCCGAGGGTATACTCCGAACCCCTCTCGACCCCCGCATTACGTTCGAAGACGATCCGCTCCGGATGATTCGCGCCGCACGATTTGCAACCCGACTGCAGTTCCGGATCGACGCACAGGCGCTGGATGCCATGAAGCGGCAGGCCGGGCGGATCGCTATCGTGAGCAGGGAGCGCATTACGGACGAACTGCAGAAGATCGTCTGTGCTGCGTGTCCCTCGGTGGGCTTCCGGATTCTTTTCAATTCCGGCCTGCTGAAGCATATTCTACCGGAGCTCACGGCGCTACAGGGCGTCGAAGCCGTGGACGGTCATCGCCACAAAGACAATTTTTTCCATACGCTGCAAGTCCTCGACAACCTCTCGGCGATGACGGCGAACCGGAGTGGCGAGGAGACCTGCTATCTGCGCTGGGCGGCGCTTCTTCACGACATCGGCAAGCCGCGCGCCAAACGATTGTCGCGTACCGCCGGATGGACCTTTCACGGACATGAGGAGGTCGGTGCGAGAATGATTCCCGGCATCTTCAAAAAGCTCCGGCTCCCCTCCGGCGAACCGGTAAAGTATGTGCAGAAACTCATTCGCCTGCACCACCGGCCCGTATCCCTCGTGGACGAGGAGGTCACCGATTCCGCCGTACGACGGCTCCTGTTCGAGTCGGGGGACGATATCGAGGATTTGATGACGCTGGTTCGGGCAGACATTACGTCGAAGAATCCACAGCGTGTCCGTCGCTATCTCGCTGCGTTCGATCTCGTCGAGGATAAAATGCAAAAGGTCGAGGAAAAGGATCGCCTTCGTAATTTTCGCGCCCCCGTGGACGGACGCGAGATCATGGAGACGCTGGGCATCGGGGAATCTGTGGCGGTCGGCATCATCAAGGAAACGATCCGGGAGGCGATTCTGGAGGGGGACATCCCCAACGAACATGACGCCGCTTTCCGGCTCATGATGGAAATCAAGGACGATGCACTATGGCGCGGTACGCTTTTCGAGGAGTTTATCGCCGAACTCGAAGGACCGGAAAACGCTGCGATCGGCGCGGTCAAGGAAGTCGTGTTCTCCGGGGATCTGCCGCACGACCGCGCTGCCGCCTGGCAGTATCTGGCGGACATCAAGAACGGCGTGACGGAACGCCGCCGGGGGAAAAGCGGGGCGTGAGCGAACCGGCTCATGCGGCTCCGGCATAATGCCGATGGAATGGCGAGTCGCTATCCGCGATCTTTTATTTTTATTAAGACTTTGTCTATATTGTATCCGGTTCGTTCCATTCTCCAGAAAACGTTTCGCGACGCATAGCCATATGCCCCGTACATACGCATCCGCCGTTGCCATTCTGCTTGCCCTGTGCATTGGAGCGTGCGGCGAATCCGAGCCGCAAACGGTCGTGATCTACTCCGGACGAAGCGAATCGCTTGCGGGCCCCATCCTTGAACGTTTCCAGGCGCAAACAGGCATCGCCGTAGAGGTCCGGTATGGAAACACGGCGCAACTGGCCGTAGCCCTTTCGGAAGAAGGCATACAAACCGAGGCGGATCTTTTCTGGGCCCAGGATGCCGGCGCGTTGGGCGCCGTACAGAAAGAAGGCCTCCCGGCGACGCTCCCCGATTCGTTGCTTGCCAGAGTCCCGGAATATTTTCGAAACGGTTCGGGAACGTGGGTGGCGACGAGCGGTCGAGCGCGCGTACTGGCGTACAGCCCCGAGCGCACCACGGCGGAAACACGTCCCGCAAGCATTTTCGATCTGGCGCAGGAACCCTATGCCGGCCGTGTCGGATGGGCGCCGGCCAACGGTTCGTTCCAGGCGCACGTGACCGCGCTTCGCACGATAGCAGGCGACGAAGCCACACAAAATTGGCTCCGGACCATGCAGGAAAACGGGACGAAGAACTATTCGAACAATCGAACCATCGTGCAGGCCATTGCCGATGGAGAAATCGATCTGGGATTGCCAAACCACTATTATCTGTATCGCTTCCTGAGCGAGGATCCGGACTTTCCGGTGGAACAGCAGTTCTTTGCAGCAGGCGATGCAGGCAATCTGATCAACGTGGCGGGGATCGCTATGCTGGCGTCTTCCACGCGGCAAACCGCCGCCCTGAAACTGATCGATTTCCTGCTTTCGGAGGAAGCCCAGCAATACTTCGTGCAGGAAACCTATGAATATGCCGTCATCGAAGGCATCGAGTCGCCTGCAGGGCTTCCCGTCGCAAACCAGGTGGTTCCCGATATCGATCTCGACGCATTGAGCGATCTTGACGGCACGCTCGATATGCTGCGTGAGGGCGGACTCCTCTAACCATCTATAACCGAACGGGCTATTCGCTTCGGAGGCCGCTGGCGTGACCCGTGTCCTCGCCTATCTTCGCCGCCCGTGGTCCTGGTACGTCCTCGCGCCGATCCTGCTTGTCGGGGTCGGTGTGATCGTTCCTGTAATCTACCTGGTGCTGCGAGCCTTCGAGGCCGATGCCAACACGCTGGGCGATCTCGTCTTTCGAACAAGGAATCTGCACCTGTTCGTAAACACGTTGCTTCTGGCTGCGGGCGTCCTGGCGCTCGGTTCCGCTATTGCCTTCCCGATGGCATGGCTGACCACGCGCACACACACCCGTTTCCGCCGCGTTTTTACCCTGTTCGGCGTGCTGCCGCTGGCCATCCCGGGCTATATCATGGCGTACGTCCTGCTTGCTACGACAGGATCGTACGGTACGCTGGCCCGTCTCTTCGGAATCGAAATACCGCGTATCGGCGGATATGCGGGCGCCGTGCTTGCGCTCACCCTTGCGACCTTCCCGTACCTGTTTCTAAATCTGCGCACGGCCCTGCTGGGCCTCGATCCCGCCCTCGAAGAGACAGCCCGATCGCTGGGAAGCGGTACACGACGTGTGCTATTGCGCGTGATCGCACCCCAACTCCGACCTGCGTTCTCGGCGGGCGCCCTGTTGGTGGGATTGCACGTACTGGGCGACTTCGGGGTCGTGTCCCTGATGCGTTTCGAAACGTTCAGTTACGCGCTGTACCTCCAGTATGCTGCCTCCTACGACCGGGTATACGCCGCATGTCTGGCCCTGATGCTGCTGGCGCTCACCGGTATAGCGCTGTTGCTCGAAGCACGCCTGTTGCGCGGATTGCTCCTCCACCGGACCGGTTCCGGACCCCCTCGTCGCATTCGGCGTACTTCGCTCGGAGCCTGGAAAGGGCCTGCTTATCTTTTCCTGCTTGGAACGGCCACACTATCCGTCGGCATTCCGGCGACCACGGTGGCCTACTGGATGTTCCGGACAGAACCCGGATCTTTGGCGGATCTTGCCCAGGCCCTGTGGGCCTCGCTATCGGCCAGCGCCCCGGCAGCCCTTTTGGCGACCGCGTTGGCGCTGCCCATTGCCTACCTTGGCGTGCGCTCCCCTTCCCGCCCGGTCCGAGCGCTGGAGCGCGTTGCCTGGTTCGGTTATGCAACGCCCCCACTCGCTTTTGCGCTGGCGCTCATTTTCTTCTCGCTCCGGTCGATACCGTGGGCCTACCAGACGCTTGGACTGCTCATTGTCGCCTATGGACTGCACTTCATGGCCGAGGCCGTAGGGCCCATCCGCAGTGCACTATACCAGGCGCCCCCCAGCATGGAAGAAGCGGCGCGCACGCTGGGCAGATCGCCGCTCCGAGCTTTCCTCGAAGCCACGTTTCCCCTCCTCCGAAGAGGGCTGCTCGTAGGCGTTGCGTTCGTCTTTCTGTCGGCCATGAAGGAACTCCCGATCACTTTTTTGCTTTCACCGATCGGGTTTCAAACGCTTGCAGTAAATGTCTGGGGGCACACGAACGAGGCGCTGTTCGGCGCTGCGGCCCCGTATGCGCTGACCATCATGCTCATTTCGTCCCTGTTCGTCGGTCTCCTGCTCATGCAGAGCGGGCGTCCCATGCGATCGTAACCATCAGGCATTACAACCGGCCTCCAGCGCCAGCCGATCCGGAACACAGGATCATCCCGTCATGCGCGAATTGCTTTCCGTCAACGATCTGACCAAGCGCCTCCCGGCAACCGGGCCGCCGGTCGTCAGTGCGTTGACATTCTCCGTCGGAGAGGGAGAAATATTCGCGCTGCTCGGCCCCAGCGGCTGCGGCAAAACAACGAGCCTGCGCCTCATCGCCGGCTTCGAACGCCCCAACGCGGGAGCCATCCGCATCGGTGGGCAATGCATGGCGGATGCAACGACCCATGTGCCTGCAGAGAAACGCGGCGTCGGGGTGGTGTTCCAGGATTTCGCCCTGTTTCCCCATCTGAATGCGGCGGAAAATGTGGGATTCGGACTCCTGTCTCTGTCTCGGGCGGAACGCAAGCGCCGCATCGAGGAAACGATCCGACTCGTTGGCCTAGCCGGATTCGAGGAACGCAAGCCCCACGAACTGTCCGGGGGGCAGCAGCAGCGCGTTGCGATCGCACGAACGCTTGCGCCGAAACCGGACCTGATTCTGCTGGACGAACCGTTCTCGAACCTGGACGCCCTCCTGCGGCAAACCACCCGGCAGGAAATCCGGGACGTGCTCAAGGAAGCCGGTACGACCACGGTCATGGTTACGCACGATCAGGAGGAGGCGCTCTCGTTTGCAGACCGGGTGGGCGTGATGCGAAACGGCAGAATCGAGCAGATCGGTACGCCGGAAGAGGTATATTACCGCCCCCGAACGCTCTTCGTCGCCCAGTTCCTGGGACGCACGAACCTGCTGCTTTCCGATGCGGACGGCATGGAAGCGGATACGCCGGTAGGGCGCGTGGCGCTGAACAGAAAGGCGCAGGGCCCGGTGCTGCTCTCGCTGCGGCCCGAACACCTGACGCTGAAAGAGGCTACCCCGGGCGGAACGTGCGCCGGATCTGTCCTGGCGAGGGCCTTCAAGGGGCATGACATTACGTTTACCGTCTTGCTGGACGGAAGCGAATATCTCGTGCATACCCACAACGGGATGCCCTTCCAGCCCGGAGATTCCGTGGAGCTGGAGCCCATCGAGCCGGCCGTGGTGCTGGAGACCAGTGCGGGGTGAGGGAGATCGACGCTATGGATCGGTATGCATCCCTAAAGCGCCAGGGCATGACACCGAAACCTGCCATCAATCAACATGCCTGAATTCAAGATTAGGAACGCGGAACTTGCCGAGGCTGTATCGCAAAAACAGCATGCCTTTCCGAAGTATACGACCCAGATTATGAGGCTAACCAGAATGCACACGGCACGCGCCCCCCGGTTGTTGGCCAGATAACCGAATTGTTTCAGGAGTTCGGAGGGAAAAGCTATGAGGAATGGGATGCCTGGTACAGAACCCAAAAACCCGAAGCGCCGAATGATGCGACGGATCGAATCTACGCGATGGTAGAGAAGTTGCGGGTAGCTGTGCAGGAGATCGACAAAAGCATGGTGCGTGAGTGGGTCGAGCATCTTGTGCTGGTAAAAACCTTTATCGGTCTGTGTTTTCAGGAAGCTATCCTATCAAGAATCGCACAACGCAAAGGGGTCGATTACCGGATGGCAACGCCCGAAGAGGAATCGCAAGGGATCGATGGCTTCATAGGCACGAGGGCGGTGTCCGTCAAACCTTCGACGTATGCGATCAAGGATATGCTACCTGAAGAGATACAGGGCGAATTGATACTTTATGAAAAGAAAAAGAGCGGGATTACTGTCACGTTCGATTTTTAACCCGGCTAAAGCTGTAACCGCACCTGGGTGTTTTGTTTTATCACAGGCGGCTTTGCCCCCACGCCCACCAATCGATGTGCATTGTCCTTGATGGCGGAAATTTCTTCAGACCGGGCCTCTCCGCCATATTGCGCACGGACCGTCACGCCGTCGGTTTGAGGAGCGATCCCTATTCCTGTGATGTCATCCAGTAACAGCTCCTGCTCCTGGGCGGTCATTACCGGAAAACCGTAATGGCGGTTCGCGTACTTCGGCGGGCCGTGCTCTGCCGTGCGCGTACGAACCCAGTCTCGGTGCCGGGCCAACCGGCGTTGATTGTATTCGCGGGCAATACGCGGCGCAGCTTCCAGAAAAGTCCGCGCGACAGGCAGTAACGTATCGTCGATCTCAAGGCCTATCGAATTTCTTCCTGAAGCGAGCGCCGCAACCAATGTGGTCCCGGTGCCTGCAAATGGGTCCAGCACGACATCTCCCTTGATGGAAAACATGCAAATGAGCCGGTAGGCCAACTCGAGCGGAAATGCCCCGCTGCGCTCCCGAGCCGCCGTGTCGACAAGACGCTGATCGACCCCCTTTATGTCGAACCACATATCGGAAAACCAGACGTTACGCTCTTCCCAAAAGAAGGCGCTTTCCCGGCGGCGGAGCTTCTCGGCAGCGTGATCGAATTTTCTGCGCCTGCCCTTGCGCAGGACAAGAATGTATTCATGTTCGTAGGTTACATACGCCCCTACGGGCAGCATCCCGGATCCCATGAACTTGTTGGGAGCGTTTGTTTGCTTGCGCCAGATTATGTCGGGCAATGCTGCAAATCCGTGTCCAGGGAAACAGCCAAGGATTCGGGAGTGATTGGAGTACAGCTGAAAGTCCCCGTCAAGGGTTCGGGTCGCATCGCCAATATTGATGCAGGCAAGGCCACCCGGCTTCAGGACCCGGCTGCATTCCTCCCAGGCCGTATCGAGGAGTTGGTGCATGAGGTCGAAAGCAGCCCGGCCCTCCCCGCGAGCTAATCGGTCTCCAATACGGTCGTCCTGCGAAACGAATATATCGTCCCACATGGCGACCATCGGATAGGGTGGCGAGGTGACGATCAGGTCAACCGATGTATCCGGAACCTTGTCCATTGATCGGGCAGAACCGCATATCAGTCTCGAAGTCGTTTCCATGCTATCCTCCCCTTGAAAGGCCGCGCACACGTCCTGCCCACAGGATAACTCCAATGTACCGAAGCCGGCGTTTCCTGGCGCAGGTATTTTCGACGCATTTCCGTGAAAATGCGCACCATCGCAGGGAATGACGTACGGATACTCTGATTAAATCCGCGAAGTTTAGAGGCTGAAAGGGGTGCGCTGGCAAGAAATGACGAAGCAATGTGGCAGGCCCCACATA
>LXNJ01000670.1_pt1 | contig 22920 bp, 17 predicted proteins | sample 809081 | NCBI WGS metagenome assembly LXNJ01 (sample SAMN04870510, study PRJNA318959) | sponge metagenome | biome: sponge; feature: marine sponge reef; material: water | host: Petrosia ficiformis | place: Greece: Milos, Mediterranean Sea | collected 2013-05-29 | depth 5-7 m | reverse complement strand
CCAATACGGGACACGTCTGATATTGCCGTTCGATTCCAGTCGATAGCGGCTTCCACTGCCCGCTAGCGTCTTTGACACCGTCATGTACGCCCAGAGATTACTGAAGCGGTATGCGTCTATTCCGATGGCGTAAAACGATGCCATATTTGGATTCGAGTCAAAAAACTCGTTGACAGTATCAGCGAAAGGGGTGTCAAAAATCCGCCACGCATCGGTCGTGAACTGAATACCCTCTGCCAACTCAGGAAGATTGCCTCGTACGGCAGAATCCGTTATGTAGACATCGAGCGGCCGATCGGCATGAAACCGCAACGACTCGAGAACGGCTTCCAGTTGGCTCGAGTCGATGAATGCGACGATACTATCGATCTCTTGGTTCATGCGTGGCTGAAACTCAAGAGGAAACTGCACGATCGCTTCAACCGCCTCATGTCGTTGTTCGCTTTCCTCGATACCAATTGTCACTCCGACTTCCTCCGTCAATTGCTCGAACTCGCTGATGCGATTGACAGCGATGACTCGGGATGGTGCGGTTAGATTGAGTTCAAATTCCGCACGTGCCCGAATCATCCACGGTTCATTGCCGTAAATGACTACACAACGTACTCGATCCCGCGTAGACAAGGAGCGTGCCATGGTCAATGCTTCATCTTCAATTGACCACGCGAGATAGCGCTTGGAGTCTGGACTGTTCGTACTGAAGGAATTTGGCGTATTCAGCATCAGAATTGAACCGGGAAGCGCGCGCGAGGCTTGAATTGCATTAACTGCGTCTTTGGATAGTGGTCCGACGACGTGGTCTGCACCATTCGCGAATGCTTCGAAGATTACTTGCTCGTGGTTCTTTCCAACTGTGTCGTAAAAAGTGAATTTCGGAAGTTCATTTTGATCGATCAGCTCCATATCGACCATGTATGCCAACATCCAGCCGTCTCGAATCCCTCTCGCTGCTTGGGAGTAAGCATCTGACCCGGATTGCGGCAAGAGGATGGCGATATGCTCGGGTCCTTTAGGCGCGTTTCGCATTCGTTCTTGAAGCCACGCCACACTCTCATGTCGTGGATGTTGTTGCGACCAATCGTCGAATGTAACGCGCCATGCGGTAATGCTCAAACTATTGTTAAAAATCCCCGCAACTTCAAGCCAACCGTGAAGATCAGGATCGTTGGTTTGAATCTTCAGCAGCGTGAGTTGTTGATAGGGTATGCTGACGAGCAAATCCCAAAGTTGGGCGTTCAGTCGCGGCTGACGGGTCGGATCTATGTCACGCGCGAGTCGTTTAGCAGCCATGAGCGACGCGATTGACGATTCGTTACGATCCGTAAGCTGCAAATAACGGGACCAGAGCTCAAGGGCGTCAATACGTTGTTCCAGAGAGGTCGGTTTGAGATCACGCACTAGTTCGTTAGGATCCCGTAGAGTGTCAAGTGCAAAGTGCGCGTCGAGAAGTGCCAGTAGAAATCGACCACTTGCCGACAAAAGAGCTTGACTGGTGGGGTTGTCATGAATGATGTTGACGACCTTGAGTGCGTTATCGACTTGCTCGTTCCGATAGTTTTCCAATGCGTCTTCCAGGTACTGGTTTGGATTGAGCAGTACGTTGCTGGGGTCAAATTCACCGAGCGGCGATGTTTGAACCTTAATCGGGGCAGGTTCAGTGACGGACGGCGCGAGTTCACTGCAGTTTGCGACACACAATACAATCAAACCTGTAAGACATAGCCGAAGAGCAATGGGCGAACAAGGTACGTTGTTCATCGTGGCAACCCCAATCGGCAATATAAGCGACATAACAGAGCGTGCTCGAGCCATCCTGGCGAGGACTGATTTCATTGCTTGTGAAGACACGCGACGTGCTATCAAGTTACTGCGTCAACTCTCAATAGATCCGGCGGGTAAGTCGCTTCGTAGTTTTAATGTGTTGAACGAAAACGATCTTGCGGAGAAAATCATAGCTAGTCTTGGGGACGGTCAAGACGTAGCACTAATTTCCGATGCTGGCACGCCAGTGCTATCGGACCCGGGGTTTCCGTTGATTAAGGAAGCGTTCGAGCGTGGTGCGGATGTGGCGCCTGTTCCCGGCCCCAGTGCGCTGACGGCGTGCCTATCGGTCTGTCCGATTCCTATGCATGATTTTCGATTTGTCGGATTTATCGAACGCAAGACCGAACCGAAAAAAGCGCAACTCGATGCTCTGCTTGAACTGGATAGCCCGGTCGTTTGTTTTGAATCCCCAAATCGCCTGCTTGATACGTTGCGAAGTTTGAGCGAGTTGGGTGGCGGAGGTCGCAGTGTGTTTATCGGACGCGAGCTGACCAAGCTGCACGAGGAGAAGTTGTTCGATTCGGTTGACCACATGATCGAGGTATTCAGCGGACGTGAACGCGTTCTTGGTGAGTGTGTGCTGGTCCTAGCACCAACTGAAGAGCAGGAACATCGCGACGTATCGCGGCTGGTCGAGCTCTTCGTACATGAAGACATCCCACCGAGTTCGTCCGCGCGCCTGATCGCGAAGCTGAGCGGTATTACGCGGCAGGAAGCGTATCGTAAATTGAAAGCACGCCAACGGCGAGATGACTAGCATTACCGACGGGAGTCAACTAAGCAATCGCCGGCGCTTATCGGCGCGGGAGGAAAGTCCGGGCACTACAGGACACGGTGCCAGGTAACGCCTGGGGAGCGTAAGCTCACGGCAAGTGCAACAGAAAAGAAACCGCTCGATTCGTTCGAGTAAGGGTGAAATGGTGTGGTAAGAGCACACCGCGAGACTGGTAACAGGATCGGCAAGGTAAACCCCACCGAGTGCAAGGCTAAATAGGAACCTATGACGTGGTCCGCGTCGGTTCGGGTAGGCTGCTAACGGAAGCGTATGGCGACGTGCGCTCTAGATGAATGATTGCTCTCGACAGAACCCGGCTTATCGGTTGACTCCCTCTCAGATTCGATAGCACAAACGTGTCTGCGCGCAGCTTCTGCAATCTCTGCTTGGTTGTATTCACTTCTAACTTTCTGATTTATTTAGCTTTTATCAAGAGTAGGGTGGGGTTCCTCTTCCGTTCCACGTGCTCTCATCCACGTAAAACTCTCGTATAATCAAATTTGCACAGAGCTTCTTGCAGAAACAGGAGTTTAGTGCGTCGTATGCCTATCCACGGAGGGAGGGTTCGACACACGGCGTTCGAGTGGATGTCGTGCGCGCAGACTCAGGAATGGAGTCGAGAGCGTCCGCGACCGTTGCGGAGTTCCGGATTTGGTCTCGCTTTGAAGCGCGAAGCGACACGTCGCGTTCGAGCGTGGCACCTGTAGGTCCGACCTACATTGACGATTCTCTTCCATCGCTCCTAGCTTGGCACGCGACGCCAAATATGACCAGCGTCGTGACTCAGCCTCAGCAATCCAACACCCACGAGCCAGTTCTCGTACATGAACTGGTGGACGCCCTGGTCACTGATCAGAGCGGCTCTTACCTCGACGCAACATTCGGACGTGGTGGTCACGCCAAAGCAATCCTGACTCGTCTTAGCAGTAATGGTCGACTAATCGGCTTTGATCGAGACCTTGAAGCTACTTCGACAGCTCATGAACTGGAACAGACGGATTCCCGATTCATGTTCTCGCGTGCGAGTTTTAGTCAGATTAGTTCAGTGCTTGCTGCGCATCACATTCAGAACCTTAGCGGCATTTGCTTGGATGTTGGCGTTTCGACACCACAACTCATGAATCCAGACCGAGGGTTTTCCTTTGATCGTGATGGCCCATTGGATATGCGCATGGATACGGAATCAGGATCCCCTGCGTCGCGGTGGCTGAACAAAGTATCCGCCGAGGAACTAGCAAAAGTGCTACGGTTGTATGGCGATGTCCGCGCCGCGAAGTCGATAGCGCGTCACATCGCATCGCGACGGCCTTTAGAAACTACCTTCGATCTGGTCGCCGCAATTCGCGCGGCATCCGGGAGTAGCGTGAGATCGGTCCGGATCCTAGCACAGGTATTCCAAGCAGTTCGAATCTACATCAACGACGAGTTGAACGAGCTTGAAGAAGGGTTAGAACAAGGGTTTGAATCACTCGCGATAGGCGGACGTCTCGCTGTCATTTCGTTCCACAGTCTCGAACATCGACTTGTGCGCAACGTAATTCATTCATGGATTCGGCCTGAATCGCCTCGAGGACTCCCCGTACGTGACGAACAACCAAAGGCGCGACATTTCGTGAAGAACGTGCGTCCAAGCTATACAGAACGTCAGAGCAATTCGAGTTCTCGAAGTGCGATGATGCAGGTAGTAGAGCGGCTGAGGTAGTCACGCATGGCGAAGAAGCGCTCGGTCCGGAGCAAAAGTGTTAGTCGACACATCTTGGTCTCGATTTTGATCGTAGCGACACTAGTTAGTGGATTATTGATCGTACGTCAGTCTTTCGTACGTCTTGACACGTACACGCAACTCACGGAATTGCGTTTGCAACAAGACCGAGAACTTAGTGAGTACTCGCGTCTGCTGATAGAGAAAGAAAGCCTCTCGTCATACGCGTTCGTACAGCGCGAAGCGCAGTCCGAGGGAATGGTGTTTCCGGAAGAGCTGCACAAACCCGCAGAGGACTCAGATCCGTGAACGATAGACGTCACCAAACTGCGGTCGTTTGCTTTGCGCTAGTTACTGCTTTGCTAATAGGACAGATGGGTTATATCGCCGTCGTTGAACGATATTTCCTGCAAGACCAAAGCAAGATGCAGTCTGAGCGCCTTCAAAAGATTCCAGTACAACGTGGGATGATCTATGACCGTATGGGTGAACCCATGGCGATCAGTACTCCGGTCATTGGCGTTACGGTGAACCCGTCTAGGATCGATTGGTCTGAGAAAGAAATTGGTGCTGTTGCTGAGATTCTTGGACGTGACGCGAAAGAACTAAGCACCAAGCTCGAAACAAATCGTTCGCGTGCCTTTTTGTACCTCGCGAGACGACAATCACCTCAAAAAGCACTTGTCCTTCAGCAGCTCGAGCTGGAAGGATTGGATATCCAGACGGAATACCGGCGTTATTACCCACTAGGGGAGGTCGCTGCACATCTCACGGGAATGACGGACATTGATGAACAAGGCCTTGAAGGTTTAGAGAAAGCGTTCGACGCACACCTTGAAGGCGAAGTTGGTTCACGCCACGTCGTAAGAGATCGAGAAGGCCGTCTGATTAGAGACCTACGTTACGAAAGATTGCCGAAGTTTGGTAAGGATCTGGTTACCTCGATCGACAGTAGATTGCAGTTCCTCGCGTATAGCGAACTATTGAATGTCGTAAAGGAATACCGAGCCGAGGCAGCGTCACTGGTGTTACTCGACGTGCCGACCGGGGGTGTCCTCGCACTCGCGAACGTACCGTCGTACAACCCGAACAACACATCGGATTTGCAGTGGGACCACGTGCGTAATCGTGCTGTTACAGATTTGGTTGAACCGGGTTCAACTTTTAAACCGTTCGTAGCGCTGGCAGCCCTAGAAAGCGGACGCTACAGCGTGGATACTGAAATCGATACCAACCCTGGTTGGACCGTCGTTCGCTCGAAAACGATTGAGGACCCTCGCAACTACGGCGTGCTGACACTACGCAACGTACTCGTCAAATCTAGTCAAGTCGGGGCGACCCGCATCGCGTTGGACTTGGAGGAGAACGCTCTTTTAACCGTACACGAGCGAGCGGGATTCTATGACTATGTCTTGATCGGCTTACCAGGTGAAAGGATCGGTCAGCTGTCGGGCGACGACATTTCGAAACCTTTAACGAGAGCGACGATGTCGTACGGATACGGATTTTCGGTAACGCCACTTCAACTTGCACGCGCGTATTTAACGATTGCTTCGGGCGGACTACAGCGCCAAGTTTCAATTCTGTTGAACGACAGATATCGTGAACCTGATTTTCGCGTATTCGACCAGCGACATGCGCTACAGGTGCTGGACATGCTTGCGGGAGTCGTCGGTCCAACTGGCACGGCAAGTAAGTCCCCCATACCTGGGTTCGAAGTTGCAGGAAAAACAGGAACCGTCCGAAAGATCGCGAGCAATGCTTATTCCGACCAACAACATGTGACGCTGTTTGTCGGTATGGTGCCGATGAAAAACCCTCAGTTTTTAGGGTTGGTCATGGTTGACGGTCCAAAGCCGAAGGTCGCCGGTGGAAAAGTGTCAGGCGGATCGGTGTCGGCGCCGGTGTTCAAGCGCATCGCGACGCGAGCATTGCAACTTCGCGGTACCCGTGAACGTGGAACGGTAGCGAGTGACATAGGACGTGACGATGCTGCTTAACGAATTGCTTGGCCGACCTGAACTTCCACGTATCGACGTGCGTGGTATGACGTCGGATTCTCGTCGTGTCGAACCGGGGGATCTCTTCGTCGCTGTTAAGGGTAACCTGCACGATGGACACGCCTTTATCGAAGACGCTATCTCGAACGGAGCACGATATGTTCTGACATCCCGACATGTTTCGACCTCAAATGACGATGTCCTTGTGGTGTGCGACCCCGCGCTGATTGCCGACAGGAATCAACTCGCCGCGCGTCTGTATGGCGACCCAAGTCAAGATATGGCATGTATCGGCGTTACGGGTACCAATGGAAAAACGAGCGTCGCGTATGGATTGGCGGGATTGTTACGAGCAACTGGGTTCGCAGGTACGCCCGGTTGGGGGATGTTGCCAGACGTGCTTCACACTGGTCTAACAACCATGGACGGGATCGAGCTACAGGCTTGTATGGCGACGATGAGGGACCAGGGAGCGCAGCGTGTGGCGATGGAAGTGAGCTCGCACGCACTGACGCAACACCGTCTGAGCGACGTTCGATTACGGGTAGGTGTCTTCACCAACCTTACCCGTGATCATCTTGACTATCACGGATCAATGGCGAAATACGCGGCAGCGAAGCAGCGCATGTTTGAGGACTTTGAGCTAAAACGCGCGGTCATCAACATTGACGACCCGTTGGGTAAAAAACTCATCGGTGTCTGTCAGCGTCGCGGAATTCCCACCACGACATACGGCACCTCAAGTGATGCTGATGTCACATATGAACTGAGCTCACTCAAGATCAAAGGTGCGCGTGGACTATGGCGCACGAAATGGGGAAGTACTCCGCTTCTCCTTCCAAGTCGAAGTGAGTTCGGCATCGCGAACTGTGCGGCGATATTGGCAACACTTGTGCACTTTGGTACTGACTTAGAGTGCGCATCGCGCCAGCTTGCAAAGGTGCAATCGCCTCCGGGTCGTTTCGAATTTGTGAAACTAAGTTCGGGGGCGCACGCTGTGATCGATTACGCGCACACGCCCGACGCACTGCGTAAGACTCTAGTGGCCTTGCGACACTTAGAACCGAGTGAGCTGATCTGTGTGTTTGGGTGCGGTGGCGATAGGGACAAAGGAAAACGCCGGTTGATGGGCGCAGCCGCCGAGGAACTCGCGGATCAGGTGATTGTGACTAATGACAACCCGCGTACGGAATCCGCTGCGGATATTGCGGACGCAGTGGTCGCGGGGATGAAGAAACCCAAACTCGCGCAAATTGTGCTCGATCGTGAGTGTGCTATTTCAGCCGCGGTGCGGAAAGTACCGGCTGACGGTATCGTCTTGATCGCCGGAAAAGGCGACGAGCAATATCAGGACGTCAACGGTGTCAAACATCCATTCAGCGATCGTGAAGTCATAGATCGCATCCGGCGCGGAGAACGAAGTGCTTCTTTGGCTCACTGAGTGGCTTGCCGAACACATATCTGTGTTCAATGTATTTAGTTACATCACGTTTCGAACTTTAGTAGCGACAGGCACAGCGCTTTTCATTAGCCTGTTACTAGGGCCATTCATGATCCGTTGGCTCGAACGAAGACAGATCGGGGACGTCATACGAAAAGACGGACCTGAACAACATTTCGAGAAGGAAGGTACGCCGACGATGGGCGGCGCGCTGATATTGATCAGCATCTTTCTATCTGCGTTATGTTGGGTCGAACTGGACAATCGTCAAGTCTGGGTCGTACTAGCCGTTCTGTTGAGTTTTGGCGTGATCGGTTTTATGGACGATTTCCTAAAACTCTCGAAACGGGAGAAAGGCGGCTTGTCCGCGAAAGTCAAGTTTTCGCTGCAAGTCATTTGTGCCTTGAGCGTTGCGCTCGTGCTGTACCAGACTGCGACGAATCCTGCTGAAACTGCGCTTCTGATCCCGTTTTTCAAGGAACTCTCGATTCCTCTCGGTTGGGGGTTCGTGGTGCTCGCATTACTGATGATCGTGGGTATGAGCAACGCCGTCAACCTAACCGACGGTTTAGATGGCCTCGCGACGCTACCGACTGTTATGGTTGTCGGCGCATTAGGTTTATTTGCATACGCCGTCGGTCACTCTGAGTTCGCAGACTACCTGCAGATCCCGTACATTGAAGGAATGGGGGAGGTTGCAATCGTTTGTGGCGCAATCGTCGGTGCTGGACTCGGGTTTCTTTGGTACAACACATTCCCCGCTCAGATGATCATGGGGGACATTGGTGCGTTGCCACTAGGCGCGGCACTAGGCGTGATCGGGGTGCTGGTTCGCCAAGAAATCGTCCTGCTGATCATGAGCGGTTTGTTTGTACTTGAGACTGCATCAGTGATTGCACAAGTCGGGAGTTACAAACTACGCGGCAAGCGCGTTCTCCGTATGGCGCCGATTCATCATCACTTCGAACTGAAAGGATGGCCTGAGCCGAAGGTTACCGTGCGCTTTTGGATCATCACATTCCTACTTGTGATGATTGGCTTAGCGACATTGAAGCTCCGATGATCCCAGATCGCGCACTGGTTATCGGCCTTGGTTCGACCGGCATTTCCTGTTCACGTTTTCTTAACGGACGAACGGAGCTCTACGTCACGGATACGCGAGTCGGTCACGACGAGCCAATCAAGCAGAGATTGAGCGAGCTTGAGGCAGACTGCGATGCTGCGAAATTCATCGAACCGCGCGATGTCGCATCGATTGTGGACAAAGACACGGTCGTATACGCGAGTCCAGGTATAGCGCTACATGACCCTATCTTCGATTCCATCCGCGCGGCTGGTTCACGAATATCGTGCGACGTTGAGTTATTCTGCGGTCTAGTTGATGCGCCACTCGTTGGTGTAACTGGCACCAATGGCAAGACCACGACGACGGACCTGGTTGCGAGAATGCTGCGCGCGAAGGGATTTGTATCAGGAGGCAACATTGGCATACCTGTGTTAGATCTCCTAGAAAGCCAAGCGTCCGGGTATGTCCTAGAGCTTTCGAGCTTTCAACTTGAAAAGATCAAGCCGCCTTCACTTACAAGCGCGACGATTTTGAATATCACAGAGGATCACTTAGATCACCATCGTACGTTTCGTAAATACGTTGCGTCGAAACATCGTATTTACGAACAGTGTGAGGTCGCGGTGTTCAACGCTGACGACCCTCTCACGAAGCCGATGAGAGAAAACGGGTCGGTGATACCGGTAAACGGTACGAACGATTGGTGTGTTCGCAGTAATGAAGTCGTGATCGGAACCGAGGTTGTACCGGTCGACGAGCTGCAACTGAAGGGTGCTCAGAACCATCTTGATATCGTCATAGCAGCCGCGCTTGCGCACGTTTGTGGTGCTGGTATACCCGATCTTGTTGAAGTAGCGACCGCGTACGAGGGGTTACCTCACCGTATGCAATTGATTGCAGAGTTCGAGGGAGTTCGTTACGTTAACGACTCAAAAGCGACTAACGTCGCAGCGACTTGCGCCGCGCTGGAATCGTGGAGCAATGGGCACCCGAATATCTTGCTGCTCGCAGGTGGCGACGGGAAAGGCGCGACATTTGAACCACTCGCTAATCCGCTCCGCGACCATGTGAAAACCGCGATCTTGTTTGGCCGCGACGCCATGATGATCGAGGCAGCTGTCGGTGAGGCAACGGAGTGTGCTTATTCGGATTCGCTAGAACGAGCGGTGCATCAAGCCAGAGAACTCGCGCAGCCAGGCGATGTAGTGCTTCTGTCTCCTGCCTGCGCCAGTTTCGACATGTTTACCGACTACATCCAACGCGGGAACCAGTTCACTTCAATCGTAAAAGCGATCGTTTCGTGACAGCCAAGCAGCCGCTAACACTCCTGTACCTATGGGTCATATTGCTCGGTTTCGGCGTGATAGCCGTCGCGAGTGTGAGCGTGCACTTGGCCGACTCATGGCTCAATTCAATGTTCTTGCGGCATCTTGTGTATGTTGTCTTAAGCGGCGTTGCATTAGTGCTCGCATATCTGATTCCGACTGAACGTTACAGCCAGTTTCATCGCGCGGCGTGGTTAGTTGCGTTGGTATTCGCGGCGTTGGTGCTGATCCCAGGTATCGGTGTCGAATCAGGTGGGGGGAGGCGGTGGATTTCATTTCATTTCTTCACCATTCAGGTTTCGGAAATCGTGAAGCCGTTGCTATTGGTCTTCATTGCCGGTTACGTCGGCGTTAATTTCGAACGCATACAGCGTTCGATGGTGCCACTCGTGACAGTGCTGTTCTCAGTAGGGCTTGTGCTCAGTTTGATTTTTCTCGAGCCGGACTTTGGGACGGTCGCGATCATGGGTACCGTCGCCGTAGGCGTACTTTTCTTAGCGAAAGCACGGTTGTCTCACTTGTTCGTACTTGGTGGCATCGCGATATCTGTTATAGCCGCACTCCTGTACGTAGAGCCTTACCGCGTCACGCGGTTAGTGACTTTGTTGTCGCCATGGGAAGAAGGCGTAAAACTCGATGAGGGCTACCAACTCACGAATTCATTGATTGGATTCGGGCGTGGCGAATTCACAGGCACCGGACTAGGTACCGGTCTACAGAAGACATTTACGCCGGCGTCACACAACGATTTCATTTTTGCGACGATCGCGGAAGAGACCGGCGTGATCGGTGCGTCTATCGTACTTGGATTACTGATGGCGTTGGTCTACAAAATTAGCAACGTCGCACGCACCGCACTTCGGAAGGATCGTCATTTTGAAAGTATGTTCTGCTATGGTGCTGCTCTGTTGATTGGATTTCAGGCGCTCATCCATGTCGGTGTAAACGCCGGGATTTTTCCAACGAAAGGACTGACGCTACCTTTCATTAGTTACGGTGGTAACAGTCTTTTAATCCTCAGCGCATTGATTGGCATGGTGTTGAGGATTGATCGATCGAACGAGGTAGACACCTCGAAATGAGACCGGATGAGTTGGGAACCTGCCCAACGCGAACCATGCGACACGTGCGTCACGTCCACTTCGTCGGAATCGGTGGTGCGGGTATGTGCGGCATTGCGGAAGTAATGGCCAACCTTGGCTACACCGTGACAGGCACGGATGTCGAGCCGTCTCCGGTTACGCAGCGGCTTGAGTCACTTGGCATCAATGTTGTACACGAGCATCATGCTTCCAACGTAACGGACGCCGACGTTGTCGTTACGTCAAGTGCAATTTCGGCTGACAATCCAGAAATCGTCGAAGCACACGTGCTCCACAAACCGGTCGTACCACGAGCCGAGATGCTTGGCGAACTAATGCGACATCGCTACGGTATCGCCGTTGCTGGAACACACGGCAAAACGACGACTACGAGCTTTATCGCCGACATCTTTCAAGCCGCAAACGTGGATCCGACGTATGTGATAGGTGGTCTGCTAAGAAGCGACAATCGAAATGCGAGGTTAGGTTCAAGCCGTTACATCATCGTGGAAGCTGACGAAAGTGATGCATCGTTTCTCTATTTACACCCGATGCTAGCCGTGATCACCAACATTGATCGAGACCACCTAGGTACATATGACCAAGATTTTGAGCAACTAAAACACGCATTTCAGGAGTTTGTCTCAAAACTGCCGTTCTACGGCGCGGTTATCCTGTGCATCGATGACGACGAGTGTCGAATGTTCGCGGATGAAATCTCCAGACCGGTGATTACGTACGGATTGAACGAGGACGCTGACTACCAGGCGGTTGATATTGAGGCAACGGGTGTAGTCTGGAGATTTAACGTGAAGAGACCTGAATGTCAGTCGCTGTTACCGATTGAGCTTCGACTACCGGGAATTCAGAACGTACAGAACGCGCTCGCGGCGATCGCGGTCGCTAGCGACGAGGGTATCGCTGACGAACATATCCAGGAAGGAATACGCCGTTTTATCGGCGTGGACCGCCGATTTGAGGTGTCGGAAATCAACCTTAATAACTACCAACTGCCATTGGTTGACGACTATGGTCATCATCCGACGGAACTTGCGTATACGCTCGAGACGGTACGACAGGTGTGGCCAGACAAGCGGCATCTGATGGTGTACCAACCGCACCGATTCACGCGCACTCGCGATCTTTTTCAAGATTTCGTGCAAATACTGCGTAAAACCGATGACTTGCTCATCTTAGACACGTATGCTGCAAGTGAAGAGCCGATTGAAGGGGCGAGCGCTTCAGCGCTAAGCGCTGCAATTGAGGAAGGAACTTCGAAACGCGTTACGTGTGTGAAGCGTGCCGAAGAAGCCGTTTCCTGGATCAGAAACACTGTCCAAGCAGATCACGTCGTGTTGGTACAGGGCGCCGGCGACGTCAGTAGGGTTTCAGATTTGCTAAAGTCAAGTTAAAATGAAGGGGCTGACATGGATGTCTGCCACATCGACATGGATTGTTGAACACGATGACTCGATTCATCAGCTTCTTTACAGGCCTCGCACTGGCCGTTGTGTGCGGAAGCCTGCTGATTTCCCAGTACCGACCTCAATTTCTCCAATTCGACGAACTGGTCAAGACCAGTGTATTTGAGCGATCTTCGGATTTAAGCGGCGTCGAGGCGCAACTGACGAAAGCGGTCGATCTGTTCGACGCGACAAAAGCGAAGCTAACCGAATCGATTCGAGAATGGGAAGGGATCGATGCTTCCCAGTTTCTCAGTGATGAGACGTCTACGAAACCCGCCTTTATCGAACTGCTCGCGCGCGAACAGGATCGCGTTTACGACGACATTTCCGCACTCGCTCTTGCACACGGACTAACTGTATCCGAAGTCAAATACGACGAAAACTCAGGATGGCGGTTGACGCTAGATAGCGGAGAACAGGTCGTCCTCGGCGACGAAGAGGTTGGCACGCGTTTGCATCGCGCTTTGTCCATGCTCGACTCCTTGCCGTCGTCGAAACCAGAAACTAGAAAGACTGTTGATGCACGATACTCAAACGGCATCGCTATTGCTGAACTTGATCAGACTGTGGTAGCAATGGAATGACAAAAGCAAAGTTACCGGAATTGTTTGCGGCGATTGATGTGGGTTCAAGCAAGATCGCGGTATGTATTGGTCATTTTCGACTCGATGGTCACCTTGAAATCGTAGGTGCTGCAAGGCATCCTTCAAGTGGGGTGCAGCGCGGGATCGTCGTGGACATGGATCGGACCGTACGCGAAGTCGACGAGACGCTACGTAGAGCGGAGAGCTCTGCCAAAGCGCCTATTGAAGACGCAGTCGCTAATCTAAATGGCGACCACCTCGTGTGTTTGAACGTAACGGGGTCGTCGGTCACACACAAAGGCGAAGTCACCGAGAAACACGTCAAGCAAGCCTTGCACACCGCCCAGGCAGTGAACGTAGGCGCTGGTAAAGAGATGCTGCATGTGCTGCCACAGGAGTACATCGTAGACAATCAAGGCGGCATTGTTCAACCGCTGGAGCAAGCCGGTAAACGCTTGGACGCGCATGTTCATTTGGTGATGGCGTCGAGTAACGCTGAGCAGAATCTGACGAAATGCATCACGAAATGTAGATTGCGCAATCTGCAACTCATCGCGTCACCATTAGCCAGCGCTAACGCGGTGTTAGACGATGCGTCGAGGGAGCTCGGAGTGTGTGTCATCGATATAGGTCATGACACGACCGGAGTCGTATTGTTTGTCGGTGGTGAATTGAAGCATACAGGCGTCCTGACTTGGGGCGGTCGCCGAGTCAATGAAGACATCGCCAAATCATTGTTTACGCCGCCGCAAGCTGCCGCTCAGCTGAAGGAGCTGCATGGCAGCGTCGCGGGTCACGAGTTGGATGAAAGCGAAATTAGAGTGCCCGGTGTGAACGGCCAACCAGATTCCCGCATCACTAAGAGTGCGCTCTCTCAGATCATTCGCGCTGTGTACGAACGCATTTTTATCGAAATTGCGGCTGAATTCGAGCGACATAACCTGTCGAACGATCTTGCGTCTACTCGGATCGTGTTGACTGGAGGCGGATCGAAGATAAAGAATCTCGCGTATCTTGCGTCGGAAGTACTAGGTCGCGAAGCGTACGTTGAGCACCCGAAGGTATGTCCTACACCCACAGTCAATGCAAATGGCAATTCGGCGTACGATCAAATCTCTGTGGCAGATGGGATTGATACGGCGACGCTAAATGATCCAACCATGGCGACGGTCGTGGGATTACTTAGGAAGCGGGTGGTCGGTAGAATAAAAACGCACCGATCAAGACCAGCAAAAACACGGAGCGTGACGGGAAAAGCTACACGGTCAATCTATAGGTGGCTAGGTGGCAATGTCTGATCGCTTGCTCGTATGGAGCTCAGCTAGGGAGTGGCAACCATGATGACTCAGACGCGCGATCGAAAGATCGGTGTAGGTGAACGCGTAGCAAAACCACTTGGCATTGGGGTCGTTGGCGTAGGCGGCGGCGGTGGCAACATCGTCAGTCATCTCTCTAAACGCGGCATCGAAAACGTCGACTTCTACGCAATTAATACGGATAAGCAAGCGCTCGATGAGTTAGACGCTGGTCTCGAAACCATTCAGATTGGCGCCAGAATTTGTAACGGCGACGGCGCGGGTGGTGACCCCGATGTCGGGCGTAGCGCGGCGCAAGAAGACACTCAGGTGCTGATGTCTAAATTCAAAGGTAAGCGCCTACTCTTCATCGTGTCCTGCATGGGAGGAGGCACGGGAACCGGTGCGAGTCCAGTTATCGCTAATCACGCGTCACACGAAAATCCTGGACTCCTGACTGTCTCCATTCTGACTACGCCGGATGGTGGCGACAGCGATCAAACCGTGACGCTTGCGACACAGGGCATAAACGCGATGCGTGGGGAAGTCGATGCGTTGATGGTGGTACCCAATAATCGAGCCGGCGTCGGGATGCGCAAACGCAAGCGTGAAGTCAATCAGCTGATATACGAAAAGATCAATGCGATCACGAGACTGCTCGTAGACACGCAAATCCCAAATATTGATATGGCTGATTTGAAAGCCACGTTGTCGAAGATAAACAACGAAGCAGTGAATATGTTCATCGGCACGGCTTCTCTACAGCCAGATGAAATGAAAGCAGAGGTCGTTGAAAGTGATGACAGTCAGGCTCGATTCAAAGGTCTGCTGAAACGAGCACTTGATACGGACTGGCTAACGATCGATTTCGATGCGCCAATCGACGAAGGCCGCGGTGTATTGAGTTTTACACTCGGCGGCGATGAAGATGACGACGAACTTGACGATATCACTGACGAATCGTCGATTAAGCACTCCGTCGAAGAAATGCAAACGGGCGCTAAGAAATCAAATCTTAAGGTCGCCTCATATGTCGACCGCGAACTCACGAAAGGTTCGATGCTTGCAACGGTTGTACTGCGTGCCGCATACAGCGAAACGGAGCACGTCTTCGTTGAGAGTGACGAGCAATTTACGGAGTCGTCCGCCTCTGCAGTCGAACAGGAGAGCGAATTCGATCCTTCGAGCTTACCGACTGAGCGAGAGGTAGTAGATTTGCAGGAAGGAACAGATGATTTTGATGCAGCTATGAAAGAAGAAACTCTGCCATTTTCGCCGTCGCTTGATCTAACGACAAACGAAGCCGCGTCGACGGAGTTGACGCGCAAAAATCCGAGCTAGTTGAACCAGCTTTTCGACGCACTGTAACTTCAGAAAGCGCTTACGAATTGAGCTAGATTCTCGAACTCCCAATCAGGCTCTACATCGACACTCTGCACGGCAGACGCGTGCTCACTGCTACGGTTAATCCAGACCGTGTTGAGGCCAAGTTCGCGTGCAGGTGCGATATCGTGGAACCGGCTTTGTGCCACGTGCAGGATACGCGTGCTATCTTCCCCGATCTGATCGAATGCGCGACGCATCATGTCTAAATTCGGCTTGTAAGCGCCAAGTTCTGATGCAGTTACCACGGCACTGAATTCTGTCGGTAACGATTTAAGTGTTAGTTTGATCAGATCTTTATCGGTATTTGAAATGATCGCAAGCTTGAATTGCGTCGCAAGGTCCGTTAACGCGTCGACCGTGTCGGAGAAAGGACTCGCGGTAGCGATCGCGTTAACGAAACCTTCCGTTTCTTCGTCGGTCGGCGTAAAGCCCAGCCGTGCACCGTAGCGTCCCATAACTCGACGTAATACTTCTCGATACGATCCTCCTACCTCTTGTTCGAGAGGTTCCCATTCGGAATAGAACTCGAGAATCGTGCCATCGAACACATGGACATCGTGAGATAGCAAGACCGGTTGAAGGTATTGAATGATGGCATTCTCCCAGTCGACGAGAGTGCCGTAACAGTCAAAGCAGAGTACGTCGAAATCGCTTGCGCTTAAGTCGGCCATGGGTAGGTCGCTGCCAAATCAGGCGCGAATTAAACGCGCCACGCTTAGTTCGGAATCAGCTACGGGTTAATCGACGTGAATTGTGTCGGAGCGTATGCCGTAGAAGCTGTCGGCGCCGTGGAAATACCATCCTAAGTGCTGATTGCATGCCTCACAATAGATGTATTGCCATACGCAACCCGGAAACCAACTATGTGCACTTTCGTCAGGACCTTCGACGGCGCAACCGAGCGCTTCGCTATAGCAACGAAATTCGAACGTATTGCCGTAAGGGTTTGTTTTGACGTGTCGGTGATTTCCTGCGACGCTGATCGCCGTATCCTCGTGCGTGAGGATGTGCAAGCAATTGACGCATTTGACAAATTGGTCTGATCGCTCTTCGAGTTTTTCTTGATAGTTATCGAGAAGCGATTCGAGTTTCGAATCTTTCTCTTTTACGATCGTGGTTTCAGACACGGTGTTGAACGAATCTTGAGTCGTGTTGCGGGAAGTCTATTGAGTTAAGTGAGTGAGGAGGCTAGGCTGCGTTACGGTTTGCCTCCATTTCGACGTCCTCCTCGCGAAAGAACGGTCGGTCGCCTTTGACGGTGACCCGGATTCCGCTTCGCGTTTGCGGATAGTAGTCCCAAATGGCAAGGTGCTGTACGCATCGATTGTCCCACATCGCGATTGAGTTGGGTTGCCACTGGAAGCGACATTGAAACGCAGGATTCGTGACGTGCTTAAACAGCATATCGAGCAACGCATCGCTCTCGACACGGGACATACCGCGGATGCGTCTTGTGAATCCGGAATTGACGAATAGCGCCTGTCGACCGGTAACCGGATGGGTGCGCACCACGGGATGAACCGCCTTTGGGTACTCGCGCTGCGGTTTGTGGTCGCCGTACTGGTTCGTGTAATCGGCGACATGATGCGCCTCTAAGCCGATCAGTAAATTCCGAATCGGTTCGCTCAGCGCATCGAAGGCTGCGTACATATTTGCGAACAATGTATCACCGCCGTTCGGAGGAACCTGATGAAGGTGCAGAATCGAGCCCAGCGGCGGTTCCTCATCAGCAGAGACGTCTGAATGCCATCCCGCGCCGTTCTGTATTCGTGAGTCTTTGTCGGTGTGAATCCGCATCAGCTCTGGATTCCCGTGTAAAAACGGGGCGGCAGGATGAATATGCAATTCGCCAAATCGACGACCGAAATCCAAGTGTTGCTCTGCTGTCATATCTTGGTCGCGAAAGAACAAGACCAGGTGCTGCATCCACGCATCATGAATTTGCTCAAAAGTTTCATTCGAGATTGATTGGGATAAGTCCACGCCGTGGACTTCCGCACCAATGGTTGGCGTCAACGGTTTGATTTCGATAGCTTGAGACATTTACATTACCGAACGAAAGAGCCGGTGGCAGGGTAGTTTATGAGTTCCAAATATACGAACAAACCGGATTCAGAATGAGCGTTGACGTCTGGATCGGCTGCGCTACGTTCGCGTCACAAGCCCTAAGTGGGTAAGGCAAACGGTAGCAGCTCCGGAATGAGATCGCGCTTTGCCATATACTCAACGCCGATATTAGTGATGTCGAATACGAGTAGCTAGAGGGTTTTGATGATGGCGGCGTTAGACGGCATGCGGATCTTGGACATGACCCAGTATGAGGCGGGTACGTCTTGTACGCAAGCGTTAGCTTGGATGGGTGCCGACGTCGTAAAGATCGAAGCACCGGGCCGTGGCGATCCTGGGAGAGGTCTGAATGGCAACGCTGAGTACTTCATCGTCTGGAATTCGAATAAACGTAGTGTCGCGATCAATCTAAAGTCGGAAGAAGGTCGTGAGATTCTGTTCGACCTGTTGCCGAAGTTCGATATTTTTGTTGAGAACTACGGTCCGGGCGTGATGGAAAAATTGAACTTGACTTATGACATCATGCGGGAACGAAATCCTGACATCATCTATGCGCGGATCAAAGGTTTTGGCGTGGAGGGACCTTGGTCAGACTACAAGTGCTACGACATGGTCGCACAAGCAGCTGCAGGTGCGTTCTCAATCACGGGTGAAGCGGATGGTCCTCCAATGCGACCCGGTCCAACGACTGGCGACGCAGGAACAGGTGTTCAGATGGCGCTGGCAATCAGCGCCGCGTACATCCAGAAATTGCGCACTGGCAAAGGTCAGTACCTTGAGCTGTCGATGCAGGAGGCGATGACGTACTACCTTCGAACTTCGACTTCCGGTGGACGTTTCGGCGAGCGACCCGCAGGCAGATCTGGAAATGGCGGCGGAGCATACTCAAATCTCTATCCATGTTTAGGCGACGGTCCGAATGACTATGTATTCATCATGGCGGTCACAGCAAAAATGGGTGAGGCATTGGTACGAGTCGTAGGCATCGCTGAGGAAATGGGCGAGCGCAATAACCATTCTTCAGCAGAGACACGTGCGTTATTTATGGACAAGATATCAGAGTGGACGCGCAAGAGAACGAAGTACGATGCCATGCGCGAACTTGCGGAAGCCGGGATTCCTGCTAGTGCGGTACTGACAACGCAAGACCTTTACACGAATCGTCATTTAGTTGAACGTGGCTTCGTGCGGGAGGTCGAACATCCGGTCCACGGTAAGATCAAGTTGCTTGGTTGGCCAGTAAGAATGTCCGAAAGCGAGGTACCAGTTCAACCGGCGCCACAGCTTGGCGAGCATACAGGGGCCGTACTCAGCGCCGAATTAGGTTTGACTAAGGACGAGATCGAGCGCTTAACCCAGACAGGCGTGATTAGTGCCTGATCGCTAAGAAATCAATACAGCGTACGTTGCCAACTCTTCAATCGTTCATATACAGATTGGCAGGTAGCTTGTATATACGCCGACAGAGTCGCGTCACTATTTCTATATGAGTGTCTCGCTGGATACAGATCGTTGTTCTGGACTCCGTGACTCACTAAGGATGCGCTTCCAATACTGCGTCCCATACGACTTCTGAGGCTAAGGTGCCGAGACCAACGCCCGACCACGGTTCTATGTCGACTTCGCCAGTAGATACGAACCACAGCGTATCCCCGTCGGTATCCGTTTGAAAAGGTTGGATCGCCCGAGCCATCGAACTGTGAACTTGCCGTGCTAATTGGTCGATTGAAAATCTGTTTGTCGATTGATTGGTCACAACTACCGTTAAGGTCGTGTTTCCTGGTGGCGGTTCTAGGTTTGCCTCTGCGTCCGCAATCTGCTGTTCAATCGCATCCATGAAACTGATGCGTTCACCAGAGTCACGATCCAGATGACCGCGGACAACTTGACCGTCTCGATCCACAACGGCGCCGACCGCGTTTAAAACGACACACGCAAATACCTTGATCCCACCTGTTTCTCTGAATGCCGCGCCTTGACCCGCTTGTTCCACATGGTCAAAGCCGATCAATTTGCCCACAGTAGCAGAAATCCCTGCGCCTCTCGTACCCATTGGGAATCGGTTCGGCATCGCGCTTTCCAATGCCGTTCGACCGAGTCGCTTATCGGGATAGATACTGTTGTTGCGAGGACCGAAGTCGAAAATGATTCCGCCACTCACTAATGGAATTGCCTCCCAGTTAGCCTTGTAGTCGTTCATTGCAAGTAAACCTGCTGAAACACCACCGACCGATTCGAGGCCAAATAGCGATCCACCCGCAAGGCTGATTGCGTGGACGAATCCGTATTCGCCGACCACGCCAGGTGAACCGCCCCGTACGTCTACGGCTAGTCGCGCGCCTTCAGGAAAGTGGAATACGGTAACGCCAGTAGGACCGTCCGGGTATTCGGCGATTCCGACGTTGAATGAATCGAAGTCATACTCCAGCACGCGTTCGCCTATGTCCGTGCTTATCGCGAGGTCAGGATCGTCGTTGGTTTTGGCGGCGGGTTGGCTATGTAGGTGCGTCGTGGAGAGATGGCTCAACAGTAGGAGCGAACAGACGACTACGTTCGAAACCAGAGAACGTTTCTTTTGGCATCGACGTCTCGATTGCGCAAAATGAGGCTCGTCGGATTGATTGAAAATGGTTGCTGGTAGCATAGATTGTTCTCGATAGGAAAAGCGGTTCGATCGATTGAGGAACTGCTTGAATTGTTCGCGATTGTGTGCTGGACTTAAACATGCTACTTCAAAGTTGGTGCAACGCTGGAACACACGAGCGCGACATGAAAACTCGTGGTGCGTCGGATCGTTGCGATTTGGTCGAGCCATGAGAGGCGCACGCCGCCGACGCAGTAAGGCATACCGTTTATGTTTGAGGTAAGTCGCGACAAGGTCCTCTCAGCGACGACGTTAGCAGCGATTTCAGCGGGTGGTACCTCCGGCTTAGGTTTGCTCGTATCTCACGTTGCCTTCGCGACGCTGATTTTCTCGGGTGCACTCGCACCACACTCTTCGCAGGGAATCGGTTTCATTCTCTTTGGGTGTTTTTCCGGCTGCCTAATCATCGCGCTAGTTGGTGGTTTCAGAGGAGCCATCGCTGGCCTATCGCCCGCACTCGTGATTGCCATGATGGACATAGGTGCCACCATGGAAGTAGCAGAAGAAGCCCGACTCGTCACTACCGTCGTGGCGTTGGCGATTGGAGCGTCAGTCACAGGCGCGCTCTGTTACTTGGTAGGGAAGTATCGGCTCACCCAGCTAGTTCGTTTTATTCCGTTTCCGGTCGCAAGTGGGTTTGTCGGCGGCATTGGTGGCGTTGTGTGCCTGACCGCTATCGGAATTGCAGGCGTTGATTTGAACTGGCGCTCCGTCCCGAGACTATTTGACGCTGACGTTCTAGTTCAGTGGGTACCCGGCATCGCTTACGGCCTCGCACTCTATATCACGCTGAAGCGCTGGCGTAACGCGTTGATCTTGCCGATCAGCGTCGCGTTGTTTGTCGGCGCGTATCACGTGGTTCTCACGACACTTGGGATCTCAGACAACGAAGTACGGGATATGGGTCTACTCTATGCGAGTACCGTGTCAGGTAACCTCTGGCCGCCGGTGATGCCTGCGGAATTGCTGATGACTGATTGGTCGGCGATTCTCGTTCAGATCCCTAACTTGCTAGCGCTCGCGCTGGTCGCACTAATTTGCATCGTCATGGCGCTATCGGGTCTTGAAGTTGCGCTAAACGAAGATCTGAATTGGGACCGCGAATTTCAAGCTGCGGGCGCGGCGAGTACGTTCGGTGGTTTAGGTGGAGGAACCTTCATCTGCATGATCGTGCCGGCTTCGTTTCGCAGTAAGCAGTTTGGGGCAACTTCACGGTTTACTGGTGTCGTTTGCGCATTGATCATCGGCGGGGCGTTATTTTTTGGAGACGCCGCGCTTGAGTTCGTACCGATTTCACTCCTGATCGGCATCTTGCTCTTCGCAGGATTAGGTATGATCGACGAAGGGCTAATTCGAACCTACCAGCGACTACCGTGGTCGGAGTTTTCGATCGTCTTGATCATCGTAATCGTGATCGTTTCGCTTGGATTACTGGAAGGTGTCGCAGTCGGCATCTTGGCTACGTTGGTGTTTTTCGCGTTACGTCTTTCGCGGATCGATCCTATCGCATCGGAATTCACAGCTTTGAGTCACAGTAGCAAGGCTGTGCGCACGCCACCTGACCGGACTATCCTGCGCGAGCACGGTGACCGGATTCAAGGATTTCGACTGCGTGGATATTTGTTCTTCGGCAGTGCGTCGTCACTAGCAGATAGGATGGCGCGCGCTATCGAAAGCGAGACCTCGCCGTCGAGTCTGGTTCTGGATTTCGCAAACGTGTCCGGCTTCGACTACTCCGCAATAAGCGTGTTGGGTCGGTTCCTTCAGAACGCGCAAAAGAACGGGGTGAGAATCGTTCTTAGCCGTGCCCCTGCTTCATTCATCGAAGGCTTGTCTAGAAACGTACCTCCCGCGGCGTTCGCAGCATTGGCGACGATGGAGAATGAGGACAAAGCGCTCGAGTCGTGTGAGAACGAATTGATTGAGGCTTGGCGCGAGATGTCACGTGACACCCATGAAGAGCGCGGTGAGCTTCTTGAGAAATCCGCTCAGGAAATTGAGCGTTATCTTGACAAGCAAATCGTCTTCGAAGAACTCATCGGAGAATTGCGCACATTCACATCAACCGAAGCCTACGCAAGCGGGGAGACGATTGCTCCGGCTGGAGATGGAGAGATGCAATTTCTAATTCAAGGTCGCGCAACTGCATACAACAGCAACGATGTCAGGTTGGTGCAATGTCAGGTCGGGGACGTGGTGTGGCCGGTGTCAGTTGCGGATGGAGATGCAGATCACATCATTGTTGATGCGCCGTCGGCTTGTG
>LXNJ01000669.1_pt1 | contig 22922 bp, 20 predicted proteins | sample 809081 | NCBI WGS metagenome assembly LXNJ01 (sample SAMN04870510, study PRJNA318959) | sponge metagenome | biome: sponge; feature: marine sponge reef; material: water | host: Petrosia ficiformis | place: Greece: Milos, Mediterranean Sea | collected 2013-05-29 | depth 5-7 m | reverse complement strand
GACGCCGTCATGGTCAACAACGCCACCGTCGTCGCCACCGACATCGCAGCCTCCAACGGCATCATCCACGTCATCGACACCGTCCTGCTCCCCCCCGCCGGCTAGCAGGGTCGTGGCCTCGGCGGGTGGGTCTCTCCTCCTTGGGCCCACCCGCCGCAGGTCTATCTGTGCGTTCAGCGTCCCTGGGTACTCCCCGGTTCCGTCACGTTCCCACCGCTCGCTATTGTCTCGGCGTGACCAGCTCCGAGCCCGAGCCAATCGGCAGGGTGGAGAACTCATTCGCGCGGGGCGACAAGAACGCGCTCAGGGCGGCGTACCTGCAGTACGGCAGCCTCGTCTACACGTTCTGCCGCCGAACCCTCGACGAGAGTCGCGCCAACGATGTCACCCAGGAGGTCTTCATCAGCGCCTGGAGAAGCCGGGCGCGCTACGAACCGGCGAAGGGCACCCTCGCCGGATGGCTGATCGCGATCACCAAGAACCGGATTGTCGACAACGTCCGCTCCGAACAGAGGCACGCGCAGCGACGATCCGACAACGATCCTGCGGAGATCCCGGTCGCGGCCGAGGTCGAGCGGATCAGCGACAGGTTGATGATCACCGAGGCACTCCGCTGCCTCTCCGACAGGGCCCGCCAGGTTGTCACGCTGCACTACTTCGACGACCTGACCCATCGACAGATCGCGGATCGAATGTCTTTGCCACTCGGCACGGTCAAGAGCGACCTCCGCCGCGGGCTCTCGCAGATTCGACACCAACTGGAGTCGGCTCATGGATGACAAGCACCCACGGCGCAGTGACGCCGACCTCGAAGCCATGCTGCGAGACCTCGACGCGGCAGACCTCGAACTTCTCGAGCCTCCCGCCGAGGTGTGGGAAGCAATCGAGTCGACTGTGCGAGCCGCGGATGACACCCCGGGCACCGTCGTGCCTCTCGACGGTCAGAGACGCCCGCTGCGACGGGTCGTGCTCGGCGTCGCCGCTGCGCTGATACTCCTCGCCGTGGCGCTGGCCGTGACGCTGACCCGCGACGACCCGGTCACAGTCGTCGCCTCCGCTTCGCTCACCTACGATGCCGAGACGTTCGATGCGCTCGGCGCCCAGGCTGAAGCCCGGGCCGAACTCATCGCCGACGACGAGACTCGCAGGATTCAGATCGTCGACGCGGCGCTTCCCTCCCCCGAGGCGGGCGCCGACCTCGAGGTGTGGCTCATCCGCCCCGACGAAGAGGGCAACGTCGCCGACCTTGTGTCGCTCGGCGTGGTGGATCCCGCTGATCCCGGCACCCTCGACGTGCCCGCCGGCTACGACCCGGACGTGTTCTTCGTCGTGGACATCAGTGTGGAACCACGCGACGGCAACGCCGGCCACTCCGGACGTTCAATCCTCCGCGGACCACTCCAGGACACCTGACACCTCGCCTCGGGCCTCCCAAACAGCAGCACCGGCACGCCGGCCTCGAGAGTGTCTAGGTTCGTGGCGGCGGCGACAGCCAGGGAGGCTCAGCAACGAGGTCTCAGTGAGGAGGGCCAGTGAGGAAGGTAACCGAGACTGATCTGCCCGGCGTGGGGATTCGCTTCGACCTGCAGACCGACGCCGGGCGTTGCGTCGGTGTCGTGGCACACCAGACGGGTCGGCGCGATCTGGTGATCTATGACGAGCGCGACATCGATCGCGCCTGTGAGAGCGTCGAACTCACCGAGGACGAGGGGCACACGCTGGGCGAGCTGCTGGGCGGCAGCCCGGTGCTGGAGCATCTCGATGACGCCGTGCACCGGCTGGAGGACATCGTGATCTCGTGGGTGACGATCGGCTCCGAGTCGGAACTCGCCGGGCTGACTCTGGCGGAGGCCGCGCTGCGGACGAGGACCGGCGCCGGCGTCGTCGCGCTCGTCAGCGAGTCGGGCTCGAGCCCCATCCCGGCCGGCGACGAACGGCTCGAACCGGGCGACACCGCGGTGGTGGTCGGCGTCCCGCCGGCGGTGAAGGCCGCGACCAGGCTGCTCACCCGCGCGACACCCTGATCGGCCGAGCCCATGCACACGGGCGGCGACCTCCTGATCATCGAGCTCGGGGCGGTCGTCCTGGGCCTGGCGATCGTCGCCCGGCTGGCCCGACGGATCGGCATCCCCGCGCTTCCTCTGTATCTGCTCGTGGGGTTGGCTCTCGGCGAGGGCGGCCTGGTGGAGTTGCCGGCGTCGGCGGAGTTCATCGAGGCGGGAGCCGAGATCGGCGTCATCCTGATGTTGCTGATGCTGGGCCTCGAGTTCTCGACCCAGGAGCTGATCGTCAACGTGCGCCGGTCGACGCTGGCGGGAATCGTCGACTTCGTCCTCAACTTCGCACCCGGATTCGTCGCCGGACTGATCCTCGGGTTCGACCCGATCATCGCGGGCCTGCTGGGCGGCGTGACATACATTTCCTCGTCGGGCATTGTGGCGAAACTCGTCGCCGACCTCGACCGCATCGGCAACCACGAGACCTCGGTGGTGCTCAGCGTGCTCGTCATCGAGGACCTAGCCATGGTGCTCTACCTGCCGATCGTGTCGGGCGTGCTCTTCGGCGGGTCGGTGCTCAGCACGACCGTCACCGTCGTCGTGTCGCTGGCCGCGGTGGTGGCGGTGCTCGGCGTCGCCTACCTGCTGGGAGACCGCCTCAGCGCCATCGCCTTGAGCAAGTCCAGCGAAGCGCTCCTGCTGACCCTGCTCGGTGGAACGCTCCTGGTCGCCGGGCTCGCCGGACGCCTCAACATCTCGACCGCGGTCGGAGCCTTCGTGGTCGGCGTGGCGCTGTCGGGCGAGATCGTCTCGCACGCCCGCGGGCTGCTGCTGCCGCTGCGGAACCTGTTCGCCGCGGTCTTCTTCGTGTTCTTCGGCCTGCAGGTCGACGTGCGCCTCGTCCCCGGCGTCGCCGTCGCCGCACTCGCCATCGCGGCCGTCACCGTCGTCACCAAGATCGCCACCGGCTGGATCGCGGCCGGGCGAGCCGGCATCGGCAAACCGGGCCGGTTGCGCGCCGGCGCAGCCCTCATCGCCCACGGCGAGTTCTCGATCGTCATCGCCGAACTCGGCATCGCCCGCGAGAGCGACCTCGGCGCGCTCGCCGCCGCCTACGTCATCATCCTCACCCTCGTCGGCGCGGTGCTCTACCAGTTCTCGGACTCCATTCCCCTGTCTCACCGTCAGCGGCGCGCCCGCGCCCGCGGCTCGCCCTAGGAAGCCTCGAGAGACCACCACGTGGATCTTCTCCACAATCTGTCCCGGACCTCATCTAGGCTCATTCGGCCCGGGCTTCGAGTTTCGCCACCCTGATCCGGACACGAGGCTCGGTCCGGGTAGAGGGGGGATTTCGATGCGTTGGGCGCTTGCGGTTGGGATCGGGCTGGCGCTGTGCTGCGCTGCCTGTGCGGGCGCGAGCACGGTGAGCGGGACCGGGCCGGACACCCGGCCACCCAGCGAACCCGAGACTCAGCCACCCAGCGAACCCGAGACTCAGCCACCCAGCGAACCCGAGACTCAGCCACCCAGCGAACCCGACGTTGAGACAGCCGGCGAACCCGACGTTGAGACAGCCAGCGAACCCGACGTTGAGACAGCCAGCGAACCCGACGCTGAGACAGCCGGTGGGCCGGATACTGAGCCGCTGAGCGAGCCGCAGTTGCGCAGGCTCCTGGCGGAGTTCGTGGACGAGCAACGCCAGAGCGTCGGCGTCGTGGCCGGGGTGACCAGTGCCGCCGGGCGCGTTGTCGTCGGGTACGGACGCCTCAGCGCGGACGACCCGACCCGACCCGATGGGGACACCGTCTTCGAGATCGGCTCCATCACGAAGGTGTTCACATCAACCCTGCTGGCCGATCTGGGGTCCCGCGAGGGCCTTGAACTCGACACGCCGGTGCAGAGCCTGCTCGGCGACGCCGTGCGGATGCCCGCTCGCAGCGGTGCCGAGATCACTCTGCGCCACTTGGCCACCCACAGCTCCGGGCTGCCCCGCCTGCCCGAGAACTTCGACCCGGAGAACCCGGCCAACCCTTACGCCGACTACACCGTCGAAGATCTCTACGCCTTCCTGTCTTCCCACAAGCCGGCTCGCGATGCCGGGGAAGCAGTCGAGTACTCGAACGTCGGCTACGGCCTGCTGGGCCACGCCCTCACCCTGCGAGAGGCCGCCGACTTCGAGACGCTCATCGTCGAGCGAATCCTCGAACCGCTCCAGATGAGCGACACGGCGGTCGAGCTGACGCCGGCTCTCCGCGAGCGCCTCGCCACCGGCCACGACGGGCGGCTGGAACCGGCCGGCAACTGGGACCTGCCGGTTCTCGCCGGCGCCGGAGCGCTGCGTTCAACCGTCAATGACCTTCTGACATTCCTCGAAGCGAACCTCGGCCTGCGCGAGTCGCCGCTGCAGCCGGCGATGGAGCTCGCTCGCATGCCGCAGCGGCAGGACCCTGCGCTGGGCATGGACATCGGGCTGGGCTGGATAATCGCAACGGAGGGCGACCGGGAGTTCGTGTGGCACAACGGCGCAACCGGCGGCTACGCCTCGTTCATCGGCTTCGACGTCGAGGCGGGTGAGGGGATCGTCATCCTGTCGAACTCACAGCTGAGCGCGGACAATCTGGCCTACCGCCTGTTCACCCGCGACTTCGACGGGTAACTCGGCTCACGAGAGGCACGCCTCTCTCCCTCGGGGCTTGGCCACACTCTCGGGAATCTTCCCCGCGCCGGGACGGATTGCGGTTGTTGACCGCATCCGGCCTTGGCGCGACACTCGCACGAGCCGAGTTGGGTACAGACTCAGTGGATCCAGATGGAGGGATGGTAAGTAATGAAAGGTTATGTCGTTATAGACACGGAGGTCATCGATCCCGAGGCCTACTCGAAGTTCGTCGACAATGTCCTGCCGGCCATCGCTGCGCACGGCGGCCGATTCCTCGTGCGCACCAGCAGCGCCGAGGTGATCGAGGGCGATTGGGCGCCGAAGCGGCTCGTGATTCTGGAATTCGACAATCTCGAAGCGGCAAGGGGGTTCATCGACTCCGCCGAATACGGGGCCATCGACGGAGTCCGCCGGCGGGGGACGAGGTCCAGGATCCTGGTTGCAGAAGGTTACGACTCCGAGGCGTGAGTTGGTACCCTTTCGATGGTGTTGAGGGCGTCTGACTGACCATTGACTGCCGGCAGCGCTGAACAGCCCATCCAGTTCGAGCCGGAGGAGGCCTGTCCTCCGTCGATCGCCCTGGCGGTCGGGTTCCAGGGCGCAGCACTCGTGCTGGCGCCGACGGTGCTCAACGTGGCGATCGGGATTCGCGCCGCGGGGCTCGACGACGTCTACCTGGCCTGGGGCGTCTTCGCCGCGATGCTGATCTGTGCGGCGATCACGGCGCTGCAGGCGTTCCAGCTGCGGCGATTCGGCGCCGGTCACATCGTGTTGGCCTGGCCCGCGGCGATGTTCATCGCGATCATGGTGGCGACGATCTCCCGCGCCGGGCCGGAGACGTTTGCGAGCCTGCTGGTCGTATGCAGCGTGATCCAGGTGGCGCTCGCCTGGTGGCTGCCGACGCTGCGGCGGATCGTCACGCCGACCGTCTCGGGTACGGTGACGATGCTGATCGCCGTCAGCGTGTTGCCCATCGCCTTCGACGCCGTCCAGGATCTGCCCGCCGACGCCCCACCCGCCGCCGGCCCGGTGATCGCCGGGATGACGCTGCTGGTCTCGGTGATCGCGACGCTGCGCGCCAGCGGACGTTGGCGCCTGGTCGCGCCGTTCATGAGCATCCTGGCCGGATGCGCCGTCGCCGCCGCATTCGGCGTGCTGGACGGGGACCGGATCGCCGGAGCCGGCTGGTTCGGCATCCCCGAGGTGCCGGCCCTGCGCTTCGATCTGGCGCCGAGCAAGGAGTTCTGGGCTCTCCTGCCCTCGTTCGCCATTCTCACCCTGGTGCTGGGGCTCAAGACGATCAGCGACGGTGTGGTGATCCAGCAGGGCTCCCGTCGGCAGCCGCGGGCAATCGATTTCCGGCAGGTCCAGGGCATGGTCAGCGTCAACGGGATCGGGATGTTCCTCGCCGGTATCACGGGCACGCTGCCGACGATGGCCAATTCCTCGTACAGCCTCTCACTGATCAACCTCACCGGCGTCGCCGCCCGCCGAGTCGGCGTCGGTGTGGCGATCGTCTCGGTGACGCTGGCCTTCTTCGCCAAGTTCGCCGCCGTCCTGTTGACGATCCCCGGACCTGTGCTGGGCGCCTACCTGATGCTCGCCATGGGCATGCTCTTCGTCAGCGGCTGCCAGACGATCCTGCGCGACGGCATCGACTCCCGGCGCATCCTGGTGGTCGCACTCGCCACCGCTTTGGGCCTGGGCCTCGACGGTCATCCCCTGGCGCGGGATCTCTTCGGCGACGACCTGGGCGCACTGCTCGGCAACGGCGTCACGATCGGTGCCGTGGTCGCGATCGGGATGACGCTCCTGCTGGAGGCGATGAGCACGCGCCGCTCACGCCTGGAGGTCACGCTGGACATGGCCTCGCTCCCGGCGATCGACGAGTTCCTGGCCGGACTGGCAACCAGGCTGGCATGGGACGAAGCGTCCACGCAGCGGCTGCGAGCAGCCGGCGAGGAGACGTTGACCAGCCTTCTGACGCAGGAGGACGATGCCGAGAGTTCGGAGGTGCCTCGCCTGATCATCGCCGCCCGGCCGCACGGCGGCATGGTCGAGCTGGAGTTCGTCGCCACGACGCGTCAGGAGAACATCGAGGACCAGTTGGCGTTCCTGACCGACGAAGCCCCCGTGCCGACAGCTGATGACCTCTCGCTCCGGCTGTTGCGCTACCACGCGTCCGCGGTGCGGCACCGGAAGTTCCACGGCACCGACATCGTCACGGTGCAGGTCGAGGGCAGCACGGCGACCACGGTCGGGTGACCGGCGGGCAACCGCGGCGATCAGGCCGGCTCGAGGGCCTTGAACGCCCGCACCTGCTCGGTGATGGCACGCTCGGTGGGCAGGCGTTCGATGCTCGAAGCGCCGAAGAACCCCACGCTTGCGGGAAGCCGGCCCAGTGCTTCGCCGACGTTGTCCGGCTCGTCGAAGGGCCCGCCGTGACAGATGACCAGAAGGTCATCGCGGACTCCGTGGCCCGCCGCGGCGATTGCCTCGACGCGTTCGATGGCCTCATCGAGGGTCATGGCATCGGTCGCACCGATGGAGCCCGACGTGGTGAGCCCGACGTGGGCCACGAGCATGTCGGCGCCCGCCTCGGCCATCGACACCGCCTGCTGCTCGTCGAAGACATACGGGGAGGTGAACATGTCCATGCGGTGTGCGGCGCGGATGGCCGCCACCTCCTTGTCGTATCCCATCCCGGTGCCTTCCAGATTCCTCCTGAAGGCGCCGTCGATGAGCCCTACCGTCGGGAAGTTCTGGACGCCCGAGAAGCCGATGTCCTTCAGCTGCTTCAGGAACACCGGCATGAGGCGGAACGGATCGGTGCCGCAGACTCCGGCCAGAACCGGCGTGTCCGTCACCACGGGCAGCACCTCGGCGGCCATCTCCACAACGATCCCGTTGGCGTCCCCGTAGGGCATGAGGCCGGCCAGCGAGCCGCGGCCCGCCATGCGGTACCGCCCGGAGTTGTAGATGATGATGAGGTCCGCGCCGCCGGCCTCGGCGCACTTGGCGGAGATGCCGGTGCCGGCGCCGCAGCCCACCACGGGCCGGCCGGCGGCGACTTCGGCGCGCACTCTCCCAAGGATCTCGCGACGTGCCAGTGTCACTGAACCGCTCCTCTCCGCTCACGCCTCACAGCATCTCCAGCAGCGTGTTCGCTGCACTGTCGGCGAAGGTGGGATCGTTGATGTTGTGGTCTACCTCATGGACGGCGATGTCCGCCCGCAGGCCGCTGCGGATGGCGTCGAAACAGGCCCGGTCAGCCTCGGGATCCCAGAATCTCTCTCCCTCGCTGTCGAGCATCGAAACGCCCCTCATGGGGAGCAGAACGGCGGTCGGCGCCGTGGCCAGATTCACGGCGGCGGCAATGATCTCGCCGATCCGGGCGTTCTCTTCGACGTCGGTGCGGAGCAGGGTGACGTTCGGGTTCCATTGGTAGAGGTTCCGATCCCGGTACCGGCCGGGAACGGTGTCGATGGCATCGAAGTTGGCCATGTCGACGCATCCCGGAACGACGACCGCCGGGATGCCGGCACCGGACGCCGCCTTGCAGCGCTCCGGCCCTGCACTGAAGACGCCCCCGCACACGTAGTCGGCGATCTCGGTGGTCGTGATGTCCAGCGAGCCGGCGATGTAGCCGTCGGCGATCAGGCTCTCCATGCTCCTGCCGCCGATGCCGGTGGCGTGAAAGACCAGGACCTCGTAGCCGCCCCTCTCCACAACGCCACGGGCCTGCTCGACACAGGTCGTCGTGTTGCCGAACATGGAAGCGGTGACGAGCGGGCGCTCCTCGCCGGCCGGCGGTCGCTCCAGGCGCACCATGCCGGCGATGGCCCCCGCCGCGTTGGCGTAGATCGCCCTGCTGATGCTGTTGATTCCCGCCACGTCCACGATGGACGGGATGAACGTGATGTCCCTGGTCCCTGCGTAGGCGCTGACATCGCCGCCGGCCACGGTGGACACCATCACCTTGGGCACACCCACCGGCAGGGTGCGCATCCCCGTGGTGGCGATGGAGGTGCCGCCGGTTCCGCCCATGCCGATGATGCCTCCGAGGCGCCCCTCGTCGTAGAGCCGGCGGACCACGACCGCCAGGCCCTTCGCCATGGTCTGCATCGCCTCGTCCTTGTGCTCGCCCGAGGCGAGATGGCCGATGTCGCCTCCCGCCGCCGCGGCGACCTCGGCTCTCCTGACATCGGGCTCGAACTCGGGCTCCCCCATCGTCCCGAAGTCGACCACCAGCACCTCGATCCCTTCGGACTCGATGAGCCCCTTGACGAAGGCGAATTCCGCGCCCTTGGTGTCCAGCGCGCCGATGATGACGACGGTCTTCGGATTGGGAATGCTGCTCATGGGTGCCCTCGCTATGGATTCACCGGGGAGATACGAGACTACGCGCCCCGGACGCCGGGCTCGAAGCGACTTCGGCTCGGGAACAGCGCAGTAGTGTGAGGCTGTGGGGGCTTGGTCGCTGGCGGTCGCGATCGCGGTTGCGCATGGTCTGGGGATCGTCTTCCTGATCCTCGGCGCTCCGCCGGCCGCACGCAGGCCCCGGGTGATGCGCTGGTACCTCGTCGTGCTGGTGCCGACCGCGGTGGTGAACCTGCTGGGGCGCCCCTGCCCGCTGACGGTCTGGGAGAAGCACTTCTGGCGCCTGGCGGGTGAGACGCCCTACCGGGGGGGCTTCGTCTCCCGGTATTTCGTGGAGCCGTTCCACGCGCCCGGCCTGCGGCCCGGCGACGAGACCGTGCTGCTGATGGCCGTGGTTGCCTGGTGCCTTTTGTGGCTGCTGTACGCTGCCGTCCGGCGCCTGCGGCTGCGGAGCGCCTCAATCCCGCAGTCTCGTGCCCGGCTGAGCGTGGACGCCGGCGCCTGAACTCGAGATGTTCGCGTGAGGCGGGGGAAGCCCCACTTGCTCATCGGCCCGAAATGAGATCGAGGTGATGCCGGCGTGATCCGTGACTTTCTGACGGAGGCCCCGTACGGGACCGCCCTGTACGTGTGCGCAGGCATCGCCGCCTTCTGTTGGGTGACGTCGGTGGTGACGAGGGAGTGTTCCTGGGTGGACCGGGTGTGGTCGATCGCCCCGTCGGTCTACTGCCTCATCGTCGCCGCCGACCTGGACTTCCGGTCCGCCCGCGTCAACATCATGACCGTGCTGGTTCTCCTGTGGTCGGTCCGTCTGACCGCCAACTTCGCCGTGAAGGGCGGGTACTGGAAGGGCGGTGAGGACTACCGGTGGGCCCACCTCCGGCAGAAGCTCAGCCCGCTGCAATTCCAGCTGGTCAACGTGACCTTCGTCTCTCCGGGCCAGATGATGATCATCTGGTTGTTCACATCCCCCATTCACCAGGCGTGGGACCGTTCGGACCAGCCGCTGGGGTGGCTCGACTACCTGGCCATTGCGCTGTTCCTGGCGTTCCTCGCCGTTGAGAGCATCGCCGATGCGCAGATGTGGCGATTCCAACAGAACAAGAAGCAGCAGATCGAGGCAGGACGCGAGGTGCGTCAACCGTTCATGAACCAGGGTCTCTTCAGATTCAGCCGGCACCCCAACTACGTCGGCGAGATGGCGATCTGGGTGAGTTTCTACCTCTTCGCCATCGCGGCCTCGGACCGGGTCGTGCACTGGACGGGCCTCGGCTTCATACTCCTGATCCTGCTCTTCCAATCCTCTGCACGGTTCACAGAAGAGATCTCGAGCCACAAGTACCCCACCTACGGCGACTACCAGGCCGCGGTGCCGATGTTCATTCCGAATCCCTTCCGCACAAGGCGCGGGGACTAGCAGCACACCGGCCCCGGCGACCAGGGCCGCTCGGGCGCCCCGTACCCTATGGCCATGCGCAGGCGCCTTGCCGCAGTCCTGGTGGCCGCCGCGGTCTTCGCGGCCGCTTGCGGGGGCGAGACCGACGACGACGGATCCCCCACCGCGACTCCCGCAGCGGTGACGGAGGACTCCCCCACGACAGCCGCCGCACCACAACCGGCTCCCACCACAACCACTGCAGCCCCGGCGGAGGCCGGCACAGTTGCCGCGACGGACGCTGAGCCGACCAGCCCCCCGCCGGAATCAACGCCCGAGCCGGCAGGCACGCCCGCTGCGACGCCGGAGGACGACGTCGCAGCCCACCCCAGCGACGCCTACTTCGCCCTCGACCACGTGCTGGACATCAGCATTGAGATCGCCGTCGAGGATTGGGACACCCTGCGCCACCAGACCCGGACGTTCGGGGACCTGCTCGCGGAGATCGAGAAATACGGCCTCTCCCAGCCTTTCGCCAGCATCTATACCTGGTTCGGTGCCACGGTGACCGTGGACGGCGAGACCCACGCCGACGTGGGTGTGCGCAAGAAGGGGTTCATCGGCTCCCAGAGCGACACCAAGCCGTCGCTCAAGCTCCGCTTCGACAAGTACGTCGACGGCCAGTCCCTCGGCGGGGTCATGGAGCGGATGACCCTCAACAACGGCATCCAGGACCCCTCCATGGTCAACACCTGCCTGTCGTACCGGGTCTTCGCCGCCGCCGGCAATCCGACGCCGCGCTGCAATTTCGCCACCGTGTCGGTGAACGGCAGGAACCTGGGGCTGTACGTGCACGTTGAGGAGTTCAAGGCCCCGTTCCTGGCGCGCCACTTCGAGAGCACCGAGGGCAACCTCTACGAAGGAACGGTCAGCGACTTCACGCCGGACTATCGCGGCACCATCGAGAAGAAGACCAACGAGGACGCCGCCGACTGGTCGGATATCGATGCCGTGGTGGCGGCCCTGCAGGACCCGTCGCCCGCCGGGCTGCAGGCGCTGGGCGAGATCGTGGACCTGGACCGGTTCCTCTCGTTCTGGGCGACCGAGGTGCTCGTGGGGCACTGGGACGGGTACGCCGGCAACCGCAACAACTATTGGTTCTACCGTGAGCCCGATGGCCCGTTCGTGTTCCTTCCCTGGGGCACCGACGACACCTTCCACCTCCGCGACGACCCCAATCCGTTCGACAACATCAGCAATCCCCCTCCCTCGGTGCTGGCCCTCACAGCCATTCCGAACCGCCTGTACAACACTCCTGACTGGCGGATCACCTACGTCGACCGGCTGAAGCAGATCCTGGAGGTCGTCTGGGACGAGGAGGAGCTGCTCGCCGCGGTGGACGAGATGGCCGCCATCGTCCAGCGACACGCCCTCCCCGAGGCCAGGGAGGCGGCCGCCGCCGACACCGAGCGGGTGCGCAAGTTCATCCTCAAGCGGCGCGGCGAGATCCTGGCGGACCTCACGCCCAGGCCGCCCGAGTGGCCCGAGCCCGAGGGAGACGTCCTGCCCGGCGCCGGGCTCTCGGGATCCCTGGAGGTCAGCTTCGAGACGACCTGGGGCAGCAACGAGAGTCCCAATCCTCCCCAGGAGGGCTCGGTCATCAGCCTGCTGCTGGACGGGTCATCCGAACCGGTCGAAGGCCTGATCGTCACAGCCGGTCACGCCACTCCGGCGGAAGCGGTCCTGCTCCCGGGCATCGCCGAGATCGCATCCATCGTGGTCGTGAAGGTGGAGGACGACGGCTCTTTGAACGGGATGGTCCTGGCCGTCGCCCTGGACGAGCTGGCGGCGGGAGCCACGCTGGTCATCGGCGTCGACACCATCGCCGGGGGGATCTTCTCCATCCCGCCCGGCGCGGCGGCGCCGGACACGTTCTCGTCCTTCAGCGACGGCACGCTGGAGTTGTCGAGCGCGGGCACGGCGCCCGGCACATCCGTCGCCGGCAGTTTCTCCGGCAGCTACGGGGACTCCCCGCCGCCCGCGGTTGGCGACGGCGAGGGCGCTGCGCCCGGCACGACCGCCGGCGACGTCGGCCTGGTCATCAATGAGGTGGCCGCCAAGGGCGATCCTCTGGATTGGTTCGAGTTGCACAACACGTCGCCCGACCCGATCGCACTCGAGGGCTTCGAGGTGGCCGACGACCTCGGCGACGCCGGCAAGCGGGTCGCCTTCCCGGCCGGCACGGTCATCCAGCCGGGCGCCTACCTGCAGTTCCGGACGGACAAGGACGGCTGGCCCGGCTTCGCCCTCGGCGGCGACGAGGAGTTGGGCATCTGGCTGCTGGACGGCACCCCGGTCGACCGTGTCGACTGGGAGGAGGGCCAGTCCCCCGAGGGCCGGAGTTACGCCCGCCTGCCCGACGCCACCGGCGATTTCCGGACCGTTGACGACCCCACGCCGGGCGCCGCCAATCAGCCCTCGGCGGCGGCCACGACGACGGCTCCGGCGACCGAGTCGGCCGGGATGGGCGACAGCCTCTACCCGCTGCTTGGCAACGAGGGCTACGACGTCCTGCACTACGACATCGACCTCGACGTCGACCCGGCCACGAACACCATCTCGGCGCTGACGACGATCACGGCACGCGCCACGCAGGACATGTCGGCGTTCAATCTCGACCTGTCGGGTCTCGAAGTACACGATGTCACCGTCGACGGCGTCACCGCCGGGTTCTCCCGCGCCGGCAGCGAGTTGACCGTCCGGCCGGAAGCCGCATTGGCGGAGGGCGAGGAGTTCTCCGTCAGCGTCGGCTACTCGGGATCGCCGGAGCCGATCGACGACCCGGGCGCGCCCTTCGGCCCACTCGGCTGGCTCTCGCAGGATGGCGTGATCTACACGCTGAACCAGCCCTCGGGGGCGATGACCTGGTTCCCGTCCAACAACCATCCCGCCGACAAGGCGACCTTCGAGTTGCGCATCACCGTGCCGGATTCGGCGACGGCGGCCGCAACCGGGCTGCTGATCGACGAGACCACCGCCGGCGCTCACACCACGACGACCTGGCGGATGGACGATCTGATGGCCACGTACCTCGCCGCGGTCTACATCGGGGACTTCGAGCGGATCGAGCACGGCCGCCTGCGCCCGGACGGTCCGTTGCTGCGCGACTACATCCCCGGCGACGCGCCGCCGGAGGTCGCCAAGGCCCTGGCGGTGACCGCGGACGCCGTCCGCTTCCTGGAGGAGTTGCTGGGCCCCTACCCGTTCGACGCCTACGGCACGCTCGTGCTGCCGATCCCAATCGAGCTGGCGCTCGAGAATCAGACGCTGTCGGTGCACGGACGCGACTTCCTGGATCCGTTCATCATCGCCCACGAGGCCGCGCACCAATGGCTGGGCAACTCGGTCGCGCTCGAGGATTGGGGCGACATCTGGCTCAACGAGGGTTTCGCCACCTACCTGCACCTGATGTTCGAGGCCGAGCACCACGGCGCCGACTTCGACGCCGGTATGCAGCAGTTGCACGCGCAGCTCCCCTCCTTCGCTGGAACGCCGCCGAAGGGAATCGCCCTCGAAGAACTCTTCGGACCGTCGGTCTACCTACGGGGAGCCATGACCCTGCACGCGCTCCGCCTCCACGCCGGTGACGAAACGTTCTTCGCGATCCTGCGAACCCACTACGAACGCTCCGCCGGCGACTCGACCAACACCGAGGAGTTCCTCGGGATCGTGGACGAATTCGCCGGATCCGAAGCCGTCGCTCTCGTCGAGTCCTGGCTGTACGACGAGGCGGTGCCCGACCTCCCCGAACCTCAGCCCTGATAGCCGAGCGACGGGGACCGCTCAACAGAGCGCTCAGCCGTCTGAACCCGCTTAGGATCCGGCCATGATCTTCATCGTCGTGAGATTCAGGACGAAGCCGGAGTGGGCCGAGCGGTGGCTCGACCTCGTCGCCGACTTCACCGAGGCCACTCGCGCCGAGCCCGGCAACCTGTTCTTCGACTGGTCGCGCAGCACCGACGACCCGAACGAGTTCGTCCTGGTCGAAGCGTTCGAGCCCGACGGCGCCGGACCGCACGTCACTAGCGATCACTTCGCCCAGGCCATGTTGGACATGCCCCAGGCGCTCTCCGAGACCCCGCGCATCATCAACACCACGATCGAGGGCGCCAACGGGTGGTCGCAGATGGGCGAACTCACCATCGGCCGATGAGCGAATCGGCCGCGCCAGGCGTCACGAAGGGTTCGAAACCGCCCCTCCCCGACGGGCTCGTCGCGGTGGTGAAACGCGACTGCCCCACCTGCGAGTTGGTGGTGCCGGTGCTGGTTGATCTACAGGACCGAGCAGGCCTGACGGTCATCACCCAGGACGATCCGACATTTCCCGCCGACTCCGATTGGGTGCACCACGACGTTGACCTGGCGCTGTCCTGGCATCACAACATCGAGACCGTGCCGACGCTGCTGCAGGTGGTAGACGGTGCCGGCGTCGAGCGCACCGAGGGGTGGTCGCGCCGCGACTGGGAGCGACTCGCCGGCGTGGGCGGACTCGGCGAGGCCCTGCCCGAGTGGCGCCCGGGCTGCGGCTCGCTGAGCGTGGATCCGTCGCACGCGGACGAACTCGCCGTTCACTTCGGCGACTCGCCGCTGCACAGCCGCCGCGTGGAACTGGCGACGCTCGAGGACGAATGGGAGGCGATGTGGGATCGGGGCTGGTCCGACGGGCTGCCGGCGGTTCCGCCGACCGCCGAGCGGGTGCTGCGCATGCTGGAGGGCACGACGCGCCACCCCGGTGACGTCGTGGCCACCGTGCCGCCCGACCTCGCCGAATGCACCGTCGAGAAGGTGGCGGTCAACGCCGTGATGGCCGGCTGCCGGCCCGAATACCTGCCAGTGGTGATCGCCGCCGTCGAGGCGGTCTGCACCGACGAGTTCAACATCCACGGGGTTCTGGCCACCACCATGAGCGTGGGACCGGTGCTCGTGGTCAACGGCCCCGTGGCGAGCCGCATCGGCATGAACAGCGGCATCAACGCCCTCGGCCAGGGCAACCGGGCGAATTCGACGATCGGTCGGGCAGTGCAATTGGTGGTCCGCAACGTTGGCGGCGGGCGGCCGGGCGCCGCCGACCGGGCCGCCCTCGGCTCCCCGGCGAAGGTGGGATTCTGCTTCGCCGAGGCCGAGGACACCTCGCCGTGGACAACCCTCGCAGAGAGCCGCGGCTGGCGCCGCGATCAGTCCACGGTCACCGCCTTCGCCGGCGAGTCGCCCCGGATCCTGGCCGATGAGCGCTCCCGCAGCCCGGAGTCGCTGACGAGGCACCTGGCGCAGGCGCTGGCGGTCTCGGTATCGCCCCGGATGATGCAGACCACCGACGGGATGCTCGTCATCCCGCCCGAGCACATGGCCCGCTTCGCCGAAGCCGGCTGGAGTAGGGACCGCTTCCTGGCCGAACTCAGCGAGGAGTTGCTGGCCGACGCCGACGAGTTGGTGGCCGGTGCGGGCGGCATCGAGTTCGGGCTTCCCCCGGCAGCGGCCGGGCGGCGCATCGGCAAGTTCCGACCGGGCGGTCTGCTCGTCGTCCACGCCGGCGGCCCCGCGGGGCCGTTCTCCGCAATCATGGCCGGCTGGCTCAACGGTCCCCGCGCCAGCGACCCGGTCACCCGCGAGATCACGCTCTAGCCATGCGCCGGATAGTCGTTCGTCACGTCCGTTTGCGGCTGAACACACATGGATTCCGGCCTCCGCCGGAATGACAGAATGGGTCGTTCGCGCCACGAGCCGGCGCCGCTGAAACGCCCGCAGCCGCGCTCCCGCTTGGAGGAAATGCCATGACCACGGTCCTCGACCCCACCGCCGAACGCGCCCCGGCCGGCCGGCAACAGGCGGCCCGACCCGCCTCGCTGGCCGGGCGCACCGTCGGCCTGCTCGACATCTCCAAGCCCCGGGGCAACCTGTTCCTGGACCGGATCTCCGAACGCCTCACCGGACTCGGCGCCACGGTGAACCGCTACACCAAGCCCGCCTACACCAAGCCCGCACCGGTGGACCTGCGCCACGAGATCGCCTCGAACTGCGATGCGGTTATCGAGGCTCTCGCCGATTGAGGATCCTGCGTGTCGTGCAGTGTGCACGACGTCAGCGATCTGGAGCGCCGCGGCACGCCGGCCGTGTTCGTGCTGTCGGAGCACTTCGCCACCGCAGCCAGCACCCAATCCGAGGCGCTCGGCTTCGACGCCGCCACGGTGTTCACCCGCCACCCCATCCAGGACCGCACCGACGAGGAGATGGCCGCCATCGCCGACGCCGCCTTCGAGGATCTCGTGCGAGCACTGTCGGAGGGGCGGGACCTCTAGTAGGTCTCGGGGACGAAGGTCTGGTCCGAAATGGGCGGGCGGACGTAGCCGACCCGCTCCTGGCGCTCGGGCAACTCCACCTCCTCCCACGGCACGTCCTCGTGGGGGATCATCGACAGCAGGTGTGAGATGCAGTTCAGACGGGCCGCCTTCTTGGAGTCGGCGTTGACGACGTACCAGGGCGCCTGCTTGATGTCGGTGTGGGCGAACAGGGTGTCCTTGGCCTTGGAGAACTCCACCCAGCGGGCCCGGCCCTCCAGGTCCATGGCCGATAGCTTCCAGCGCCTCGTCGGATCGTTGATCCGGTTCTGGAAGCGGCGCTCCTGCTCGGCGTCGCTGACTGAGAACCAGTACTTGATCAAGATGATGCCCGACCGCACCAGCATCCGCTCGAACTCCGGGCAGGAGCGCAGGAACTCGCGGTACTCCTGCTCGGTGCAGAACCCCATGACGGGCTCCACGAGGCCCCGGTTGTACCAACTCCGGTCGAACAGCACCATCTCCCCCGCCGCGGGCAGCTCCTCCACGTAGCGCTGGAACCACCACTGGGTCTTCTCCCGATCACTGGGCGTCCCCAGAGCCACCACCCGCGCCACCCGCGGATTCAACCGCTCGGTGATCCGCTTGATCACCCCGCCCTTGCCGGCGGCGTCACGCCCCTCGAAGATGACCACAACCTTGAGCCCCTTGTGGCGGATCCAGCGCTGCAACCGCACCAGTTCCTCCTGCAGGCGGGCCAGCTCCCGCTCGTAGTCCTTGGCCTTGATCTTCTTGCGCGCCTCGGGCGAAGCACCGTCCGGACCGGCGGATCCCAACAGGTCGACGACCGGGTCACCGCTCATACGCGAAGAGTAGGTCCCGCCGGCACCCCCGGCAATCGGCGCGATGCGGGCCGGTCGCCGGATCAGACGGGGGGGATTCCGTGGTGGCGTTGGGAGAAGTGGCGGTCCTTGCCGGCGGCCATGGCGAGGCGGCGGATGACCTCGTCACGTAGATCCTGGGGTTCGACGACCGCGTCGATGACGAGGTCGGAGGCGAGGCGCAGCAGGTCGACGTCAGCCTCGTAGGCCTCTCGCTGTTCGGCAATGTAGGCCTCGCGTTCGGCGGGATCGGAAATGGCAGCGATCTTGTTGGCGAACACGGCGTTGACGGCGGCCTCGGGGCCCATGACGGCGATCGAGGCGCTGGGCAGCGCCAGGCAGGCATCGGGGTCGAAGGCGGGACCGCACATGGCGTACAGGCCGGCGCCGTAGGCCTTGCGCACGATGACCGAGACCTGCGGCACGGTGGCCTCGGAGACGGCGGTGATCATCTTGGCGCCGTGGCGGATGATCCCGCCGCGCTCCACCTCGGTGCCGATCATGAACCCCGGCACGTCGCACAGGTACACCAGCGCCACGTTGAAGGCGTCGCACAGCCAGATGAACCGTGCGGCCTTGTCGGCGGAGTCGCTGAACAGCACTCCCCCCTTGACAGCGGGGTTGTTGGCGAGGACACCGACCGAGTTGCCGTCGAGGCGGGCCAGGCCAACGATCAACTCGGGAGCGAAGTCGGGTTTCAGCTCGAAGAAGCTGTCGGCGTCCACGAGCCCGTCGATGACCCGGCGCATGTCGTAGCCGCGGGTGGCCTCGGCGGGGATCGCCGAGCCGTCCAGGGTTCGGGACGGCCGCTCCGCATGCACCGGTGGCGGCGGCTCGCGCCAGCAGGTGGGCAGGTAAGAGAACCAGGCCCGCGCTGCCTCGATGGCGGCCTCGTCGTCGGCGAACAGGTTGTCGCCGCAGCCCGAGACGGTGGCGTGCATGCGGGCGCCGCCCATCTCCGCCAGCGAGACGACCTCGCCGATCACCACCTCGGCCATGCGGGGCGAGCCCAGGTACATCGAGGCGTTGGCCTCCACCATGAACACCACGTCGCAGAACGCCGGGATGTAGGCGCCCCCCGCCGCCGAGGGGCCGAACAGGCAGCAGATCTGCGGCACCCGCCCCGACAGCTTCACCTGGTTGTGGAAGATGCGCCCCGCGCCGCGCCTGCCGGGGAACAGGTCCACCTGGTCGGTGATGCGCGCCCCGGCGGAGTCCACCAGCCAGAAGATCGGCAACTCGTCGGCCAGGGCGACCTCGGTGGACCGGACGATCTTCTCCACGGTGCGGGCGCCCCAGGAACCGGCCTTGACCGTCGGGTCGTTGGCCACGGCCACCGCCGGCCGTCCTTCCACCAGGCCACGGCCGGTGACCACACCGTCGGCCGGCAAACCCCCGGCCGTGGCGTTGGCCAACTGGGCGTCCTCCACAAACGTGTCGGGGTCGAACAGCAGCGCCAAGCGGTCGCGCACGTAGAGCTTCTTCTGGCGGGCCAGCTTGGCGGCACCCGCCTCGGTGGGACCCTCGGTGGCCGCCAACGCCTCCGCCAGCCGCCGCGCCACGTCGCTCATCGCATCCCCCGCAGCACGCGTCCAGCCTAAGACCGCACCCGACCACCTTGCCGTATCTGCATCGGATAGGGCAGAAACCTGCAATTGGGGGTGTCGGCGCACTGGCCGCAACTGGTCGAATGCCCGTACGGGGGCCGCACCGGTGCCCGCGCGGCGACCCGGTCGCCGTGTCAGCACATCGTCCGGGGATCAGAACCATGAGCATCGAAGCCCGACCCGACACAACCCGACCCCGCTCGCCGAGCCGTCGCAACCGGCGATGCAGCAGCCTGACACTTGTCACCGGCGCGCTGTGTGCCGTCGCCCTGCTGGGGGCCGCCTGCAGCGACGCCGGCGACGAGCCGGCAGCGACACCGCCACCTGCCCCGGCACCGGCGGCGGCCGAGCCCGAACCGCCACCGCCACCCCCCGTCGAACCCGAAGCGGCGCCCGAGCCCGCAGCCGATCCGGAACCCGCTTCCCCGGCGCCCGAGCCACCGCCCGCGCCCGCTGAACCTGCCAGCGGCGAACCGATCATGGTCGGCAGCATCCTGGACGAGACCGGGCCGCTGAACATCTACGGCACGCCGATGGTGGACGCCACCCGCCTGGCCGTCGACCACATCAACGCCGCCGGCGGCGTGCTGGGTCGCCCGCTTGAGCTGGTGGAGGTGGACTCCAAGTCGGATCAGAACGAGTACATCAACGGCGCCGAGCGGCTGGCGTCGATGGATCTTGCGGTCGTGCACGGTGGCATCACCAGCGCCTCACGCGAGGCGATCCGCCCCGTGTTCGACGACGCCGAGATGCTGTACTTCTACAACGTTCTCTACGAGGGCGGCGTGTGCGACATCAACACGTTCATCACCGGCACCGTGCCCACCCAGCAGGTGGAACCGCTGCTGCGCTGGGCCACCGAGAACATCGGCCCGAAGGTCTACGTCGTGGCAGCCGACTACAACTACGGCCAGATCTCCGCCGACTGGGCCGAGACCTACGCCCCGTCGGTCGGCGCCGAGATCCTGGCGACCGACTTCTTCCCGCTGGACGTCAGCGAGTTCGGCACCACGCTCAGCGCCATCCAGGACGCCGATCCCGACGTGATCTTCAGCTTCCTGGTGGGCGGCGCCCACATCTCCTTCTACAGCCAGTTCGCCGCCAGCGGGCTGGCTGACGAGATGACGATCGTCTCCACCACCTTCGGCCTCGGCAACGAACACATCGCCCTCGAGCCCGCAGCCCAGGAGAACCTCTACGTGGCGTACTCGTACTACCAGGAGCTGGACACGCCGGAGAACACCGCGTTCGTGGCCGCCTGGCACGACGCCTACGGCAGCGACTACCCCTACATCACCGACCTCGCGGTGGACACCTGGGACGGCTGGCACATGTGGGCCGAGGCGACCGAGCGCGCCGGCACCACCGACCGGGAGGCGGTCATCGCCGAGTTGCAGAAGGGCGCAAACTTCGTGAGCCCCCGCGGCCTCGTGGTCATGGACGGCGCCGCCCACCACGTGACGGTGCCGATCCGAATCGCCGTCACCGACGGGGCGAACGGATTCGACGTGATCCGCACCTACGAGTCGGTGGGACCCGAGTTCGAGCAGCAGCAGTGCGACCTGGTCAACGACCCCGACGTCAACGAGCAGTTCACCCCCTGAGCCACACGAGCCCCCCGACATCGTCCTCCTCCTCGCCGGCGGTGAGGAGGAGGACCGCGCCCGGCCGGAAGCCGTGGCCCGCGACCGTGACACGATGAGGTCATTGCACCCATGACAGCCGACGGGGCGTTCAACGCCTGGTTCTCCCTGATGACGACCGTCTCGGTGCTGCTGCTGGTGTCGCTGGGGTTGGCGGTCGTGTTCGGGCTGCGACGGGTGATCAATCTGGCCCACGGCGAGTTCATCATGTTCGGGGCGTTCGCCACGCTCACCGCCACCCGCGCCGGCATCGGGCTCTGGGTCGCCATGCTGATTGCGATCGCGGTCACCGCCGCGTTCGGGCTCGTCGTCGAACTGGCGATGATTCGCCACCTCTATGAACGCCCCGCAGACACGATGCTGGCCACCTGGGGACTCTCGTTGATACTCGTCCAGGTCGCCGCCAACATCTACGGCTCGGTGACCGAGGGAATCCCCACCCCGCTCGGCAGCTTCGGCGTGGGCGACTACTCCATGTCGACCTACAACCTGGTGCTCATCGGCGTGGCCTGGACGCTGGCGACGGTCACCTGGCTGCTGATGCGCCGTACCCGGCACGGACTGCTGACCCGGGCCGCCGCGCAGAACCCGGCCATGGCCGCCGGGCTCGGCGTGAACACCCGGCGGGTGGCCACATGGACCTTCGCCTACGGGGCCGGACTGGCGGGCGCCGCGGGGGCGGTGCTGGCGCCCGTGGTCGGGGTGATCCCCACGATGGGCCAGCTGTACGTGGCCCGCTCGTTCATGGCGGTGATCGTGGGAGGACCTGCCTTCCTGGCCGGCACCATCGGCGCCAGCACCGTGCTGGGCACCGTCGAGAATCTGGTGAGCCGCGGCTACACGCCGGTCATCGGCCAAGCCATGCTGCTGGTGGCCGCAATCGTGATCCTGCGGTTCCTGCCCCAGGGTCTCACCGGGAAGCGGCAGCGAGGCGGGCTGGTATGAAGACGCCGGCAGCAGGCACCGAGCGGGCGGCGTCGGTTGCCGGGGCCGCGGGCCAAGGTGACCGACGGCCGGGCTCGGGCAGTGCCAGGCTGCGTGCCCGCATATCGGCATCGCGGGCAGGTCTGTCGGACCTGGCGGTCGCCGCAATCGCCGGCGGGCTGCTGTTGCTGGCCGGCAATCTGGTGGCCGAATTCACCGCGTTCGAGTGGACCCTGTGGGCGATCGAAGTGATCCTGGCGCTGTCGCTCGTGCTGGTGTGGGGCTACTGCGGGATCTTCAGCTTCGGCCAGGCCGCGGTGTACGGAATCGGTGGCTACGCGTACGGCGTCTTCGCGCTCAACATGGCAGAACGCACCGGCGAGACCCTCTCGGCGCTCGTCGTGGCGGCCGTGGCCGGGGCGGTCTTCGCCGCCGCCCTCGGCTACTTCATGTTCTACGGCAACCTCTCCAACATCTATGTGGCGATCGTGACCCTGGCCACGGCGCTCGTCGTGTTCGCCATCGTCAACAGCACCGCTGGCTCTGCCTACCGCATCGGCGACGCAGTCCTCGGGGGCTACAACGGCATGACCCGCATCCCGCGCATCACCTACCGGCTGCCGGGGGGCGACCCGATGACCCTGACGCGTGTCCAGTTCTTCGCCGTGTGTACCGGCGTGGCCCTGGCCCTGGCGCTGGCGCTTCGCGGCGCCGGACGGCGACCGTTCGGGCGGATCGCCGTCGCCGTGCGTGAGAACGAGACCCGCAGCAGCCTGCTGGGTTACGACGTGCGCCGCCACAAGCTGCTGGTCTTCACCCTCGGCGGTGCCATCGCCGGTCTGGCCGGGGGTTTCTACGCTGCCTGGGGACGGTTCATGAGCCCGACGGTGTTCTCGCTGAAACCGGCGGCTCTCGTCGTGATCTGGGTGCTGGTGGGCGGGCGGTTCTCCGTCAGCGGTGCCTTCGTGGGGGTCCTCGTCGTGGAAGGGCTCTCATCGTGGCTGGGTGGACCCAGCGGTGACCGCGAGCCCTTCCTGGTTGGCGCCCTGCTGATCGGCATCGTGCTGGGACTGCGCGGGGGCGTGGTGCCGACCCTGGGCCGCCTGTGGCGGGGGGGGGGT
>LXNJ01000668.1_pt1 | contig 23030 bp, 13 predicted proteins | sample 809081 | NCBI WGS metagenome assembly LXNJ01 (sample SAMN04870510, study PRJNA318959) | sponge metagenome | biome: sponge; feature: marine sponge reef; material: water | host: Petrosia ficiformis | place: Greece: Milos, Mediterranean Sea | collected 2013-05-29 | depth 5-7 m | reverse complement strand
CGGGCAGGGATTTCTTCTACCGGCTTCCCTCTACCTTCTTACCGCCTTTGGAATAGTCGCCGTGAGTGTCCCGTCCCGGAAATATGTCGCCGTTCATCCACCTGTCTGCGTGCGTGAGATAGCACGCACAGGCAGGCCGATTCATCCCGTCTGGCCGCGTTGCCTTCACTCGCCGACCTTGCTCAGGTCGCCTGCGCTCAGGCGCCTTGCCAGCCGGGCGACTCGACGTCCGAACTTAGGCGAACTCTTTCCAGGACGGAACACGGAGCGCGGGGCCTGCCATATGCACCGCGCGAATACCCTCGGGGGACGCACGCGATGCACTGCCCTGCAAGCGAAGTTGAATGTCGGGGTCAGGTGCCGGACGGAACCACGCGCTCTGCTCTGGAAGTGCTCGTAAGAGAACTCACGTTCGACAACCTGATGCCCATTTGAAGGCGAGCGATATGGCCAGGCGAAATCTATCGGCGATATGCGCGCCCCTGCGAATACAACGACTGCGCTACGTAATCATACAGCGATCGGCGTTTCGAACACAAACCCAGGCGGCCGTCCTTCCAGGTCCACCTCACGCCGTCCGGTGGAGGGGCGGGGGGTTTTTCCACGCTATTCCGTCCAGCATTGAAGTACCGCAGGGTCGGATTCATACGCAGGGCACAGCTGCCTGTGTATGCCACTGAGGGGATTCACGGAAAAACCGGCCCCGCGCCGAGCGGCGCCGTTCTTTTTGGCCCTTTTTCTTTGGCGAGAAAGAAAAAGGGCGTAAAATAATAAAAAACAAAAAGTAAGAAGGGAAAGACCTTGTGAGCCCGGCGAACAGCCCATCTTTTTCGAAATCGTGTTTTTTGCAGCTTTTTCTCGGTCCTTTAACCTGCGCGCATAAGATTAAGGACGAAGAAGACAAAAGGTAGAAGTGAGAGTTAAGGTCCGTTCCGCCCGGAACGCAGTTCCGAAGCGCGACGGGGCGGGACCTGGCATCTAAGCAGGAAATCCGGAGAATGGTAACACATGAAAGTCCTGTATCTGACGGTGCCGGGTATGCTGCAGCCGTGGTACGACGACTTCAGGTCGGCTGTCGGAGAAGGACATACGGTCTGCCTGTACGATCCCGCGAAACCCATGGTCGGGCAGTTCGAGAACGTGGACGTGGTGGTGGACCAGGGAGGATCGGTGGGCACGCGAGCCCTGATCGACGCCGCGCTGGCTGCCCGCGTGAAGCTGTGGCAGGTACTGGGAACCGGGGTGGACCACGTGGATGTGGCGTATTTCCTCGAAAAGGGTCTGATGCTTGCCAATACGCCCGGCCCGTTCAGCGCGGTGGCGCTGGCGGAACACGCGATGTTCCTGATGCTCTATTTCGCAAAGGGATTCGACGAGCACGTGCGGAATCTCCGGTCGAAGGTGTTCTACTTTCCACTGAGCGAGGAGCTGACGGGGAAGACGCTCGGGCTTGTCGGGCTGGGCGCGAGCGGACAGGCGCTGGCGGCGAGGGCGAAAGCGATGGGAATGCGGATTGCGGCCGTTGACGCCGTGGATATCCCCCGGGAAAGGCTGGATGAACTGGGCGTGGAGGTGTTTGCCTCGCCATCGAAACTGAAGACCGTACTCGCGCGGGCCGACTACGTTTCCCTGCACGTGCCGCTGACGTCGAAAACACGGCACATGATCGACGGTCCCGCGTTGGCGGCGATGAAATCCACGGCGGTGCTGATCAACGTGGCACGAGGGGAAATTGCAGATGAGGATGCGCTCGTCGAGGCGCTCCAAAGCGGGCGGATCAGGGGCGCAGGGCTGGACGTGTTCGCCCAGGAGCCGCTGCCTCCCGACCATCCTTTCATGCATATGCCGAACGTTGTCGCCACGCCCCATACCGCGGGCCAGACGTATGGCACGTCCAGGAGGCGGGGAGAGGCCTGTGCGGAGAACGTGGATCGGATCGCACGCGGGCTGGCGCCGTTGTACCGGATTACCGAAGCGGGATGAGTTCTTTGACGGCATGTTGATTTAGGTACGCGACCCTAATCACAGTCACCCGCACTGTCCGGTACTTTTGGAAATAGACTTGACAAACCCTGGCGCCTTGACGTACTTTTTCGAAAGTCGTGCGAAAGACAACTGAGGGGGAAATATGGCAGGGATCGCTTTTGGGCCAACTGTGACGGCATTTAATCAGAGTATGTTAAGCGTTGATATTCCGTGGATTAGCGGGGACGTTAGAGAAAAATCCGTCATGTCATTTGTCAAAATTGTGGGTGAAATGAACAGGGATACGAAGCGACATACCGCGTTCCTGCAAAACATCTACAATGAGGCGATTAAGAATCCCGACAGATTAAAGCACCTGATGCCCTTTAGGGACATTGATGCGTCCGTCGAGTATTTGGAAACTCTCGAGGAGATGTTAAAAAAGTCTCTGAGAAATTTCGCCCGACTTCACAATAGCGCCGGGCCGGAAACCGACGACCGGAAGGTAGACGCGCTAAGTACTTTGATTGGATCCATTAAAACGATGATCGGTACGTGCCAGGACCTTCGATGGCAAGTCATGATTCATGAGGCTCAGAACGAACCTGCGTCTGAAAACGTCTGTGAGTCGCCGGAGGAATTCTTGAAAAAGCTGTGGGAATGATGGGATGGCAAACCACCAGCATTTGCCGATCAGATTGGAGGAGCCAAGCAGGAGGTTCGTCAGACAAGCCAGAAAGTTGCCCCCGCAGGTGCAAGACAACCTGTCCGACACGATAAAGGAACTTGCAACAGATACATTGGGGAAAAACAGAAGATTCAAATCAGTGGCCGGTTTCAATGACGTTTTCAGCATCAGATTGGACAGAAAATATAGAGTTGCCATTAAGATTCTCGACCAAGGGATAGGCCGCCTTCTTATTGTCGGGAAACATGACGTCGTTTACGAGTCTCTGAATCGCTCCAGGTAAACCCCACCCCGATTTCAACGCTTCTTTGCTGGTATACGCACCCCTGCGGGACTCCCGATTGTCGTAAATAGTCACGTCTGCTCTGACGGCTTCTTAACCCTCTACAAGAACGCTATTGGTCGTTCTCTCTGATCGCGTCTGCGGATCCCTCAGCGCGCCGCGCATCCGTTCGATGGCCTCGTCGACTGCTGCAAACGGACGAACAGAACTGTCAGGTGTTGTGCAAGCCGTGCAATCGCAGAAAATCCAACCAATAAGCCCATTCGGATCGTGCCGGAGCGCAAGCGACTACCGGGTTAGAGCACGTTCCGAGAGCACCAGATAGTGCTTGCGCCCTGTCGCAGGCCTATCTGCAGTTCGGGGTGCATCTGACGGTGGACTACCTCCCGCAGTTGCCTTCGGAGTGCTGCAATCCCAAATCGGTTCCAAACGCTATGTGCCGCCGAGAAGTTTCTGCGGCTCGGACCATAGTCCGGCTCACGTCTGCACGTCCGAGTGCTCCGCCGTCCAATCCCGGAAGGTCGACCGGAGCCCGTGCGGCACCGCACCGAAGGGCACACCAGTCCGAGGCGTCTTCGAGTCTCCAGCCTTCGCGCCTTTTTCCTTCTCGCCTCGATTCTAGATATCCTTAATCACCTCTCCTACCAATTATCCGCATTCCGACCTCACCCCCGGCAAAAGGACGTCGCTCTGGATGGTACCAGGGGTCACAATTCTTTTCTGAAGGGCCTGGATCGCGAACGATGAGCATGTTGGCCCTGAGCATGCGGTGCCCTGAGCTTGTCGAAGGGTCGAAGGAGTCGGCGAAACGCTGGAACCTGGACAAGCCGCATCCGGAAATTCGCCGTAAACGACTCATTGAGACCGCATGTTTCCGCGGATGCCCGGTGATGATTGTCCGACAGGGGACACCTTGGACCGGGCTTTCTGTCACGAAGACAGGGTCGAGATCCGAAGGCGCCGGTTTCGTCGCTTTCAAGCAGTCAGATTTATGATCTATTCCTTTTTGGAATATAATCTATGTCAATGATTCGCTTTTGTGTTGAATTGGATTCAGTTAATGTTCTGTCCGGGCTATTTACCGGATTCACTGCACGCGGCCAGACAGAAATCGGCTCACACGGAGACACGAAGGCACAAAGGGAACCGGGAGACACCCGATAGGCGGGCAACCACAAAAGGCGGTGAGACCGGAGTCGTTAGACGGGAAATGAAGTGAGTGCCTGAAGAACGGGTAGATGCAAGACGGGAGAAGGGAGAGATTGTCCGCCCCGTGCGGTTTTTTTTTGTGCCGGAGGCATAAGAGGAAGAATCAATCGGGCAAGGACGTCTTCTACCGTCTCCCCTCTACCCTCTCCCCGCTTTTCGAAAAGGGCAAGGGAATAGGGGACGTTAAGGGGTTGGGGAAATTCTGTCTTATGGCCGGCGCGACGAGGGCAGCAAATTGACCCGCACAATGAAAATCGAACTCGAATGAAAAGAAGCCTGGCCCGCGGGGCGTGAACCCACGGCGCTGGGCGTACTGGCCCGGATGGAGATCGCAAAGCATATCCGGGACAGCCGCCAAAGTTCCAAGCTGACCGGATTCGAGTACGCAAAGCGCCGGGGAACGCGAAATATGATGGACCCCGCCCGCTTCTGGACCGGACGCGAGAATTCCGACCTGCGATTATCGCGTGTTAATGGATGATGCGGCCCCGGACCCGTCTCACGCCCGGTCTTTTCATACTGGAAGGAGAGGACAGCAAATGGCGTCAGCCAAAATCATGTGGACGAAGATAGACGAAGCGCCCGCGCTGGCCACCTGCGCATTGCTGCCGGTTGTCCAGTCCTACACCCGCGGGTCCGGCATCGAAGTGGAACTCAGCGACATCTCCCTTGCGGGCCGGATCATCGCCAACTTCCCCGAAAACCTGACCGAATCCCAGCGGATTCCGGATTGCCTGGGCGAACTCGGCGCCCTGACCCGAAAACCCGAAGCCAATATCCTCAAGCTGCCCAACATCAGCGCGACGGTCCCGCAGTTGAAAGCGGCCGTCGAGGAACTGCAGGGCAAGGGATATGACATACCGGATTATCCGGACGAGCCGCAAACCGACGCTGAGAGAGAACTGCAGGCGCGATTCGCCGTCGTACTCGGTTCAGCCGTGAATCCCGTTCTGCGCGAGGGCAACTCCGACCGGCGGGCCGCGGCTTCGGTCAAGGCGTTCTTCAGGAGGCATCCGCACAAAATGATGCGGTCGTGGCCGGAGTCGGGGTCCAGGGCGCGGGTGGCCCACATGACGGAAGGCGACTTCTTCGAAAGCGAGAAATCAACTACAGTGAACGCGTCGACCCGGGTGCGGATCGAGTTCGCGGATTCCGACGGCCGGGTCAGAGTACTCAAGGAAGGGATATCCCTGGAAGCCGGCGAGGTGGTCGACACCGCGGTGATGAACGTGAACGCCCTCCGGCGGTTCTTCTCGGAGCAGATGGATGCGGCGAAGCGTGAAGGCGCGCTGCTGTCGCTGCATCTCAAGTCCACGATGATGAAAGTCTCCGATCCCATTATGTTCGGCCACTGTGTCTCGGTCTATTTTCAGGAGGCGCTGGAAAAACATGCCGATACCCTGGAAGCGATCGGGGCCGATGTGAACTACGGCCTGGCCGACGTCCTGGCACGGCTCGATCGGCTCTCAGCGGAGAAAAAAGCGGAGATCGAGGCCGACATTGCCGCGGTTTATGAGGGTCGCCCCGGACTGGCGATGGTCGATTCCGATCGCGGCATCACCAATCTCCATATGCCGAACGACGTGATTATCGATGCCTCGATGCCCAACGTGGTTCGTGACGGCGGGAAGATGTGGAACCGGGACGGCGACCTGCAGGATACGATCGCCATGGTGCCGGACCGGTGCTATGCGACCATGTATAAGGAAATTCTCGAAGACGCGAAGGCGCGGGGGCAGTTCGATCCCGCCACGATGGGCAGCGTGTCCAACGTGGGTCTGATGGCGCAGAAGGCCGAGGAATACGGGTCGCACGACAAGACTTTCGAAGCCCCGGCAGACGGAGAGATACGCGTTGTCGACGCATCGGGCAACGTGATATTCTGCCAGGTTGTCGAAGTTGGCGATATCTTCCGGATGTGTCAGACGAAAGACGCCGCGATTCGAGACTGGGTCGGCCTGGGGGCCAGGCGAGCGAGAGCCTCCGGTACACCGGTGGTCTTCTGGCTGGACGAACGCAGGGCGCACGATGCGGAAATCATCAGGAAGCTGAATACCCATCTGCCCGGGCACGACACTTCGGGTCTGGACGTCCGCGTAATGAAGCCCCGGGACGCGATGCGGTTTTCACTGGAACGGATCCGCAGGGGGGAGGATACGATCGCGGCAACGGGCAACGTGCTGCGCGACTATCTGACGGATCTCTTTCCGATACTGGAACTCGGGACCAGCGCGAGGATGCTGTCGATCGTCAGGCTGATGAACGGCGGTGGGCTGTTTGAGACGGGGGCGGGCGGATCGGCGCCCAAACACGTCCGGCAGTTCCTGCAGGAGGGGCACCTGAGGTGGGACTCGCTTGGGGAATACTGCGCCCTCGTGCCCTCGTTCCGGCTGATCGCCGAGACCGCGGGCAACGCGAAGGCCGCGCTATTCGCAGATACGCTGGATCAGGCCATCACCAAATACCTGGAGAACGCGCGGTCGCCCTCCCGAAAGGTGAACGAGATCGACAACCGGGGCAGCACGTTCTATCTCACGATGTACTGGGCGCGGGCCCTGGCCGCACAGGACAGCGACGCGGAACTGAAAGCGAGGTTCGTGGACGTCGCGAGAAAACTCGAGGAGAATGAGGACAGGATAAACGCGGAGTTGCTGGCCGTCCAGGGTGAGCCCGTGAATCTTGGCGGCTATTACGCGCCAGAACCGGACCTGACCGCCGGCGCGATGCGTCCCAGCGAGACGCTCAATGCAATTATAGACGCCGCGTAAATTGCGACCTGAGCGGCCTGCGCTGGCTGAGGAGGGCGGGATCTACGGGTTCTGGCGCGTCCGATCCGTTATTTCCCTCGTACACCTTTGCGGCGCTCAGCGCTTCCTGGAATGCGGCGAGGGGCTGGTCTGCGCCGGGATACCGGTCGGCGTGCGTCGGGCCGTTTTCCAGTTTTAGCACGCCGCGCGGGCAGACTGCGGAGCAGATCCCGCATCCAACGCACGAAGCACGAACGATGTTCTCGCCGCGCTGGGCGTACGCCCGGACGTCGATGCCCATTTCGCAGTAGGTGGAGCAGTTGCCGCAGGACATGCACTGGCCACCGTTGGTGGTGATCCGGAAGCGGGAGAAGAAACGCTGGAAAATGCCCAGAATCGCGGCCATGGGGCAGCCAAAGCGGCACCAGACCCGGCTGCCCATCAGCGGATAGAAACCCACGCCGATGACGCCGGAAAACAGGGCGCCGATGTAGAATCCGTACGCGCTGGCAAGCGGCCCCGACAGGCCACCGAAGACGCGGCCTTCGGTGGCGGAGTTGACCCAGAGCGCGATCGTGGTGACCGTGATGAAGATGAGGACCGAGTAGATGATGCCCCGTTCGATCCTCCACGAGTCGGTGGACTTGCTTGAAAGTTGACGAAAGGGGTCGCCCAGGGTCTCCGCAAGGCCGCCGCAGCCGCATACCCAGGAGCAGTACCAGCGTTTTCCGTAGAAGTAGGTGAGCACGGGCGTGGCGATGAAGGTGGCCACGGCGCCCCAGAAGACCATGAAGACGCCGAGTGCGCCGGGATGGCCGGTCAGGCTGCCCACGGTGGAGGGAAAGAGATAGTCGTATTTGAGCGGCCAGAAATAGGTGAAATAAAATTCGGGCTGGTTGAAGCTCTTGAGCAGTTGCGGAATGAGAAAGGCGAAGCCGAGCTGGAAGAACATTACGGACGCGGTGCGGATGATCTGGTACCGGTTATGGCGGTACTTCATAAACATGCGGACGCCGAATACGAGGATGGCCAGCGTATACAGGAAACCGTAGAAGAACCAACGGTCCGCCGGACCCCCGGCGAGCGCCCGGGATAGAGGGTCCACCAGCCGGACGCCGCGTTCCAGGTATTCGGGCCACCAATAGAGCACGACATAAAATCCGGTGATGACAATGCCCAGGGCCCATCCGATGAGTCCCAGGTGGGTCGCGCTGCCGAACATGATGCCGTCGTGCTTGATCCCCGGGACGGTGTTCCTGTAGTAGAGCCAGAAATACGCGGCCGATCCCAGCACGATAAGGCCGAAGCTGAGCAGCATGCCGGCCCAGGTACCGGAGAGCGGACCGAGCAGGGTGACGATGAGGGCGAGGAAGCCAAGCGCCACGGCCATAATCGAGATCCTTTCCGGCCAGGATGCCGGTGGCGCGGGCTGCTCGGGCGGTTCCTCAAAGCCCAGCTTTTCTTCGTCGAAGTCGTAGTCGAGGGTGGCGGTATCGATCATGACATTTGCTCCCTGAGGGCGGGTACGATTTCGGATTCGTGCCGGTCGAAAAACTCGGGGTCGAAGTTGGCCTCCGCCAGGTTGTCCAGTACGAAGTCGACCGGGCGCTGTTCCGAAATCCAGCGTTCACAGACTTCGTGCCGGTAGCGGATTCCCATGAGGTTAATGCCGATCACGTCCGGTTCGGTGTGCACGATACGCACGGACTGGCGCTGTGTGGGGTGTTGCCAGTAGAGGTTCTTTTCGCCCGGCACATTGAGGTTGACGCGGCCGTAGACCTGGTATTCAAGGTCCAGGAACTTGGCGGAGTTGAACCAGATTCCCGGGTCGTAAGTACAGGCTTCGCCCGCGATGACGTCCCCCGCAACCTCTCCCTGTTTCCTGCCTGTGTACCAGACCTGCTGCAACAGATTCCGCTCGCCGCCGGTGACGATTTCGGCACAGTCGCCCGCGGCGTAGATATCAGGAACGCTGGTCTGAAAGCTGTGATCGACAAGGATCCCCCTGCCGGTTTCGATTTCGGAATCCCTTACAAGGTCTATATTTGGTGACACGCCGGCGGTCAGGCCCACAAACTGGCATTCCAACGCCTCGCCGTCTTCCGTTACAACGCCGCATGCTCTGCCGTTCCCGTCGTCCAGAATCTCCTTCATGCTGGTCCGGAGTTTCAGACCGATGCCCTGTTCCCGGATGATCTCGTTGATCATACCGGACTCTTCCATCGGGAGGATGTTATTCCAGTACGACGGTTCGCGCACGAGAAAGGTGACGTGGATGTTGCGCGAATGGAGCATTTCGGCGAGTTCGATGCCGATGAGGCCGCCGCCGACAATCACGGCATGTCGCGTGTGCGTCGCGTTGTCGTACAGGCTGCGGAGGTCCTGCAGGGAATAGAGGCCCTGAACGCCTTTGAGGTCCTGTCCCGGCCATCCGAATTTGTTGGATTTCGAGCCGGTGGCGATGAGCAGTTTGTCAAAGTGAAAGTCACCGCCCCGGTGGAGAGCAAGGCATTTTCGCGGGGCGTCGATCCCGGCAACCCAGTCCCGGCGCAGGTCCAGCCGGTTTATGGACCAGAAGTCGTCTTCGAAGGGTTTGGTGCCCTGATAGGTCATGTGGCCCATGAAGACGTACATCAGGGCCGGCCGCGAATAATGGTATCTGGATTCGCCTGAGATAAGGGTGATGCGCCAGTCCGGCTGTTTTCGCCGCAGCCTGATCGCCGCGGTAACACCGGTGACGCCATTGCCAATGATGGCAACGTGCACGAAAGCGCCTCCTTGATTCCCCCCGGACGGCGGAAGTCCAGATTTCGCCGATCCCGTCCGTCAACCGGAGGTGCGAAATGTCGGTTGGACAATGCTAGGCGTCAAACCGAACGGAAATTAACCAATACAACCGGAAAGTCAAGAGCGCAAACCTCCATTGATTCGCAGAAGGAATTTCACATGCTTCCGCGTGTACGGGTATGCTGATGTAGGGCGTGCGGCGTCATTGCAGGAGAATGTGGATGAACTCAATCTCAAGACCTGTTTCCTTAATCTAGCTGACGAATCCGACCGGTCGCAGGTTCCATCAAACATCATATCGTTTGTTCGTGCGTGATCACGCGTACTCGAAAGTGGCACCGGTGCATTACGGAATTTGGCGCGATCAAGTGGATTTTGACATAAACCGTGAGGGAGGACGTCGATGCTGACCGCTGCGCAGCGACTTCATTTTGAGACCTTTGGTTTTCTCGTGATGCGCTCGTATTTTGCCGCGGAGGAGATTGAGGCCATCACACAGGCCTTTGACAGGGTGCTGGATGAAGACCGGCAGGGACGCCCGTTCGAAGGTAAGGCTCGGCAGGCAGTGCTGGGATGTATCGAGAAAGACCCCGTATTGACAAGGCTGGTGGAAGACGACCGGATCTATAGTCCCGTCCTGGAGCTTCTCGGACCGGATTTCGTCTGGATCGGATCGGACGGAAATCTGTACGTCGGGGATACCGGCTGGCATCCGGACGGGTCGGATCCGGGTTATGGCCGGATCAAGGTGGCGTTTTATCTGGATTCCGTGTCGAGGAATACCGGCTGCCTGAGGGTGATTCCAGGGTCGCACGTGTCTCCGATGCACGATCAACTCAGGCCGCTTTCGCGGCAGCGGGAGGAACCGGAGGCGTGTCCTTTCGACCTTGGCCCCGATGAAGTGCCGTGTTTTCCCCTGGAATCCCGGCCGGGAGACGTGGTGTTTTTCAATCAGGACCTGTGGCATGCCTCATTTGGAGGCAGTACCGGCAGGCGTATGTTCACGCTCAATTTTGGAGAAAAGCCCACGGAAGACGCGCACATTGCATATCTGAAGCGCGTCTATCGGAGCAATCTGAAATTTGTGGAAACCATGCAGTTCACACAGTCGGGTCGTGTGTACGAGGATGCGTTTCTGGGTAGTGAACGCCCGCGAATTCGCGGAATGGTGGCAACGCTCGTCGAGTTGGGGTTCAAGTAACGGCGTAGAGAACCTGCGTCCTGTTCCACAGCCATGCCATCAGAATTCCCTCTGCGCGGAGCCGGACCTGCCCCCTCTCCCCCGGGAGAGGGGGCAGAGGGGAGAGGTCCCCGCGACCGCGGCCGTAGAGGATTGGCATCGCCACACCGAATGACAATCCGCTTTTGGCTGACGGCTGACAGCTGATGGCTTTGTGTGAGGGGGCAGGCGGGAGAGGTCCCGAAGGCCCGGTCCGTCGCGGAGTCAGATGATGGAAGGTGTAATTGAACGTGCGATCGACGAGCGAAATCACCCTTGAGGAACTCGAGCACCCCTACCTGTTTCTAACCCCGTCGGAACTGGCGCGGATCAGGAATCTGGCACATCGGGAAGGGACGTACCAGGCCGCGCGATTCGCCGAAGCCAGGAAGGCGGCGGAGGAGTGGCTCGAAGATCCCATACCGCAGCCGGACCGGGGCGGCGGGAATTCCAGATCGTTCAGCTGCCCCGACGACGGGAACTACCTGGTATACGACAGGAAGGAGTCACACTCGCACCGGTGTCCCAAATGTGGTACGGTTTATGACGGAGAGGCGTACGACGGCTGGTGGCGGAGGCTGGCGCATCACGAAGTCGCCTTTGCGTCCAGGGACCTGGCGCTGACGTACGCGATAACCGACGATAGGAAATTCGCGCGGGAGGCGTCGCGAATCCTCGTGGAAAACGCGGACCTCTATCCAACGTTACCCGCGCTGAATCTGTCGCGGCTGGGTATTGAGGCGCTGGACGAAGTCCGGCTGCTCATCGCGTTCGCGTCGGCTTACGATCTGGTCGCCGCGAGCGGATTTCTGTCGGTGGAAGAACGACGTCGCATCGAGAACGACTACTTTCGGAATGCGGCAGAGTTGATCCGGGTGGGGCAGGGCTCGTTCGTGGTGGACGGGACGATCGGTTCCAATTTCCAGGCTACGATCGATGCAGGTGTGGGTATTGCGGGGCTGCTCCTCCGGGACCCGGGCCTGACGGCGTTCGCGATAGCCGGTCCGGTCGGTTTCAACCGTCTGATGGAGATCGGCGTACTGGAAAACGGGATGTGGTGGGAGTCTTCCATACAGTACCATCTCGCCGTGGTCCGGTGGCTGCTGTACCTCACGGAGGCCGCCTGGCGGTCGGGCATAGACCTCTATTGGAACGAATCGTTCAGGCGAATGTTCAGGTTGCCGATGCAAATGGTATTTCCGGACGGCACGTTTCCGGTGATGAACGACGGCGTATTCGATCAGCATATCGATCAGCACAGGGTCAATGCGGAGGTTTATTTTTCAAGAACCGGCGACGATTCCGTGAAACCGATGCTACTGCCGGGTCAGGTTACCCACGACCCGAGTTGGAACTGGGCGTGGGACCTTTCGCTCACACTCGAGCCCTCGTGGGATCCCGTCCAGCCCGCAAGGCCTCGTAGCGTCAACCTGGCGCCGAATGTGGCAATCCTGCGCGCGGGGGGCCGAAACGGGATCCAGGTGGCCATGGATTACGGCCCGCACGGCGGCTCGCACGGCCATCCCGATGCGCTGAATCTCGTGATTCATGCCAACGGCCGGTTGCAGGCGCCTGATTTCGGTAACGGCGGCACGTATGCGTTGAAGGAATGGCGGGAATGGTACAAACAGACAGTCAGCCACAATACGGTTGTACCCGACGGAACGTCGCTCTTCCCCTGCACCGGTCGAATGAATGGTTATCATCTCAGCCCGCAGGCGAAAATAATGGACGCGTCGGCGGCAACCGACCCGCACAGCAATCAGACGGATCAGGATATTTACGGCCATCCGCTGCCGGCGTTGAGACGTGTTGTGGCCCTCCTGGACGAGTCGTTCATCGTAGATGTGTTCCGTGTGAGGTCCGGCCGTTCCTGCGACTGGGCCTATCGCAACCTGGGATTGCTCCGGACCGGGGAGCAGCTCTCCCCTCGGGAGGCTCCGCTCGGACACGGCAATGGGTATCAGCACATAAAGAACGTAAAGAGCGGCGCGGCATCGTGCGAAAGCTGGCGGGCGACCTGGACGAGGGATGGCCAGGGGATGGCGATAACGGCCGTCGGGGTCGAGGATAGAGAGTACTTTACAGGAGACGGGTACGGCAAACGGATCGACGAGACGGTGTCGATGGTTTTGGTGCGGGATGGCGGTGGAGACCCTGTTTTCAAGACCGTGCTGGAACCGTTCGCAGGCAGACCATCCATCGCCAGGTCTCGAGAACTCGCCGTGGGCTGGCCGGACGTCTGTCCCGAGGGTTCGGGAATACCGGGGGCGGGGCTGGAGATCGAAAAAGGAGAAAGCCGCCACTATTTTCTTATGGGATTCTGCTGGGGCGAAAAACGGTTCGGCGACATCTCATTTGACGGTCAGTATGCGTATCTCTGTTGTCGGCCGGAACAGAATAGAGGTCTGCCCGACTATACGAACCTGGTTGACTCTCAAACGGTCTCCCGGGGAACATTCGGGATTCGCATGGACAGGATGACAACGTTCTATCTGCGGAAACAGGCAGAGGACGCGTATCTCCTTGTGCACCAGGGCGGCGACGCGGCGCAAATAGAGATCGGGTGCGCCGGTGTGGAGAACGCGCGCGTCCTGGGACTGAACGATCATGGCGCACCTGCGGATGAAGTCGACGCGTCCGTCGAGAACGACGTCCTCTCCTTTAATGTGAATCCCGACTCGAGGTACGAAATACGATTTCGGTAGGTCAGGCACAGGTGCCGTGGCCTCTCCCGCCGGCTCCGCCACCCAAAGGAATGGGGGACAGGGGGTAGGTTCCCCACGCCCGAGCCGGCGTCAGTTTTCTCCAGCAGAAAGGTCGAATACCCGGAAGGCGCCCCAGTGTACGATCGAAGTGGATACCTCCCGCGCCTGTACTCCGAGGCGTTTCTGCATCAGACTTCGTCTCGCCCGCACGTCTCCCGGATGGAGCGTGATGGTATCGATACCCTCATCCGGAAGGTTGGCAAAGGAAAACAGATCGGACCCTCCGTGCGTCATCGGTTTGTCGTCGATCAGGAGACGTACCGCTCCGCTCTGCCTGTCCCATTCAACCCGGAACCTGTACACCCTGTCGTTCGCGGCCTCAACGGCCTGATCGAATTCAGTGATGCCTTCGGCGGTGCAGATGATTATCTTGCCCCGGAGCAGCCCGAACTGGATATTTCCGTATTTGATGATGCCCTGGTATTCTTCCAGAATGAGGCAGGACTCCAGCGCCGCGTCGGCCGGCTTCATGTCGAACGCCACGGCGCCCGCCTTCAGCGACGGGATGCGGACCTTGACATAGCCGTATCTTGTGGACGTCTCGAGCCACCGGTAGTCCACGGGACGCATGACGGTCTCGCAGACGTTGTCGTCCGGCATGCCGCCCAGGGGCGGCGCGACCGGCGCCCAGTGCAGCGGAAACGTCTCCCGGGATGCCACGACGCCATCCCTGGTTTCGGCGTATTCCTTCAGGCGGATGAGGCTGCCGGGTTCAACAGAGACTGTAGCCAGTTCGATTCCGGAAAGTTCACGAACGTCCGGTCCCAGACATCCGGCAATCTCGACCGGGTTGCGCCTGTCCAGGCCGAACATGAACTTCCCCTTTTCGAAATCGAAACCGGAAAAGGTCAGGCGGTGTTCGTCGGACGGCACAACGTAGGGTGGGCGAATGGCCGGATCGGCGTAGGGTTTGCCGTAGTGAAAGGTCAGGGATTCGCCGGAGTCAACGGTTCCCCGTTCTCCGGTCAGTTGGACTCGACCGTCCGCGTCGAACCGGCAATCCAGTGCAATCCGGTCGTTTGCGCGATGGAAACGAATACGGTAGCATTTTCCGAGGGCTACACGGAGTTTCAGCGCGAGTGCATCCTCCGGGCCCCGGATGGGGTTTTCGATTCGCCGGGAACAGCGGGCGCGGCCTCGCGAACCGTCGATTGTAAGGTAGCCGTCCTCTCCGAAGATATAGACGCCTCCTTCACCGCGGTCGTGCCAGCGGAAATCCTGTGAGGCAACCAGCATGGGTCAGGTTCCTGTCGGTTGCGCGCCGGGTCTTCGGCCACAATGGCAGGTGTCCTGTCCCGGAGACAGATTGCCGAATGGTGATATATTTGCGGGACGGGACACCATACTTCGCCTGCAGAGCGACTTCATCAACGGACTGCCAGGGGGATCTCTCTGAGCGAAAATAAGGCGCCGTGGCGGGCCGATCAAGCAGGATTGTCCCGGCGCCGCAACACAATGAGGAGGCACAGACGTGAGCAAGGGCAGTTTGTTCTATCCGGCGGAGTTGATTGAAAAGGCGAAGCGCAATGCGGAGAACCACGCGTGGGCAAAGCGGGCGAGGGACCGGATCGTAGAGACGGCCCAGCCGTGGATGGCGTTTTCGGACGACGAGCTGTGGGACCTGATGTTCGGCAGTACCATCCGGAGGTCCTGGATGGTCTGGTCGAACGGGCACTGCCCGGCGTGCAGCGAGGGCGTGCCGATGTACAACTGGCGTATCCAGGCGTTGCGCCTCCCGTGGAAGCTTCGATGTCCGCACTGCAAAGAGGTGTTTCCCAAAAACGACTTTCACGCGTTCTACCGCTCCGGTCTCGATGAACACGGCGTGTTTCAGCACCACCTTGCAGACCGTTCACTGTTGTTCAATACGGAACATCCCAATCCGGCGGACCCGCTGCACCGGTTCGGGGTGGACGACGGCGAGGGGTACCGGGACGGAGAGAATACCTGGTGGTTCGTGGGTACGTACCTGGTTTACGGGCAGTGGAAACAGGTCGTGCATGGCGGCATAAGTGCGCTCGGCGCGGCATACGCGGCAACCGGAGAGCCCGTGTTTGCCCACAAGGCCGGCGTGCTGCTCGACCGGGTGGCGGACCTGTACACAACGTTCAATTTCAAAGATCAGGCGATGATGTACGAAGGTCCCGCCCACGCCGGGTACGTGTCCACCTGGCACGACGCGTGCGAAGAGGCGCGGGTTCTCACGCAGGCTTACGATCAGGTCCGGGACGCGTTAGGGGAAGATGAAGCGCTGGCGGATTTCCTGTGGGCGAAGGCCGCGCGGTACGGCATTGAGGCGAGCAAGGCGTCGCCGGCGGACGTAGCGCGGAATATCGAGGAGGGTATACTCCAGGATACGGTCGTTAATCACGACCGGATCCGGTCCAACTACCCCCGCAAGGAAATCGCGCTGATCACGATTCACTCTGTCCTTGACTGGGAAGGAAACCGGGAGAAGGTGTATGGATTGATCGCCGAGATGATGGAACGCGCCACGGCGGTGGACGGCGTGACGGGTGAAAAAGGCCTCGCGGGTTACTGTTCGGGGGTGATACAAAGCCTGGCGCAGTTCCTGGCGCGGTTCAGCAGGGTCGACCCCGGATTTCTGGGCGATATGCTGGCAAGGCATCCGAAGCTGCGGCAGACGTACCGGTTTCATATCGATACGTGGTGCCTGCAGCAATACTATCCCCAGGCGGGCGACACGGGATCCTACGCAACGAAGGTCGATAACTACGTGGGCGTCGCCTTCTCCGATGATCCCGGGCTGGAGCCCTCGATGTACGCCTTTCTGTGGCATCTGTACCGGGAAACGGGCGATGCGGCCTACGTACAGGCTCTGTACCAGGCCAACGGGAGCACGGTCGACGGGTTGCCGCACGATCTCTTTTCGGACGATCCGGAAGCATTTCAGGGGGAGGTGCAGGCGGTTATCGATAACCACGGGACGGAGATCGAACAGGCCAGCGCCAACAAGACGGAGTGGCGTCTGGCTGTGCTGCGTTCCGGTCGGGGCGACGGTCGTCGCGCCGCGTGGCTGGACTACGATTCCGGCGGACCTCATGGGCACGCCGACGGGATGAACCTCGGGCTGTTCGCAATGGGCCTGGATCTGATGCCGGATTTCGGTTACCCTCCAGTACATTTCGGAGGATGGAGCGGGCCGAAATTTCACTGGTACGTGAGTACCGCCGGTCACAATACCGTGGTTGTGGACGGGAAGGACCAGGAACGCCCCTCGGACGGCGAGTCCACGTTGTGGGCGGACGGCGAGCGGTTTCGTGCGATCCGGGCGAACGGTTCCGCGCTATACGGGATACCGCGCTATGAACGGACCGTGGCCATGGTCGACACATCCGACGAAAGCAGCTACCTGCTGGATGTGTTCCGCGTCGCGGGCGGGCGAGACCACGCGAAGTTCATGCACAGTCATTTCGGGACGATTTCGACACGGGGGCTTTCTTTGGCGCCGGCCGTGGATTTCGGGTACGAGACGCAAATGCGCAATTTCATGAGCGATGGACAACCGGCCCCGGGATGGCACGTGGATTGGAAGGTGGAGGACCGGTTCGGATATCTCGAGGAAGGCCGCGACATCCACCTGAAGTATACCGATTTGACGGACGGCGCGGAGGCCTCCACTGCCGAGGCCTGGGTTGCGCTGCGGGGGTTTGGCGGCAACGAGACCGGCTGGATTCCCCGCGTAATGGTACGGCGTCAGTCGGATACGGCACCCCTGGCGTCCACGTTTGTGGGTGTCATTGAACCCTTTGAGGGTGAGTCGACCCTCTCCGGCGTTCGACGTCTTTCACTGATGGACGAAGACGGCGGGGTTCCTTCGGACTCGGACGTGGCCGTGGAAATCGAACTCGCAGACGGGCGTCGGGACGTGATCCTGGCCAAAGACGTGGATGACACGGGGCGGAAGGACGGGTGGATGTTGCAGAAGGACAGGGACATCCGGACCGACGCCGAGTTGTGTCTGGTTCGGGAGGGGCGCGACGGCGAGGTGGTGTCCGTCGCAATCTGCAAGGGCAGAACGGTACACGCTGGCGATACCACACTCGAAATGAGAGCGGAGACTGATTTCGTGGAGGTCCGGGTTGACTCCGGCGCCCGGGCCATTGTTGCCGGAAACGGAATCCTGGCATAAGAGATCGTCACAGCCTGATTCAATTGGGGGAGTCGAAAGCGCATGGAACCGGAACCCGAATACGGTGTCGTTATCGCCACTGACGTCATGGTGCCCATGCGCGACGGCGTGCGATTGGCCACGGATATCTACCGTCCCGCCGTCGACGGAGAACCCGCGCCCGGCAGATATCCGGCGATTCTTGGCCGTACATCCTATGACAAGAGCAGTCCACAGATGTGGGTGGAGCCCGTCGGGATGTTTTTCGCCCGGCGGGGATACGTGGCGGTGGTCCAGGACCTGAGGGGCCGGCACCGGTCTGAGGGCACGGGGCAGTACTTCCATACCGCCAATCCCGGCGAGGGCGGGGACGGATACGACACGGTGTCGTGGATTGCGGAACAGTCCTGGTCCAACGGGAGGGTGGGGACCGTGGGTAGTTCGCACGGCGCCATCGTTCAGGCGGTGATGGCGCTGTACCGGCCGCCGAATCTCACGGCGATGTGGCAGGACGTGGGGCCGACCAATATGTACGCGCATTGTTCGCGCGAGGGCGGCGCGATGGCGCTGCACATGTTCGGGGCCCTTTTCCTGCACGGGCACGACGCGCAGGAGATCAGGGACGACCCCGGCGCGGCGCGGGCGTTTGTGGAGACCATGGAGCGGATGAGGGAACTGGTCTATGCCACCCCGTTCAAGCCGGGGGACACGCCCCTGGCGCTGGTGCCGAATCTTGAACGGGTGCTGTTCGATTACTACCATCGCGGCGAGTACGACGAATTCTGGCAACAGGACTGCTGCGACCAGGAGCGCCATTTCGACCGGCACGGCGATATTCCATCCGTCTTCAGCGGGGGTTGGTACGATCCGTTCGCGGGGGCGACGACGAACTATTTCGCAGCGATGTCGAAACAGAACCGGACGCCCCAGCGGCTGTTGATGGGTCCGTGGAACCACGGCGGCATACGAGGCGAAGGAGATTCGTTCGCCGGCGACGTGGATTTCGGACCCGAAGCGGCATGGGGCGACGACGTGTACAACCGGGAGCGCCTGCGCTGGTTCGACCGCTGGTTGAAAGGCATCCACAACGACGTGGAGGCCGATCCTCCGGTCCGTATTTTCGTGATGGGAGGAGGCGATGGCCGGCGCAACGGCGCAGGCCGCCTCAACCACGGCGGCTTTTGGCGGTCCGAACGGGAATGGCCGCTGGCCCGCACCACGTACACGCCCTACTATTTCCACAGCGGCGGCGGCCTCAGCCCGGAAACCCCCGGGCAGGACGGCGCGCCGGCCGGTTACGCTCACGATCCGGAACACCCGGTGCCAACCATTGCGGGAAACGTGACCGGCTTCTACGAAATGGTGCCGCTGGGCGACGGGATGGCGGAGCGGTACACGCCCCCGAGGGCCCGGATGCGCAGCATTGTGCTGGACGGAGCCGCCCACCAGAAGGAAGCGCCCGGCATCGTCGGCGCACGACCGCCGTACCTGACGCTCTCGTCCCGGGAGGACGTGCTCGTTTTTCAGACGGACCCGCTGGCTGAGGACGTCGAGGTGACCGGTCCGCTGTCCGTTAATCTCTGGATCTCGTCGACCGCGGTGGACACGGACTTTACGGCAAAGCTGATCGACGTTTACCCTACCAGCGAGGACTATCCGTGTGGCTATCACATGAATCTGGTGGATTCCATTATACGCGCGCGCTATCGGAACGGGTGGGAGAAACCCGAGATGATGGAACCCGGCAAGGTTTACTCCGTCAGGATCGATCTGACGCCAACCAGCAATCTGTTCGTGCGCGGGCACCGGATCCGCGTGGATGTCTCCAGCAGCAATTTTCCGCGTTTCGACGTGAATCCGAACACCGGCGAACCCGTGGGACGGCATACGCATTCGGTTGTTGCCCGAAATACGGTCTACATGGACCGCGAGCGGCCTTCCCACATTGTGCTGCCGATTATTCCCTTGCCGGAGTGAAGCAAGCGCTGACCGGTGAATGCTAAAGGCTGAGCGTTATTTACAGGGAGATGACAAATGGCAGCGAGCGAACCGACGGTACAGAGGCTGTTCGACTTGAGTGGAAAAGTGGCACTGGTAACCGGAGGAACCGGATTCCTGGGATCGGCGTTCGCCACGGCGCTGGCCGAGGCTGGGGCGAGGGTCGTCATCAGCAGCAGGGAGCGCAGCCGCGCCGAGGCAGCGGTCGCGACGCTGCCTGGCGACGAGGCGCACGTGGGCGTGCGTCTGGACCATATGGAGGGTGGATCCGTTGAGGCCGGTTTTGCCGACGCGGTGGAAGCAACCGGACGGATCGACGTTCTGGTCAACAACGGAAACGAGGGCGTGCTGAACGACTGGACGGACGTGACACACGAGCAATTCGCGAGGCAACAGGCGAACGTGGCCGGATATTTCACGCTTGCCCGGCTGGTGCGAAACGACGCCGTGGAGCGCGGCGCGCCCGTGAGCATTGTCATGCTCGGATCCATGTACGGACAGGTCGCGTCCTATCCGGATGCATACGCGGGGGTATGTCCGGCCAGCCCTGCGGCCTATCACGCGCTGAAAGGCGGTATCATCCACGTGACGCGACACCTGGCGGTCTACTGGGCGGCGGACCGGGTGAGGGTGAACTGTCTGAGCCCGGGGCCCTTTCCCAACATGAGCAAGGCGCCGGGCGAAATGGTGGAAAGGCTGTGTACGAAGAGTCCGATGGGACGCATGGGAAAGCCGCACGAACTGAAGGGGGCGATCGTGTTTCTCGCCAGCGATGCAAGCAGCTACATGACCGGGCAGAACCTGACCATTGACGGTGGATGGACCGCGTGGTAGATCGGCGATCCATGGCGCTTCCCGCGTTTTCTTCTCAGTGGCCCGCGTGAACGCCCTTTCGGGAGGATCGGAGATGGACAAACGGGATACCATGCCCGCTGAACACTCGGTTGCGCGTTCGATGGCGGTGTACGAGCGGGCACAGGCGGTGATTCCGGGCGTGACGCAGTTGCTCAGCCGCCGTCCCACACAGGCGGCCCTTGGCGTGAGCCCGGTCTACGCCGCCAGGGCGAAGGGGTGCCGGATATGGGACGTCGACGGCAACGAGTACGTCGACTGGATGAGCGGGGTGGGCCCGATCATTCTGGGTTACGCGGATGAGGTTGTCGATGCGGCGGTCAGGCAGCAGATCGAACGAGGCGGTATCTGCAGCATCGTCCACGAAAGCGCCGTGGAACTGGCCGAAGAACTGGTCCGCCTGATACCCTCGGCGGAGATGGTGCGTTACGCGAAAGGCGGAGGCGAGGCCTGTACCGTGGCGGTACGGATCGCGCGGGGAATTACGGGAAGGGACAGGGTGTTGTTTTGCGGTTACCACGGATGGCACGACTGGTACCTGGCCGCGAATCTCGGCGAGGAGCGGCTCGACGGCCACCTCAGGCCGGGAATCGAGCCGATCGGCGTGCCGGGAGCGCTGGAAGGTACGACGATTCCGTTCGAATACGGCGACCTGCAGATGCTGGAGGATCTGCTGAAGGCGAACCGGAACGAGGTCGCCTGCATCATTATGGAGCCGATGCGCACGGAGCTGCCGCCGCCGGGATATCTGGAGGGGGTGCGCGCGCTGGCCACGAAGTTCGGCGTGGTGCTTATTTTCGACGAAGTGTCCTGCGGTTTTCGAATCGCGTTAGGCGGGGTTCAGGAGTTCACCGGCGTGGTGCCCGATATGTCCGTGTTCGCGAAAGCGATCTCAAACGGGTATCCGATGGCTGCCGTGGTGGGCAGGCGGGAGGTGATGGAGCCGGTTTCGCGGATGTTTATTTCAAGCGCCTACTGGGACGACCCGATCGGAACCGTGGCCGCGCTGACAACCGTGAGGGAACTGGAACGCAGGGACGCCGTGAGGCATTTCGAACGGATCGGGGCGTCGTTCAAAGAGAGGATCAACCGGGTTGCGCGGGACGTTGGCGTGGACGCCGAATGCGTCGGCGTTGCCGCCCACCCGGGCATCCGTTTTCACGTTGACGACCCCGAGACCGCCAGGAAGGTGACCACGCTGTTCATTCAGGAAAATGCGAAACGGGGACTGATCCTGTCCACGGGATTCTTCTTCAATTGTGCGCACGACGATGCGGCGCTGGACCACACCGAGGCGGCGGTGAGGGAAAGTTTCGGGGTGATCAGGGATGGTCTGGAGAACCGGCGGCTGGATGAGCTGCTGCATTGCGAGATGCGTGAAGACCTGTTCAGACGCCTGGTGAGATGACGCTTCGACGAACGTCGTCCCGCCTCGCTCCGAGTTCCGACACAGGAAGGAAAAACCGGCTATTCTGCCAGAGAAATGTCCACGGAGGGGCGCAATTCGGCGCAGGTTGCCAGCGAATCGTGGATCTCGTGGGCCAGGAACCGGTCGAATACGCCGTCGTCAAGGGCTTCGCCGTTATCGATAGCGACGTAGGCCTGCTGGGTGAGGTTGTAGTCGAAACGCGGCGCCCACTTCCTGGCGCCCAGACGGGCGGTTGTGGAACAGTTGTCGATCATGTGCGAGACCCCCTTGAAATGCATATAGGGGTTGAGGGAGTCCACGCATTCGATGACGGATTCGTTGCAGATCTCGGAATAGGTGTGGCCCTTTTCCGCCAGAATGTCCACCTGGGCGATCATGGTGGCGCAGTAGACACCTGCGGTGAAGGCGTTGATGGGGATCTCGTCTTCCACGCGCCTGGCGCGGACCGCCTTGCCAACCTCCCACATCCTCGTGCCGTCGATCTCTCCGATGGGGAATCCTCTCTTGTGGGCGGCGTAGACGCTTCGGATCTCGTTTCCGTTGGCCACGTCGTCGTAGATTTCCAGGAGAATTTCCATTGCGGGCCTGTAGGCCGCGCAGTAGGCCTTCCGGAATTCAGCCTTGTCGCCATCGTCCAGGTCTTCGTACAAGCGCAGGATGCCCTGGTGGGAAATACACCTGGAAATGGGGCCCGTGATGGATTCGCAGGAATGGACGAAGGCGTCTTCTTCTGTTGACCCTTGAGAGACGTACCGGCGGTAGAGGCTTTCGACAATCCCGTGTACGGCGCCGAGCAGGATGCCGCGCTCGCCGTAGATATCCGAAAGGTATTCCTTGTCCAGCGTGGTCTGAAACGTGAAGGGCGCCCCCAGGGCGATGGACCAGCCCAGGGCGTAGTCGGTGGCCCTGTCGTCGATATCCTGCTGAATGGCGATGCTCGCGTTGATGCCTGC
>LXNJ01000667.1_pt1 | contig 23059 bp, 15 predicted proteins | sample 809081 | NCBI WGS metagenome assembly LXNJ01 (sample SAMN04870510, study PRJNA318959) | sponge metagenome | biome: sponge; feature: marine sponge reef; material: water | host: Petrosia ficiformis | place: Greece: Milos, Mediterranean Sea | collected 2013-05-29 | depth 5-7 m | reverse complement strand
TCTCTCCATTTCCGGGGCGTATCGCTGCACCCACCGGAAGATGGTCGAGTGGTCCACCGCGACGCCACGTTCGGTCATCATCGATTCGAGGTCGCGGTAGCTGACCGGGTACCGGCAGTACCAGCGCATCGCCCACAGCACGACCTCACCCTCGAAATGGCGGCCCTTGAAATCGTTCATCGCCCAACCCCTCGTGCTCGCCAACGGGGACAGTTCACCACTTCGATCAGAATTTGCAACAGAGCGGTTGAAACCACAGAGCGTGCGATCGAGACGTCAGGCGCGACTCTCACCCATGCGCAGCGGGCGAGGCTCCAGGTGGCGCTCTACGAGCTCATCGGTCGCGAGGGTCGAGGGGCGGCGCGCGTTCGAACGGTGTTGGAGTTGCTCGCGCAAGGCAGGCCGGACTAGATCTCAAGGCGCGTCACCTCACGCTTCTCTGACACGGCGGTTCGCGCTCTGGCACTTGGTCCGCGTTCGCCGACGACTCTGATCTCCTCGCCTTCGGCGACGAGCACCGCGGCAGGCTCAGGATCGCGGCCCCCTGCGCGCGGGGAGGCCCCTCACGACGCCGTCACGTCGCGTACGGCTTCATCCCGAACGGTGGGGACCAGGTCGAGCACACGGGCGACTCGGAGGGCTTCTGACCGCGTCGGTGGAATGCGGTCGGCCCGTTCCGGTATAGCATGACCCGCCGCGTTTCACGAGGAGGGCGCCAGCATGCTCATCCGGACCATGGCCGAGCTCGAGTCCGAGGGTCGTGTCATCTCCATCTCCCACGGGAAGTCGTCGGCGGTGCGCTTGCTCACCAGGTCCGACGGCGTCGGTTTCAGCGTCTCCGAGGCGAGAGCGAGCGCGGGCGAGAGCTCGGACCTCTGGTACAAGAATCACTGGGAGGCGAACTTCGTTCGTTCCGGCCGCGGCGTTCTCGAGGATCGCGACACCGGGGAGCGATGGCCTCTTGCGCCCGGCGTCGTGTACTGCGTCGGCCCTCGCGATCGGCACCGGGTAACGAGGGACGCTGGCGAAGGGATGCGCATCATCAGCGTCTTCAACCCGCCCCTCATCGGCGAGGAGACCCACGACGAGGACGGCGCCTATCCCCCGACCGGCGAGATCCCGCCCGGTCAGCCGCGCATGTTCGTGAGGACGGTCGAGGACGTGCGTGAGGCGGGGCGCGAGCTCGTCGTCGCGGGCGGCGTCGCCGTCAGCACGCGCTACGTGACTGCCGCCGACAACCTCGGCTTCTCGCTGCACGGCGTGCGCTTGGAAGCCGGGGCTTCCGCCGAGCTCTGGTACAAGCATCACTGGGAAGCCAACGTCATTCTCGACGGCGCCGTCGACGTGACCGACCATGCAAGCGGCGACACCCATCGACTCGGCCCCGGCTGGCTCTATCTCGTCGGCCCTTCCGACCGTCACCGGATCGAGACGCACGAGGGAGTGCATCTCATCAGCGTGTTCAATCCGCCGCTCACCGGCAGCGAGAGTCACGACGAGGACGGCGGTTATCCGCCGACGGGGCCGATTCCACCGGCTCCGGACCGCACGTAGCGCGCGCGTTTCGACCCTTCAACCTAGACGGACGGTACGCAACCCGGTCACAACGCGGGCGGTTTCGCTCGCAGGTCAGGACCCGTACGGAGACTACGACGGTCTCGCAAGGGATTCGAGTCCTTCGGTCGAGGCTCGGAATGGCTCTGTTGCAAACCGGATGAACGGGCGAGGTGGTCGGGGAGGCAACGTGGTCGCCTTAGGCTTCCTCGTTGGTCAGACGGTCCTGTAGCAACGCCATGACCTCGGTCAAGGCGCACGGACCGAGGCCGAAGGCGCGCTCAACGATCCTGGCCTCACTGACGACGCCGTCCTGGAGAGCGAATATTCCGCCTTGGCCCTTGCGCAGCGCGCGCATCACCTCGAAGCCCTTGATCGTGGCGTAGGCCGTCTTCAACGTCTTGAATCCGCGCACGGGCCGGATCAGCAGTTTGAGTTTGCCGTGGTCGGCCTCGACAACATTGTTGAGGTACTTCACTTGCCTGTGCCTCGTCTCATTGGGGCATTTGCCCTCGGCCTTGAGCTCCGCGATGGCGCCGGGGTACGTCGGCGCCTTGTCGGTATTCAGCACCTCGGGCTGCTCCCAATCCTTCAATCCTCTCAGCGCCTTGCCGAGGAATCGCTTCGCGGCCTTGGTGTTGCGGGTCGCCGAGAGATAGAAATCGATCGTGTTCCCGAGCTTGTCGAGCGCACGGTACAGATACGCCCACTTGCCGCGGACCTTGACGTAGGTCTCGTCGATGCGCCAGCTCCGCGACCGTGGCCGGCGCCACTGCCAGCGCAGGCGTCTCTCCATTTCCGGGGCGAAATGCTGAACCCAACGATAGATCGTCGAATGGTCTACCGAGACGCCGCGTTCGGCCATCATCGTTTCGAGATCCCGGTAGCTGATCGGGTACCGGCAGTACCTGCGCACGGCCCAGAGCACGATCTCACCGCCGAAGTGGCGTCACTTGAAATCACTCACGCGGCAACCCCTCGCTCAAGCCAACGCAGACAGTTCATCGACTCAGGCCGAATTTTTCAACAGAGCCGATCGCGACGTGCTGACCACTCCGGTGGCGAGAAGTTGGCAAGTAACATGCTCAATTCAAGAGATAAATTCCACCTCCTGTCCATTAGTGATATCTGATGTCTACTCGATGTGATGAAATTCGATGAAACATACCTATCGGCATTCATCTGAGATTTTCGTGTCTATAATAGATTGATATACAATCATAATTTCGACCATCCAGATTTTCTCCGGTCCCGTTGTAACCATCTGGGCAACGCCAATGGAACACCAGCGTCCCGCGATTGATCGGCACTGCGTCGCATGGAGCATAGGCGATCGGAAAACGGGCGCGTTCTTGCTGGCTGCGGTTCCGGAGCTTTCGGAACGGTGGGATGTGTTCCGTCGCGGGCAAGTCCGAAGGTGACATGACAAGAGGCCAGGACTGGAGGACGTACGGAACAGGAGAGGTGCTGACCGCCCGTCGCCCTCAGCAGGTCCGGGCAGAGATCATCCGCTGCAGCCTCGGATGGACCGTGCTCACCAACCGGTCCAGGCTCTCCCGCATCCGCGCGACTGCATCTTCGAAGTCTCCTGTCGCAACCCCTTCCGGTGGGAATGGAATCTGCGTCGATCGCGTGAAGCCGATCCGCGGACGACCGCCACGCTCCCAATGGTCGAGATCGTTGCCGAGCTCCCCCCGAAGCGGGCGCCGAGTCGGTGAAGGGCCTGCATCAGCACATGGGCGAACGAGGAGAAGCAACGCCGCAACTGGTTCGCGCGCACCGTGCGTGCGCTGGTGCGGTCGGCGAACAGGTCAAGCTGCCGAACGGTTGCCCCCAAATCGTGACCGTTCGGGTCCCAGGGGACGGGATACACGCGGTCGCTACCGGGGTGACGCAGTTCCGAGGGAGGGCGCGACCTTCCGACCGTTCGGCCCATTCTGTCGCCGCGCTTGTCCCCCGAGCGCCGAGCGGATACCCCAAATCAGCGTGCAGGATGGACGTGTGACGTCGCGAATTGGAGTGCACCCGCCCGCGCTATGCTTGCGGTGGAGAAAATGCGAAGGACGGCTCGGAAGGATGAATGGCGCAATGAGCGTAACAAACACGGCATGTCATGAATGAGTCAAGAACAAAGTACCGGGTTGGAGTGGACGTCGGCGGTACATTCACCGACCTCTACCTCCTCGACGAGGCGAGCGGCAACGCCGTACGTCACAAGCTGCCCTCGTCGCCGGACCGACCTCACCGCGCGCCGATCACGGGTCTCGTCGAGATCCTCGAGATGGCCGGCGCCGAACCGGCCGAAGTGGCCTTCGTCGGTCTCGGGACGACGGTGGCAACCAACGCTTTGCTCGAGCGCAAGGGGGCGGTGACCGGTCTGCTCACGACGCGGGGATTTCGTGACCTCCTTGAAATCGGCCGTCAGAAGCGACCCCAGGTCTACGACCTCTTCGCCAGGAAGCCGCCGCCGCTGATTCCACGCGAACGCCGCCTCGACGTCGATGAGCGGATGGCCGCCGACGGCACCGTCGTCCGCCCCCTGGACGCGGCCGACCTGACGAGCGCCCTCGAGCGCCTGCTCGCCTCGGGGGTCGAGAGCATCGCCATCTGCTTCCTCAACTCGTATGTCGATCCGGCGCATGAGCAACTCGCCGCAGCGTTGATACGGGAGCGCTGGCCGGACGGGACAATCAGCGCCTCCCAAGCTCTTCTCCCCGAGTTTCGCGAATACGAGCGACTCAGCTCGACGGTGGTGAATGCCTACCTGATGCCGCGCATGAAGTCGTACCTGGCGAGATTCGCCACGGAAGTTCAAGGGCTGGGCTGCCCCGAGCTTCCGTTCATCATGAACTCCGGCGGGGGCGTCGTGAGTCCGCAGATCGGCGGCGAACGCCCCATCGACACCCTGTTCTCGGGACCCAGCGGGGGCGTCAGCGGCGCTGCCTACCTGGCGGGACTCGCCGGCCGGAACGATATCGTGACCCTCGACATGGGGGGAACCAGCACCGACGTATGCCTGATTCGCGGCGGCCGGCCCGACGTGACGACCGCACGGACGATCGACGGACTGCCCGTGCGCTCCCTCGCGGTAGACGTGCACACCGTGGGAGCGGGCGGGAGCAGCATCGCCTGGGTGGATTCCGGCGGCCTGCTGCGGGTGGGACCGCATAGCGCCGGCGCCGCGCCGGGCCCCGCGTGCTACGGCACCGGGGGCGAAGACCCCACGGTGACCGACGCCAACGTGGTCCTGGGGCGGCTCAACTCGCGGCACCTTCTCGGCGGCGCCCTGCCCATCGATGCGCAGCGCGCCCACGCGGCCCTGGACCGCGCGATTGCGGCGCCGCGGGGAACCGACGTGAACGAAGCCGCGGCCGCAGTCCTGGCGGTCACGACCACCAGCATCGCGCAGGCGATCCGGGTCGTTTCGGTCGAACGCGGCCTTGACCCGGGCAGCTTCGGTCTCGTCGCCTTTGGCGGGGCAGGGCCGCTGCACGCCGCCGACGTTGCGCGCGAGCTCGGCATGGCCGTTCTCGTTCCGGAGAGCCCCGGTGTGCTCTGTGCCATGGGGGTGCTTACCAAGGACGTGCAGCTCGACTTCAGTCAGACTCGCATCATCTTCTCCACCGCGTCCGGAGTGACCGACGAGGTGGGCCGGATCTACTCCGGGCTCGAGGATCGGGCCCTGGACGCCCTGGATCGAGGCGGGCTGGACACCCGCGGGCTGATCGTCGAACGCGCTCTCGATGCCCGCTATGTCGGTCAGAACTTCGAGCTCTCGGTCCCCGTCCCGGCCGGTCCCATCGACACGGCGGCGCTCCGGAGCGCGGACGAAGCGTTCCACGAGGTCCACCGGCGGATGTACGGCTACGATCAGCGGGACAAGGAGATCGAGCTCGTGACGTTCCGGATCGCGGCCCGGCTTCCGGTGGCCCGTCCCGAACTCCGTAGCGCGCGGCGACCGTCGCGCAGGGGTGGCCCCCGAGCCGCCACCCGACGCCCGGTCTTCTTCGAGGCCGCGGGCGGATTCGTGGACTGCCCGGTCCATGACCGCGAAGAGCTCGACGAGGGCGACCGTCTGGAGGGTCCCGCCGTCATCGAGCAGATGGACACCACCACCGTGGTTCCGCCGGATTTTCGCCTGGACGTGGACGGTCTCCTGAACCTTCACCTGACCAGGCTGCGCCTCGCGCCGCCGAAACATGCCTGAAGCCACCCATCATTGTTCGAACACGGGCCGCGTCCTGCCAGGGGCAGCCGCGTACGCCCCGGTCAGGAAACCGCATTGGAAACTTGACTCGAGGTTGCGCTTCCGGGACGCTCGATCCGTCTAGTCGGGACTGATTGGGGCGCGCGCCGCGCCGCAGGGGATGCACGCAGTGGCCTTTGCCCAGACCGAGATCGTGGCCAGCGGCCTGGAGGCGGCCGCCCAGGAGATGTGCGCGAGCCTCATCCGCACGGCTTGCTCGCCCAACGTGAAGGAGCGCGCCGACTGCTCCACCTCGCTGTGCGACATGGATGGGCGCACCCTGGCGCTCGCCACCCACGGCCCGGCCCATCTCGGCTCGACCCTGGGCCTCGTGCCCGCAATCCTCGAGCGCTTTCCCCTCGAGACCCTGCGGCCGGGCGACATCTTCTTCGCCAACGACCCCTACATCGTCGGCGTCACCCACCTCAACGACTGCACCGCGGCGGCTCCGATCTTCTTCGACAACCGTCCGATCGCCTTCGCCGCCGCCGTCGCCCACCACTCCGATGTGGGTGGCCGGGTTCCGGGGAGCGAGTCCGGCGACTCCACCAGCATCTTTCAGGAGGGAGTCCGCATCCCGCCGGTGCGCCTCTACGAGGCCGGCGAGCGCCGAGAGGACATGTGGGAGCTGTTCCTCCTCAACTCGCGCACGCCGCACTTCAGCGAAGGCGATCTCTACGCCCAGACTGCGGCCCTGCGTCGCGGCATCGAGCGGGTCCAGGAGCTCTACGAGCACCACGGGGCGGCGGCCATGGCCTCGCACACCACGGCCATGCTCGACGCCACCGAGCGCCGCGTCCGCGCCGCCATCGGCGAGCGGCTTCGCTCCGGCACCTATCGGGCGGAAGACTGGCTCGACGACGACGGGATTACCGGGAGCGCAGTCCACCTCGCCGTCACGCTCACCGTTGGCGACGGGCGCCTCCATTTCGATTTCTCGGACGCCGCGGCGCAGCTTCCGAGCGGCAAGAACGTGCCCCTCACCCACACCATGGCGACCATCTACTACTGCGTGAAGACGATGGTCGACCCCGCGTTCTCCATCAACGAAGGGTTGTATCGACCGATCGAGGTGACCGCGCCCCAGGAGTCCGTGGTCAATCCCCGCTCGCCCAGCGGAGTGAGCTCCCGAAACCTTACTTCCATGATCCTCGCCGACGTGTTGATGAACGCCCTCGGTCAGGCCGCACCCGATCGTGCGATGGCGGCAGGAGGACCCTACCAGGGGATCATCCTGGCCGGTCCCGATCCATTGCGGGGGCGCTACTTCGTCGACTACGAAACCTTCGCCGGCGGACAGGGGGCCCTGTGCAACGCCGATGGCATGGACGTGACGCAGATCCACATGTCCAACACGTCGAACCTGCCCGTCGAGGTCATGGAAATCGAGTTCCCGGTACGGGTCGAGGAATACGAGATGGTGGCCGATTCCGGGGGCGGGGGGACGTTTCGCGGCGGGCTCGGGGTGCGGCGGGACCTTCGCGTCCTGGCCGACGGGACCGTGCTTTCCTTGCGCAGTGCCCGGCAAGCCTATCCTGCTCTGGGCGTCGAGGGCGGCGTTTCGGGGCATACCGCGCGCTACCTGCTCAATCCGGGCACCGAATCGGAGGAGCGCCTGCCATTCACCCTGTCGGAGCATCCCCTGCGCAACGGCGACCTACTGCGTATCATGACCCCCGGCGGCGGCGGGTTCGGCGAACCTCACGCGCGCGACCCCGACGCGGTTCTTGCCGACGTGGTGGCGGGCAAGGTCACGGCGAAGCAGGCCCGCGCGGTCTACGGGGTGGTCCTTGCCGAGGACGGAGGTGCGGTGGACGCCGCCGCGACGGCGCGGCTACGGACACGGCGGGAGACCGCTTCCCGGGGGAACGACACGGAACGGGGCCCTTGAGACAGGCGCCGGCTCGCTGAGCCGAGGAACGGCGCTGCGAGGGAGAAGCAATCCGGGACCCCGTCGTGTCCGCGAGACGGTCGTTTGCTTGAAGGAAGCGTGGCCGATGGACGTTCCAACCGAGCACCGGACGCCGAGAATCAGCGGGGCCTCCACCCGCGCGCTTGCCGCCTACGCCGCCGGACTGCGCTTCGAGGACCTCCCGTCCTCGGTCGTCGAGCACGCAAAGCGCATCGTCCTGAACCAGATCGCGGCCGCATTGTCGGGCCGAGCCCTTGGTCCGGGCCTCGAGGCCGCGAACGCCCTGGCCGCGATGGGCGGCGTCGGGGAAGCGACCGTCATCGGCGACTCGGTGCGACTTCCGGCGCCGGCCGCGGGGGCGGTGAACGCGACCCTGGCCTGGGCACCCATGAACGGCGATACGCACGTCGCCTCCCTCTTCCACAGCGGACATCACTGCGTCCACTCCGCCCTGGCCGAGGGAGAGGTCCTGAATGCCGACGGCCGGGAGTTCATCGCCGCGGTGGTCGCGGCCGGCGAGGTGGGCATTCGCATCGCTCGCGCCACCTCGCCCGCCCATGACGGTGCCTACAGCAGCTCCGCGCTGGGCTTCTGGTCGGAACTCCGAGGGCCCTTCTGTGCCGCCGTGGCCACGGCCCGCATCGCGAACCTCGACGCCGAACGAATGGGGCACGTTCTCGGGATCGCCGCCACCTCCACGTCGGGGCTCCAGGAGCTCGGCGAATCTTCTCCGCGGAGCGGGACCGTCTATGCCTGGGAGGCGGGAAAGGCCGTCCTCAACGGGATGCTCGCCGCTCGTCTCGCCGCCCGCGGAATGACGAACGGGCCCGAGCCGCTGGAGAGCCAGTGGGGCTGGGTACGGCGGTATACCTGGGGGCACGGGCGGCTGGACTGGTTGACCGAAGGCCTGGGAGAAGTCTTCGAGACCGAGCGGGTGCAGCTCAAGACTCGCTGCAACTCCTCCATGGTACACGTCCTCATCGATGCCGCCTACGCCCTGGTACGCGACCACCGGATCTCCGCCGACGAGGTTTCACAGGTGGTCGTGACGGGCCAGCGCTGGCTCGCCGACTACCTGTGGCGCACCGAGGCGTCGAACTACCAGGACGCCATCTTCAGCCTGCCGTACTCGCTCGCGCTGGTGATCCTGGAGCCGGGTCCCATGACGGACCCGGAGCAGGTGGTGCGTCGCTTGGGCGACCCCGAGGCGCTCGCGCTGATGGCGCGCATGGAGCTGCGCGTTGACGACGCGATCGAATTCAGTGCCAGCATGCCGGGCACGATCACGATCCACACGACTGACGGCCGCGCCCTGGACCGGAAAAGCGACACCGTGGCGCGCGGAACGTATCCGGAGCGCCCGCTGGAGCCGGACGAGCTCGAGGACAAGTTTCGACGGCTCGGCCGCGAGGTGCTCGGCCCCGATCGCCTCGAGCAGATCATCGATCGGGTTGCGCAGCTCGACCGTTTGGAAAGGCTCGACGACTTGACCGGGCTCCTGCGCGCCGATACTTGAGCCCGCACCGTCCACCGGGAGGTAGTGCAATGCCGAAGTCCAAGTCTCAACGACTGCGTCAACTGATCGAGGCCGACGAACCGCTGGTTCTCCCCTATGGGGCCTGCGCGCTCCACGCCCGCATGGCCGAAGCGATGGGGTTTCACGCCGTGGCCCTGTCCGGGGGCTGGGCGAGCGTGCATTTCCTCGGCCACCCGGACGCCGGGCTGATCTCGCTGCCGGAGCTGACGGCCATCGCGCGGGCCATGGCGTTGCGTACCGACATTCCCGTAATCGCGGACGCCGACCAAGGGTTCGGCAACGCGGTCAACACGTTCTTCGCCACCCAGGCCTTCGTCAACTCGGGTGTCGCCGGCCTGCACATCGAAGACCAGCCCTACCCCAAGCGCTGCGGCTTCGTGGAGGGGAAGGAGGTCGTGTCCCTCGAGGAGATGGTGGGCAAGCTGCGCGCCGCCCGGGATGCGGCGGCGGAGATGGACCCGGATTTCGTCATCATCGCCCGCGTCGACTCCCTGACCGCCGCCGGCGGGGGCATGGAGGAAACCGTGAGCCGATGCCGCGCCTACCGGGAGGAAGGCGGTGCCGACGTCCTCTACGTCGAGGGGCCCCGCTCGGTCGAGGAAATGCGGACCGTCCGCGACAGCGTGGAAGGTCCCCTCTTCTGCAGCCTCAACGCCGTGATCCCTCACCCCGGCGAAGCCGAGCTCCGGAGCCTCGGGCAGTGCATCATCCAGCTCGCGGAGCTCATCTGCGAACCTGCCATCATCGCTTCCTGGGACCTGTTGGAACGGTACCGTGAGCAGGGCATCCCGGCCTGGAACGCGTTCATGGACCAGACGACCGAACATCCCCTGGCCCGGCTGCGCCATTTCGATCTGGTCGGGTTTCCGAAGATTCGCGAAATCGAAGAGCGCTACCTCCCCAATGCCCAGATGAGCAAGTACGGCCGCTCCAAAGGGCTGTACGGCTTCGAGCGCTGAACGCCGCCGGCGAGATGGCGAGTGCGTCATGAGCCCTGATCCGGTCACCGTCGAGCTGGTCCGCAATGCCCTCCTGACCGTCATCCGGGAGATGCGGGCCGACATCGTGCTGACCGCCTTCGGTTCCCAGATCAAGGAGGCGGAGGACTTCTCCTGCGCCCTGATGACCGCGACCGGCGAGCTTCTCGGGATTACGGAGGGGACACCCGTGCACCTGGTCCCGGGAACCCTGGCGGTCCGCGGGATCCGGGAGAGATTCGGCGACAACATCGCGCCGGGCGATGTCTTCATGGTCAACGACCCGTACGTCCTGAGCTCGCATCTCAACGACGTCGCGTTCCTCGCCCCCCATTTCGAGGAAGGGGCCGTGCGCCAGTGGGCCGCCGTGCGCGGCCACTACCTGGACATCGGCGGGATGACCCTGGGAAGCATCTCGCCGGTGGCCACCGACATTCACCAGGAAGGTCTGATCATTCCCTTCCTCAAGCTGTACGACCGCGGTGTTCCCAACGAGGCGGTGTTCGACCTGATGTGGTCGAACATTCGACTCTCCGACGAACGTGCCCTCGACGTCGCGGCCATGCTGGGGGCCATGCGTCTGGCCGAAGACAGGCTGACCGAGGTCATCGCCCGCTTCGGGTGGCCGGCCGTCGAGGCGTGCGCGGGGGTGATTCTCGAACGGGCCGAGGCGGCCATGCGCGCCGCCATCCGCCGCCTGCCCGATGGAGATTACGCCTATCGTCACTTCGTCGAGTCCACCCGTCTTCCCGGCGTGGCGCACGACATCAACGTCCGCATTGCAATCTCCGACGATGCCGCGACGGTTGACTTCACCGGCTCCTCCCCCCAGGTGTCGGAGCCTGTCAACGGCGGCGAGGCGACCGGCCCCGGCGCCGCCTTCATCGCTCTCAAGGCGTTGCTGGACCCGACCACGCCTTTCAACGGCGGCTCGTTCCGGCCGGTCACCGTGGTCACCGAGCCGGGCAGCATTCTCCGCGCCTCCTATCCTGCCGCTTGCGGATGTTCGAGCCTCGCCATGTACACCGGTGCCGTCGCCGTCGCCGGGGCGCTCGCGCCCGCCGTCGGCTCGGCGATGTGCAGTCACGGCTCATGGGGCATGACGCACACCTACGTCGCAGGGTGGAATCGGACCAGCCAACGGCAGCACAGCTACTTCGACATGTCCACGGGCGGCAGCGCCGCCACCGCGGGGCAGGACGGCTACGACGCCACGGCGAACTTCGACAAGGGGGACTTCGGCTGGTTCGTGGCCACCGAGGTCATCGAGAGCGCGTTTCCCACCCTGCGGGTGGAACGCAACGAGCTCTGGACCGACAGCGGAGGTCCCGGCGCGGCGCGGGGGGGGCTTGGCGTGCGCCGGCATCTCCGCCTTCTCGACGGTCCCGGAGCCGTCACCTGTCTGATGGATCCGGCCGAGATACCACCCTGGGGCGTGTTCGGCGGCGGGTCGGGCGCACCGTGGCGGGTTCATGTCCGGCGCGACGGCAGCGCCCTGGAACTCGGACCCGTCTCCGCCAAGTGCGTCGACTTTCCGCTTGTGGCAGGCGATGTGATCGAAAAGTGCACCATGGGCGCCGGAGGCTACGGAGACCCCCTCGACCGGGACCCCGGCCGGGTGGCGACGGACGTCGCCGAAGGCTACGTCAGCGCCGACCGCGCCCGCGAGACCTATGGGGTCGTTCTCCTCGGGACGGTGCCGGACGAGGCGCAGACCACGTCGCTTCGCCGGCGCCTTCGCAGCGAGCGGCTTTGCGTGACGCTGAACGACAACGAGGCGACGTGCGATGGCAGCACCGTCTCCACTTCCGCCGAGGCGCGCCGGCGGCTCGGAGTCGGGGAGGGAGAGCTGGTGGAGCTCGTGACACCGGCGGCGGCAGCGGTCCGGGTCCGGCTCGCCGTTCGCGCCGACCTTTCCGGAATGCGAGCGACGGCCGCCGCTGCCGTCCTGCGTGCCTTGTGCGTGCACGACGGCGAAACCGCATGGATCCGGGCGCTGACGCGCCTCCCGGCCGCCGGCGGCGGCGCTTGACGGCTTGTTCCGATGGGGCGCATCATCGGTCGGAACAAGTACGGATGGGAGGACGAGACATGCACAAGACAATCATCATCGGCTTGATCGGGTCGATACTGGCCTTCGGCGCGGCCGACGAGCGACTTTCCGCTCAGGCTGCGGACAACGCCACCCTCGTCGCCAACATCATCAAATCTCAGGACGACTACGCGACGAAGGCGTTCCAGATGTTCGCCGAGCGCGTTTCCGAGCATACGGGCGGCTCCGTGACAGTCGACGTCCATTTCGGCGGCGAGCTCGGCTACAAGGCGGCTGACGGGTTGCGCATCCTTCAGAACCGTTCGGTCGACATCAGCGAAACGATCGGGGCCTTCGAAGGGGCGACGGTTCCCGACATCATGATCACCACCCTTCCCTTCTTCATCACCTCGTTCGACGAGTTCGCATTCTTCGACAGCCTGTTCCGTTCCCACCTGGACAACCTGTTCGCGGAACGCAATGCCAAGTGCCTGTTCAGCTACAGCCTTACGGCCCAGCATTTCTGGAACAAGAAGGAGGTCGACACGCTGGACGACGTCAAGGGCGTGAAGATGCGGACCTATGACAAGAACACCACCGATATGCTCGACGCCGTGGGGGCTGCGCCGTTACGCATCGACTTCACCGAGCTCTACACCGCCCTTCAGCAGGGTACGGTGGACGGCATGGTGACCAGCATCGCGTCCGTGATCAGTCTCAAGGCCTGGGAAGTGGTCACGTACGCGAATCTCACCGGCTTTTCGACGGGAGGGCTCAATTGCCTGGCCATCAACACCGAGGCCTGGTCGGAGCTTTCCGGAGATCAAAAGGCCGGTGTCCTCGAGGCGGCTCGAGAAGTCGAGCACTGGCTCCGGCGGCGCGTGCCCGAGATCGAGCGCACGGGTCTCGACACGCTGCGCGAGAACGGGATGACGGTCAACGCGGTACCCGCGGAGACGATCCTCGAGATGCGCCAGTTGACCGAAGGAATCCGCAAGGACTTCCTCGAGAACAAGGCCTCCGACGAGCTGCGGGCGATCGTCGACGACTACGAACGGATTCGAGGACTGAAGTAGCCGCACCCGGCCCGTCTGGTCATGGCCGGGATGGCAGGGCGAGCGTCCCGGCGGAGGGACGCTCGCCGCCGCTTTTCGGCCGTGCCTCGTGATGCCGCTCCTGAAGTCTGAAAGGGGCAGGATATGAACGGGACGGCCATAGACCCGGTCATCGTCGAGGTCATTCAGAACGCGCTCATCAGCTTCATCCGCGAGATGCGGGTGACCATCATTCGGACCGCGTTCGGTCCCATCATCTGGGAGACCCACGACTTCTCGTGCGGGCTGCTCGCTCCGGACGGCGAGCTGGTCGCGCTGTCCGAGGACAACCCGGTCCACATCGTCCCCACCATGTATTCCGTTCCGGCGGTTCAGGAACGATTCGGCAATGCCATCAATCCGGGCGACATCTTCGTCATCAACGATCCCTACCGCCTCGGCACGCACATGAACGATGTCGCGCACCTCTACCCCTATTTCGTGGACGACCGCCTCACGTTCTGGATCGTGGTCCGGGTCCACTACCCGGACGTCGGCGGCATGGCGGCGGGCAGCATCACCCCCGACGCCCGCGAGGTCTACCAGGAGGGCATCCTGCTTCCGCCCATCAAGGTCTACGACCGCGGCCAGGCCAACGAGGCGGTCATGGACCTGTTTTTCGCCAACGTGCGAGTCTCGGAGGAACGTCGCGGCGACTTCATGGCCGTGATGGGAGCGTTCTGGACGGCAGACAAGCGTTTGCGCGAAATCCAGCAGAGCTTTGGACTGGACCAGATTGTCCGCACCCACGAGATCACGCGCGAGCGCGGCCAGCAGCGAATGGAGGACGCGATCCGCAAGCTGCCCGAAGGATCGTACAGCTACGAGCTCAACCTGGACTCCGACGGTATCTCCTCGGACTGGGTTCCGCTGCGTGTCGACCTTTCGGTCGTCCACACGCCAAGGCCCCTGGTTTCCCTGGACTTCAGCGAAAGCGCAGCGAGCGTTACCGGACCCATGAACGGGGCCCCGGCCACCGCGGCATGCGCCGCCTTCACCGCCCTCAAGGCCTTCCTCGACCCCCATTCCCAGACCAACGGCGGCGCCTTTCGACCGTTCGAGGTGATCACCCGGCCCGGTTCCATCTTCGAGGCGCGCCCGCCTTCCGCCATGTGCGGGTCCTTGGACCTCGGCTACCGGGTGATCGAGCTGGTCATGGGCGCCCTGGCGTCGATCCGCCCCGAGGACGCGGTCGGCGACTTCAGCTCTCCGGCGCACCTGTACCTTCCGGTGTGGGATCCCATCAAGGAACGTCACTACGTGTTCTACGAGATGCCCATCGGTGGGACCGGCGCCGTGTCCGACCACGACGGAAACGACGCCGTCGCCGGGTTCGAGCGTGGCGACTTTGGCCGAATCAGCTCGGTGGAGGTCTGGGAACACCAGGTGCCGTACCGCGCAGAGGAAAACGCCCTGCTGCCCGACAGCGGTGGGGCCGGCCGATTTCGGGGCGGACTCGGCATGCGGCGCGGGTGGCGACTGCTCGAGCGAACCAGCACCGTCAGCGATCTTTCCGAACCGTGCCTGGTTCCCGGCTACGGGGTGGAAGGCGGCTACGGCGGTGTGCCCAGCACCTGCACGGTGTCTCGCCGCGAGGAGACGCTGTGGCCGGGCGGGGTCGCCGGCACCGGAAAGGCGACCAAGTTCCCGTTGCAAGAGGGCGATGTCGTCTATTTCGACAAGTGGGGTGCCGGCGGCTATGGCGACCCCCTGGAACGGGACCCCGGGCGCGTTTTCGAGGACGTCGTCGAGGGCTACGTCTCCGCAGAATGCGCCCACACCATCTACGGCGTGGCAATCGAGGGCGGCGTGCTCGATTCCGCGGCCACCGACGCGCGTCGACGAGAGCTTCGAGAGGCGAGGGTCTACGCGACGGTCGCCGAGAGTTCGGCCGATTCGCACACCAGCGGAACCCGGATCCACCGGGTCAGCCCGGACCTTGCGCGGCGCCTCGGCATCGGCGATGGGCGGGTGCTCGAATGCCTCAGCGGCGGCCGCTCGGTGCCGCTGCGCGGCAAGGTACGGATCGACACCGGGCTCGATGCCGGCCGGTTGCTTCTGGGACCCGTGGGACGAAAGGTGCTGGGCGTCGGCGCCGGCGACAGAATCTGGGTTCGGACCGTTCCGGGGGTCCTTTATCCCGAGGACTGGAAGACCGCGAACGCGCCGCCCCTCCACGAGGCGCCGGAATGACCTCCATCCAGCTCGACCCGGTGACCATCGAGGTGATGGGCAATGCGCTGATCTCGATCCCCGACGAGATGCTGGCGGCGCTCATCAAGTCGGCCTACTCCAGCAACATCAAGGAGCGCCAGGACTGCTCGGCGGTCATCATGGACGCCAAGGGCCGGCTTGCGGTGCCGAGCGGCATGAGCATTCCCATCCACCTCAGCTCGTTCGAGCTCACCGGGGCGGCAATTCTCGAACGGTTCGGGCGGGAGACGCTGCGTCCGGGTGACATGTTCGCCGTCAACGACGCCTACAGCGGCGGCCCGTCGCACTTGGCCGACATCACGTTCGCCGCGCCGGTGTTTGCCGGCGACGAGCTGCTGTGCTTTGTCGCCAACACCGGCCACTGGCCCGACATGGGCGGCAAGTCCCGCGGGCAGGCGTCGATCGGAGACGCCACCGAGATCTATCAGGAGGGAATCCGGATCCCGCCCGTGAAGCTCTACGAGGCCGGCACGCTGCGGCACGACGTGCTCGAGATGATCCTCCTTAACATCCGCGACGCCGAGGATCGCATGGGCGACGTCCGGGCCCACGTGGGTTGCCTCAAGCTCGGTGAGAGGCGGCTCCAGGAGCTGGTCGCGCGGTACGGGGAGGCGACCCTTCGCCAGGGGCTGACCGAGCTGCAGACCGTTTCCGAGATCAAGACCCGTCACGGCATCACGCGCCTGCCCGAGGGCGAATACACCGCCGTCGACTACCTCGACGACGACGTGGACAGCGACGAGCCGGTGCCGATCCGCGTGAGGATTACGGTGCGCCACGGGTCGGAGCCCCATCTGGAGATCGACTTCACAGGGACCGGCGCGGCCGTGCGCTGGGGCTGCAACAGCCCCTGGCAGGGGACCGCGGCGGCCGTGTACTGGGCGGTGCGATCACTGACTGACCCCGACGTCATTCCCAACGAGGGTTTTCGGCGCTGCATCCGGATCGTTGCGCCGGAAGGAACCCTGGTGAACAGTCAGCCGCCGTCTCCGGTATCCGCGCGCTACCAGGTCTGCGTCCTCATACCCGACCTGATATTCCACGCTTTCGGGGACGTGGTCACCCACAACATCGAGGCGGGAAATCACGGAATCCACTCGGTCGTGCTGGCCAGTCAGCGGCCGCCGAACTTCGTGGTGCTGGAGGCGGTCGGCGGGGGCGGGGGAGCGCGACCGATCAAGGACGGCCTCGGACCCCACAACGATGCTATCAACATGCCGGTTGAGGCGATGGAGATGGAGTTTCCGATCCGCGTGGATTGTCTGGAATACGTCACCGACAGCGGCGGCGCCGGCCGGTTCCGGGGCGGGCTCGGCGTGCGCAAGGAATATCGGGCGCTCGTGGACATGTACGTGGGCAGTCACTCAAACCGACACAAGATCCCGGCACCCGGAATGCATGGCGGGAATTCCGGAATGGGGACGAGCTACCTGATCGAGAGCGGCGAAGGGGGCCCCCGGCCGCTGCCCCGGAACTGCAGTGAAGTTCCCGTCCCCGCCGGTCACTGGGTGACCGTGACGACCGGCGGCGGCGGCGGCTATGGAGACCCGTTCGGTCGAGACCCGGCGATGGTCCTGGCGGACGTAGTCAACGGAATCGTGAGCCGAGAGTCCGCCGAGCGCGACTACGCCGTCGTCCTTGCGCCGACGGGTGACGACATCGACCTGGAAGCTACCGAGGAGCGGCGCCGGGACACTGTGGACTGAATGCGGGCGGCCCCCCCGGGGACGCCGGTGTTCCCCTTCGGGAGGACGAAGATGAGTGTAGTGGACGTGTGGCGGACGGGAAGCCTCGAGGAGGCGGCGGAGTTTGCGCGCGAGGCCGATCCGCGGGCCCTGTGCGAAACCATCGATTCGCTCGCCGACTCCCACGACGCCAGTTTCGAACGCCACCTCGACCTCGTCGGATCCCATGGTCTGATGAGCCCGCGGGCTCGCGCCATGCTGGGGACGGGCCTCATCGACAAGATGCGCCAAGCGGGCCATCCGGGAGGCCGGGTCCATGCCGGTGGCGAGTGGATCGACCGAGTCGAGGTAATCGCCGCGGAGCTCGCCAAGCGGCTCTTCGGAGTGCGCTTCGCGGAGCTGCGGCCCCTTTCCTGCGCGCTGGCCAACGGCATCGTGTTCGGCGCCCTGGCGCAGCGGGGCGACAGAATCGTCGCCCAGACCCGCTTCCACGGGGCCGACCCCAGCACGACTCCGCAGACCTTCGGCCGCCTCTTCGGCCACGAGTACGTGGAGCTTCCCTATGACGAGACGCAATTGACGGCCGACGCCGAACGCACCGCCGATGTCATTCGAAAGGAAAGGCCGCGCCTCGTGGTGGTCGGAAGCGGCTACATCCTGTTTCCTTATCCGGTCGGTGCGCTGAAGGAGGCGGCAGCGAGCGTCGGTGCCACCGTCTTCTACGATGGGGCACACGCCCTGGGCCTTGCCGCGGGCGGCCAGTACCAGGATGCCATCGCCGAAGGCGCCGATGTGGTCACCGGATCGACTCCCAAGACCTTCTGCGGCCCCACGGGCGGAATCATCGTCACCAACGACCCGGAGATCGCGGACGCCACGACCGGGCTGACCAGCCAGCTCCTGTCCAGCTACCCGAACAATCACATGGCGGCTCTCGCGGTGACGCTTGCCGAGATGCTCGCGTTCTGGAAGGACTACGCGCGGGACGTGGTGGCCAACGCGCAAGCCCTGGGTCGGGCCCTTGACGAGGAGGGGGTGCCGGTTCTGGCCCGCGACCTGGGCTACACGCGCTCTCACCTGGTCCTGTTCGAGCCGGGACGCCGTGATGCGACCGAGGCGGTCAAGCGGCTCGAGGCCGCCGGACTGTTCGCCACCCCGATCCGTCTCCCGCCGGGGTCGCCGTTGAAGGGCGTTCGCATGGGTACCGCCTCCGTGACGCGGCGGGGAATGGGAGTCGACGAGATGACGACCGTCGCCGCCTTCATCCGGCGCGTCGTCCTCGACGGCGAAGACCCGGAATCGGTCGGCCGCGACGTGTCCGCGCTCGCCCGCGCGTTCACCAGGGTCCACTACTGCTTCGCGTGAACCGATTCGTGGAGGGGGGGGCCGGATGAGTGCCGACGGCGGGCGCGCCTGAAGGAGCGGCGGCGGACCATGGCTCGCTTGCGACTCGGAGTGGATATCGGCGGCACGTTCACCGATCACGTTCTATTCGACGAGGAGAGAGGCGCCGTCGAGGCGATCAAGACTCCCTCGACCCCGGACGACCTGTCTCGCTGCGTACTCGACGGAGTACGCCGGTTCGGCCGCCGCCCGGGCGGCATTTCTGGCCTCGATCTGATCGCGCATGGAACCACCGTCAACACCAACGCGATTCTCGAGCGCCGCGGCGCGCGCTGCGGGCTGATCGCGACTCGCGGATTCCGCGACATCCTCGAAATCGGCCGGCAAACCCGCCCGGACTTCTACCGCTGGTTCGTCGATCGACCGGCACCACTGGTCCCTCGCCACCTCCGGCTCGAGGTCGAAGAACGAGTCGACACGAACGGCACCGTGCTGGTGCCGCTCGTCGAAGAGGACGTGCTGGAGGCGGTGGAGCATTTTCGGGACGCGGACGTGCAGTCCGTTGCGATCTCCCTCATCAACGCCTTCGCCAATCCGATCCACGAGCGGCGGATACGCGAGATTCTCGAGGCCACGCTCGACGACACGTACATCAGCGTATCCTCCGAGCTCTGTCCCGAATTCCGGGAATTCGAGCGCACGAGCACCGCCGCCGCCGCCGCCTACGTCGGGCCCCTGTTCCAGCGTTACGTCGACCGGCTGGGACAAACCCTCGAATCCGAGATTGTCCCGGTGCCGCGCCTTTTCATCATGCAGTCGTCGGGCGGCATGGCAAGTGCCGTCACCGCCGTGACGCGCCCCCACGTCACCATCGAGTCGGGGCCGGCCGCGGGAGTGGTGGCCACCGCCGAGCTGGGCCGACGGCTCGGCCTCGGCGACCTCATCTCCTTCGACATGGGCGGAACCACGGCCAAGGCGTGCCTCGTCCGTGGCGGCACGCCCGAGATGGTGAACATGCTGGAAGTCGGGGGCGAGGCTTCGGGCTTCTTCGGCGTGCGGATCACCGGGCTCCCCATCAAGGCTCCCTCCATCGATCTCGTGGAGTGCAGCGCCGGGGGCGGCAGCATCGCCTGGGTCGACGTCGCCGGCCTGCTCAAGGTAGGACCCGAGAGCGCCGGTGCGGTTCCCGGACCCGCGTGCTACGCAAGCGGCGGCATCCGGCCCACGGTGACCGACGCCCACGTCGCGTTGGGGCGAATCGGCGCGGCGACCCTGCTCGGCGGCGAGATGGAGATCCGTCCCGATCTGGCGACGGAGGCGATCCGGTCCAGGATCGCGAGCCGGATCGACCTGCCGGTGGACGAGGCGGCACAGGGGGTGCTCGACGTGGTGAACGCCGAGATGGTCCGCATCCTGAGGGTGGTCTCGGTCACTCGCGGCTTCGATCCGCGCCGGTTCACGCTCGTGGCCTACGGCGGCGCCGGCCCGCTGCACGCCGGAGATCTGGCCGAGGAGCTCGGTATCGAACGAATCGTCGTTCCGCCGAACCCCGGGGTGTTCTCGGCCATGGGACTGCTCGCCAGCGACGTCGAGGTCACGGCGAGCGTGACCCGGCGGACCCGCGCCTCGCCCGACGATCTGCCCGCCATCCGAAGCGGGCTTGCGGAGGTGGAGAACGAGTGCACGGCGCGTCTCGACCAAGAGCAGATTCCCGAATCGGAGCGAACGCTCCTACGGCTTCTCGAAATGCGTTACGTCCGCCAGAACTTCGAGCTCGAGATCGCCGTTCCCGACGGCATGGTGAGCGCCGATTCGCTGGCACGGGTGCTGACCGACTTCCATGAAGCGCACCAGCGCACCTACGGGCACAGCGACGCCGGCGATCCGGCGGAGATCGTCAACTTCAAGGCACGCGGCATCGGGCAGGTCAAGCGGCCACGGCTTCGCGAGGTCGCCGCGGGCACCGCCGACCCCGGCGGCGCCCGCACCGGCACCCGGCCCGTCTACTTTCGAGGCAGTGGCTGGACGAGTTGTCCCAACTACGCCCGGGGCCGCCTCCTGGCAGGAAACCGGGTGCAAGGTCCGGCGGTGATCAACGCATTCGACTCCACGGCTCTCTTGCGGCCCGGGCAGGCGGCAACGGTGAACGAGTTCGGAGACCTGATCATCACCCGTGGCGAACCGGGCGCCGGCTAGCCGGCGGGGCAGTCTCGGCCGGGGGGAGGAACGCACCGGATGGGAGAGACGGAAGGTCCCCGAAGACGAGGGAGCGAGGCCGCCGGCCGGGTCGCCGGGTACATCGACCGGATCGACCAGTTCAGCGTGTACCTAGCCGCGTTCGGCCTGGCGGCAATGTCGGCAATCGTCTTCAGCGAGGTGCTCCTGCGTTTCCTGTTCACCCGCTCCACGCTGATCGCGGACGAGATCGGCTCCTATCTGCTCGCCGTGGTCAGTTTCGCGGCGCTGGGCTACACCCTTCGTACCGGCGGACACATCCGGGTCTCCCTGTTCTTTCACCAGTTTTCCGCGCCGGTGCGCAAGTGGCTGGACGTTGTCTTCGTCCTCGTGGCCCTGGTGGCCCTTTTCTATCTGACTCTGTGGCTCCTCGACCTCGTGGTGCAGAGCTACGTCACCAAGGCCGATTCCCAGTCCCAGATCGAAACGCCCCTGTGGATCCCGCAGTCCGCGCTGATCTACGGAACGGTCGTCCTCGGGCTCTCCCTGGTGGCCAGGCTGATTCGCCTTCTGCGGAACGAAATCGAGCCATGAGCGGACCATCGACACGGTTCCGGAGTCGGACGGGCGAAGGAGTTCGGCTGGCGGGAGAGGCATCGTGATCGTCGAGTTTCTGCACAGCCTGTCGATTCCCGAGATCGCGGCCCTCGTGCTCTGTGTTCTCCTGGTGATGCTGGCGACCGGCATGTGGATTGCCCTCGCCCTGGGATTGACCGGAATTCTTGCCGCCGAGCTGTTCACCCCGTTCAACATGTCCGGGATCGCGGCGCTTCAGACCTGGAACCGATCGAGCCTCTTCGTCCTTACGGCGCTTCCGATGTTCGTCCTCACCGGCGAGCTCGTCGTCAACACGAGGCTCAGCCGATGGCTGTTCGACGGCCTCGCGCCGTGGATGGTGTGGCTTCCCGGGCGCCTCCTCCACACGAACGTGGCGGGGTGCGCCTTCTTCGCCGGGGTATCGGGCTCGAGCACGGCCACCACCCTCACCATCGGTCGCGTCACCTACACCCAGCTCCACGAACGCGGCTACGACGATCGGCTCTCGGTCGGCTCGCTGGCGGGGGCCGGCACGCTCGGCCTGCTGATCCCCCCGAGCATCGTTCCCATCATCTATGCCGCGGTAGTGGGTGAATCGGTGGGGCAGATCTTTCTCGCCGGCGTGTTCCCGGGGTTGATGGTGGCCGGACTGTTCAGCTCGTGGATCGTGATCCGGGCCCTCGTGACCCCGGACATCGTGCCCCCGGTGACCGAAACCTACACCTGGCGCGACCGGTGGCGGGGTCTCGTCCTCATGTCGCCGGTGCTGGGGCTCATGGCGCTCATGCTGGGGAGCATCTACAGCGGCATCGCCACTCCCACCGAGGCCGCGGGCATGGGCGTTGCCGCCGCCGTGCTCCTCGGGGTCGGCAGCCGCAGCCTCGGTCCGCGCGAGTTCCTCAAGGCTCTCGTCGCCACGTGCCGAACCACATCGTTCATCATGCTGATAATCGTCGGCGCGACGCTGCTCGGGGTGGCGATGGCCTATATCAAGCTGCCGGCGACCATCGCCAGCGGCGTCGTATCCGCGACGGACAACGTCTACCTGGTGCTCCTCCTGCTCAGCATCGTCTATGTGCTGCTCGGAATGTTCCTGGATCCGAACTCGGTCATCCTGCTGACGCTGCCGGTCATCATCCCGACCATCGACGCGCTCGGAATCGACCGCGTGTGGTTCGCCGTCTATCTCATTCTCGTCGTCGAGATGGCGAACGTGACCCCGCCCGTGGGATTCAACCTGTTCGTCATCCAGGGTCTTTCCGGACACAGCATCCGTACCATCGCCATTGCGGCCATACCCTTCGTCCTGTTGCTCGCGCTGGCCGTGGTGATCATCACGATCTTCCCGGAGATCGCTCTCTGGCTACCGAGGACGCGGTACTCCTGACGTGCGAATAGGGATGACGAGAACCATCACTCGAGGAGAGGACACGAGATGCTGATGTTCGGCGTGGACGTGGGCGGAACCTTCACCGACGTCATCCTGTTCGACGAGGACACGGGACGCATTTCAGGGGCGAAGGTCCCGTCGACCCCGGCCAACCAGGCCGAGGGCTTCACCCGGGGGCTCGAGGCGGTCGGGGTGGACTACCGGTGGGTCAACCGGGGTCTGCACGGGACGACGGTTGCGACCAACACCGCCATTGAACGCAAGGGCGCCTCCACGGTTGGCGTCTTCACTAAGGGTTTCCG
>LXNJ01000666.1_pt1 | contig 23077 bp, 19 predicted proteins | sample 809081 | NCBI WGS metagenome assembly LXNJ01 (sample SAMN04870510, study PRJNA318959) | sponge metagenome | biome: sponge; feature: marine sponge reef; material: water | host: Petrosia ficiformis | place: Greece: Milos, Mediterranean Sea | collected 2013-05-29 | depth 5-7 m | reverse complement strand
CGCTCGTACGACCGGCGTCGCCATGAGCCTGCACGGCCGACGTGTCGTGGTCACTGGCGCCGGGCGCGGGCTCGGCGAGGCGATGGCACATGCGATCGCCGATGCCGGAGGTCACGTGATCGTGGCCGAGCTGTCGGCCGAACGTGGTGAACGAGTCGTCAGCGACATGCGAGTAGGCGGCGGTTCTGCGGAGTTCGTGCCGACTGACGTGGCCGATGAATCCTCGGTGACTGCGCTCGCCTCCCGTCTCACCGGCGCCAGCCCCATCTGGGGCCTGGTGAACAACGCCGGACTGGCCGATGCCGTCGGCGGCAAGACCTTCTGGGAGGTCACGCCTGCCGAATGGGACCGGATCCAGGCGACCAACGCTCGGGGACCGTGGTTGGTGAGCCGGGCGCTGGCCCCCCAGATGCTGGCTGCGGGACACGGCCGGATCGTCAACATCGCCTCGGACGCAGCGCTGTACGGCTCGCCCCGGCTCGCGCATTACATCGCTTCCAAGGGTGCGCTGATCGCCCTCACACGGGCGATGGCACGAGAGCTGGGCGACCACGGCATCACGGTCAACGCCGTGGCGCCAGGGCTCACCGAGGGACCCTCCGCCGAAGGGATCCCGGCTGAACGCCACGCGCTGTACGCCGAGAACCGAGCGATCAGCCGACCCCAGCAGCCAGACGACGTCACTGGGACGGTGGTGTTCCTGCTCTCAGACTCGGCCGCCTACATCACCGGGCAGACCATCGTCGTCGACGGCGGCTTCGTCATGCCATGAACACCTCCCCGCAGCGAAACGGCGGCGACCTGCTGGTCGAAGTGCTGACCTCGCTCGGCATCGATGCTGCTTTCGGAGTGGTGAGCGTCCACAACCTCCCTCTCGTCGATGCGCTGGCCCACCGCTTGCGGTGGGTGCCCACCCGCAGCGAGGCAGCCGCGGTGAACGCCGCCGACGGCTTCGCCCGGGTGCGTGGCACGCCGGGCTGTGCGGTGACCTCGACAGGGACCGGCGCGGCGAATGCGGCTGGGGCATTGGTGGAGGCGCTCACAGCGGGTTCACAGGTGCTGCACGTCACCGGGCAGATTCCCAGCGAGCATCTCGGCGCGGGGCGCGGCGTCATCCACGAGACCCGTGATCAGCTCGGCATGCTGCGGTCGTGCTCGGTGTGGGCGACCACAATCGGAGCGGCGCCCTCGGTCGACTTCGCCGAGGCGGCACGGCGCCTGGTCAGCCATCCGCGTGGACCGGTGAGCTTGGAGTGGCCGATCGATCTGCAATACGAGGAGCCGACGCCCTGGGCCGATCGCCCCTCAGATGCTGGCGCGTATGGCGACGTGGCGAGGACCAGTGGCGGAGCCGGTCCCGATGAAGCTGCGCTTGACCGCGCCGCTGAGTTCATCGCCGCAGCCGAACGACCCGTGGTGTGGGCAGGAGGCGGTGCCATCGGCTGCAGCGGCGGGATCGACCGCCTGCTGCATTGCACCGGTGCCGGGTTGTTCACCTCGAACGCTGGTCGCGGCGTCGTGGCTGAGACCGACGACAGGGTCATCGGCAACTTTGCAGCATCTGGGACCGGCGCCGAGTTGCTGGCCCAAGCCGACGTGCTCGTCTCGATCGGCACGCATTTCCGGTCGAACGAGACCCGCAGCTACCGGCTGGCCCTGCCTGTCACCCACATCCAGATCGACATCGACCCTGCAGCCATCGGCCGTGCGTACCCCGCCGACGTCGGGATCGTGGGCGATGCCCGCACGGTGGTCGACGCGCTCGTCGGCCGTCTCGCCGATCATCCCTGTGCGCCACAGCCGGATTGGAGCGACAGAATCGCCGCTGCCCGCAAGCAGTGCCGAGCCCAGCTGCGGCGAGACATCGGACCGTACGCGGCGATCTGCGACATCATGGCGGGCGTGCTCAGCGACCGGTCGCCCCGCGTGCGAGACATCACCATCCCCAACAGCTCGTGGGGCAATCGGCTGCTGCCTGTGATCGATCCGTCCGCCAACGTCGTCCCCCGGGGAGGCGGCATCGGGCAGGCCGTCGGCATGTCCATCGGTGCCGCTGTCGCCCGCGTTGATGAGCCGACCATGGTGATGGTCGGCGACGGCGGCTTGGCTCCCCAGCTTGGCGAGCTCTCCACGCTGGCCCAGGAGGATCTGCCGGTCACCCTCGTGGTCTTCGACGACGGCGGCTACGGCGTGCTGCGCAACACCCAGGACCGGCACCTCGGCCGACGCTCAGGCGTGGATCTGCACACGCCCGATCTAGCCGCGACGGCGGCAGCGTTCGACTTCGGGTATTTCGACGTGTCGACACCAAGTGAATTCGCCGACGCCTTCGAAGCGGCGACTGCCGCAGGGCACCCGCAGATGATCCGTGTGGATTGCGACGCACTGGGGCCGATGCCGTTGCCGTTCGTCCCGCCCGTCGAGATGCCCACGACCTCGAATCGATGACACTGCGCATGGCACCGCACGATTGCGCGCGATGGCGAGGCAGGGCGATGATCAGTCCATGAACAGCACCGGTGCCGACTTTGACGCCCGCACTGCGGCCGGGCTGATCTCGCGCAGCCATCTGGGCATCGAGCCGTTCTCGCTGTACCGGGCTGCCTCGCTGTCCGATGCTGCGTCGATGATCGCCTCCGGCGCATGGGCGCATGCGGGCGGGATCGACGTCGCCCAGCGGCTTCGCAACGGCGAAGCGGCACCAGCCCTCGTCCCGCTGTGCCGACCCGGTCGGAGATCTCCCGACGGACTCGACGTGCTCGACGCGATCTCGCTCGGCGATGGGGTGCTGTTCATCGGTGCGGCGGTCACGCACGCCCGGATCGAGACGGATCCGCTCGTGCGGGCTCACCGACCCGATCTCGCCGATGCATGGCGGACCATCGGCAACGTGCGCATCCGATCCACCGGCACGATGGGCGGCAACCTCATGGCTTTCGATGCGGGCTACGACGCCGCACCGATACTGGCCGCCGCCGGTGCTGAGCTGATCTTCGTCGAGCCTGACGGTGAGCAGCGTCGCCGCACCGTGGCAGATCGGCCCCGAGACCGATTGCTCATGGGTTGCGAAGTGCCGCTCGACGGCCTTGTCGTTTACGACCGTTCGCTCAAGCCGGTCGCCTCTGTCGCGGTCGGCGACAGCTGTGTGGCGATCGGTTGTGCCTATCCCGACGTCGAGGTGCTGCCGGCCGGCGCCGCCAACCCAGATGCCGTGCACACAGCCTTTGGCAAAGTCGGCGAACCGACCGGCGACGTCTTCGCCTCGGCTGAGTACCGGCACCACGTGATCAGAGTGCTTCTCGATCGCTGCCTGCGAACCCATGCCTCAGGGAGGTCCGGGGGAGCCTCGGCTGGTGACGATGATGCTCCCTCGGCCGAGGAAATGCCCGGTGACGCCGTTACACCGCCAGACCGACCCACCGTGGTGCTGCCGGGCGGATCGACGGACGGATCGGTGGAGGACGCAATCGACACTGTCGACATGGCGATCCGGCTCAATGGGGCACCCTTGCCCATCTCCGCCCCAGCTTCGGAAATGCTGGTGGACACCATCCGCGCCCGCGCCGGCCTGGGCGGTACCCGGATCGGCTGCGACCAGGCCGTTTGCGGTGCATGCACGGTGCTGATAGACGGCACGCCCACCGCGTCGTGCTCGACGTTCGCCTGGCAGACCGACGGCCGTGAGGTGCTCACAATCGAAGCAGGCCGCATGATCGAAGCCGGTGACCCGGCGACCGACGGCACAGCGACCGGCGCTGGCGCGACGCTGCCTGCAGTGCAGCGGGCTTTCGCCGAACTGAGCGCTTTCCAGTGCGGTTATTGCACGCCCGGCTTGATCCTCACTGCGAGCGCCCTGCTTGCCCGCCATCGGGACCCCGACCGCACGACGATCTGCGACTGGCTCGACTCCAACGTCTGTCGCTGCACCGGCTACCTGATGGTCATCGAAGCCGTCGAAGCAGCCTCGGCTGCGCTTCGCTCCGGGCCCAGCGCCACCCCAAGCGGGGCACCGTGACTCGTTCGGACGCCGCCGCCAAGGTCTCGGGCACTGCCCCCTATGCAGTCGACGTCGCGCTCGACGGCATGCTGCACGCCAAGGTGCTGCGATCTCCCCACCCGCACGCGCTGGTCACCCGTATCGACACCGCCGCAGCCTCGAGAGCCCCAGGCGTTCGGGCTGTCCTGACGCGGCGGGATCTGCTCGGGGGCGAGCTGCGCGATCGCTGGGCTGCGAATGACCTCGAGCATCGCCCATCGAAATCCCCGCTCGTGGCGTCACACAGCTACGGCTACTTCATCAAGGACCAGCCGATCCTGGCGCTCGACCGGGTGCGCTATGTCGGGGACGCAGTCGTGGCGGTCGCGGCGGACACCGAGCTCGAAGCGGCGCGGGCACTGGAGCTGGTGCAGATCGATTATGAGCCACTGCCCGCCGTGACGGACTTCGATGCAGCGCTGGCGGACGGCGCTCCCGAGATATTCCCCGAAGCCCCGCTGGGGATGACTCCCGTCTACGGCCAGGGCGCCAGTGGCGGCGTCCGGCCCAGGCCGAACGTCTGCTACCGATTCGGCTACGAGACCGGTGACCCCGCCGCCTTCGACGGGTGCGACCATGTGTTCACCGACGTGTTCGGCTTCGACGGCCGCCAGCAGCATCTGCACCTCGAGCCGTTCGTGTCTGTCGCTCGATGGACTGGGCCTCGCTTACCGGCTGGCACCGCCGGCGACAATGACAGCACAACCGGCAACCGCCTCGAGCTCTGGTCGAGCTGCCAGAACCCGTTTCCGGTTCGCAAGGAGATGGCTCGACTGCTGGGCATCGGCGAGCACCGGGTGCGGATGCACGTGGGCTACCTCGGCGGCGGTTTCGGTGCCAAGAACGGCTGCAAGACCGAGCCGATCGCAACGCTGCTCGCGTTGAAGGCCGGTGCACCCGTCCGGTACTGCCTCACCCTCGACGAAGGCTTCTTGACCATGCGTCAGCACAACGCACGACTGACGCTGCGGACCGGCGTCATGGCCGACGGCACCTTGGTGGCCCGAGATGCCGAAGTGCTGCTCGATGCAGGCGGCTACGCCGATGCAAGCCCGTTGGTGGCCGAGAAGGCGGGCTATCGCGTGGCCGGTCCGTACCAGTGGGGACACATCCGCACAGTGACCGATGCGGTCCTCACGAACACCACGCCGGCGGGTCCGTTCCGCGGGTTCGGCGGCACGCAGGCCAACTTCGCCTGCGAGAGCCAGATCGACATGATCGCCGCCCGGCTGGGACTCGATCCCGTCGAGCTGCGCCGGCGCAACCTGATCGGCCTCGGCGAGTCCTACGTGCCGGGAGAGTCGGCCATGGACTCAGACTTGGCTGAGGGGCTCGACTTGGTCGCCAGCCACATCGGCATGGACGAACCGCGGCCGCCGGGTCTGGGGCGCGGCGTAGCGGTCGGCTTCAAGGACTCAGGCGGAGTCAACAAGCCCGCGCAGGCCCGTGTCAAGGTGGCCACCAGCGGCGATGCGTGGGTGCAGTGCGGCACCGTCGAAATGGGCCAGGGCGCACAGACTGCGTTGCGCGAGGTCGCTGCGCGCGTGCTCGACGTGCCCCGGGCACGAGTGCACTGGTCCGACCTCGACACCGATCACACACCCTTCGACCAGGGCACCAATGCGTCCTCGGCGATCTCGGTGATGGGCCAGGCGGTGCAAAAGGCTGCCGAGGCCGCCCGGCTGCGCATCCTGCAGTTCTCGGCCACCGCATTGCGAGTGCCAGTCGAACGAGTCGACGTCCGAGACGGCATCGTGCTCGTCGCAGCCGCCGACGGTGACGGCGAGCCAGAGCGACGCCCGCTTGCTCCGCTGGTCATGGGCACCTACGGCGGGACCGGGTACGAGTTCACCGGTGAGGGCTTCTTCAAAGCGCCCAGCGACAGCCGAGCCCCGCTCGAATCGCCATGCGTGTCGTGGGAGTACGGCTGGGGCGCAGCGGAGGTCTCCGTCGACGCCGACACCGGCGTGGTGACGGTGCACCGATTGATCGTCTCAGGCGATGCGGGGACTGTGCTGCATGAAGGCGCTTGCCGTGGCCAAGACGAAGGCGCAGCGATCATGGGGCTCGGCGGCGCGCTGTTCGAGACCATGCGCTTCGACGGCGGGATGCTCGCCAACGGCAGGCTCGTCGACTATCGGATGCCCCGATCCAGCGACCTGCCGGCGGAGTTCGTCTCGATCACCCAGGAGCAGGGCCACGGGCCAGGTCCTTTCGGCTCGAAGGGCCTCGGCGAGGGAGCGATGCTGCCCGTCGCATCAGCGATCGCGAATGCCATTGCAGATGCGACTGGGGTGCGGGTGACCTCGATGCCCCTGGCCGGCGAAACGGTTCTCGCCGCGCTCGATGCCGCACGGGACGCCTCGTGAACGCCAACCCTTCCCAGCCGGCATGGGCGATCACTCACCTGCGCCGCGTTGCGCTGAGTTGCAGCGCGTTCGACGAGTGCCTCGAATATTACGCCGGTCCATGGGGACTGCGACGGCTCGAAGATTCCGACGACCAGTCAGCGATGCTGCGTGCCAGCGGTGCCGAGCACCATGTTCTGGAGCTGCATCGTGCCGAACGTAACGCGATCGACCACATCGGCCTCGGCCTCAGCGATGATCGATCCATCGAGACTGCAGCGACCGAGCTGGCGGGCCGCGGCGTGACCCTGCTCAGCGAGCCCGCCGAGCTGGACCGGCCCGGTGCGGGCTACGGGTTCCGCATAGCCGACCCTGAGGGCCGGGTCGTCGAGCTGGCCGCACGCACCGAGACAGTGGCAGCGCTGCCCGCCGACGCCACGCCGACCAAGATCGCCCATGTCGTGCTCAACACGGCCGACATCGAGACGCTGTGCGATTGGTGGTGCGAGGTGCTGGGCTTTCGGGTCAGCGACTGGAGCGAACGCCAGATGGTGTTCCTGCGCTGCAACAACGATCATCACTCCATTGCCTTCAACCGGGCGGAGTGGGCGTCGCTCAACCACGTGGCCTATGAGGTCCCCTCGCTCGACGCGTACATGAGCTCTCTTGGACGGCTTGCCCGAGCGGGCCACGAGGTCGGATGGGGACCGGGCCGCCACGGGCCGGGCAACAACGCATTCGGCTATTTCGTGGATCCAGCTGGCACCGTGCCTGAAGTCACCGCCGAAGTGCAGCAAGTCGAGGAGTCCAGCTGGGTACCCCGCGCTTGGCCGCGTACACCCGAGCTGTCGGATCGCTGGGGCACAGCAGGGCCGCCGTCGGCCGAGATGCGCCGGCACATGGCTGGATCGCCCGAGTAGCCAATCCAGCAGACACAGTCGGCTAGCCGATGCTCCGCAGCGAGGCCGCCGCTTGTTCGACCGCTTCGGGGGAATGGCCGATCAGCACGATCACGAGGTCGGTTTGCGGGATCGCCGGCTCGATGCGCCAGCTTCGCCCGACTGCCTGGAGCTCGTGATGGCTTCCGTCGGGGCTGGCGAACCAGCCCTTCGCTCGCACCAGCGCCTCGGGTGGGGATTCGAACCAGCGGGCGACGTCGGCCACCTCCCATGGCCCCGCAGGGTCGACGGACGCCGTCGCTACCTCGAAGGGATGTTCGCCCGCATCAGCGCGGAATGTCGCTCCTCGCAACGCCGCGCCGAGCAGGATCCGAGGGTCGATGCGGCCATGAACTGACGGAATCACCATCCTGCCCGGCGCGATCCGGCTGATCCGGGTGATCAAGGCCTGAACGTCGGCGTCGCCGATCACGTCGACCTTGGAGAGCGCCACCACATGTGAAACGTCGATCTGGCGACGTACGGCGGCAGCGGTGCGCCAGTCATCCAGCTGCAATGCGAGGTGCTGTGCATCCACGACGGCCACGACGCCGTCCAAGGTGCAGCCCGCAGCAGACTCCACAGCGAGCGCCAAGGTGGCAGGATCTGCGACTCCGCTGGCCTCCACCACGATGGCATCGGTCGTCTCCGAGCTCGCCAACCGTTCCAAGGTCTCGGCGAGGTCATCCACCAAGGCGCAGCACGCGCAGCCGTTGGTGAGCTCCGCCCGGTCTGTCGTTCGTGACGCCACGCTCAGTCCATCGATCGCAGCAGCATCGATGTTCACAGGTCCGATGTCATTCACCACCGCAGCTATGCGCAAGCCGGCCGGCTCGGCCAGCAGCTGGCGCAGCACCGTGGTCTTGCCGCTGCCGAGGAAACCCGTCAACACGGTGACGCCGATCGTTTCCCCACCGCCGTCATCGGGCTCGCGGCGCGCCGCTGCGATCGAGCCGACCGTGGCCTGCCACGCAGCATCCAGCTCGCTCATCAGTAGACCTTGGGGACGATTCGCCACGGCACCCGTTCGCGGTAGTCGTCCCAGAGACGGCCATATTTCTCCGCGCACCGCCGGTCGTCGTCTCGCTCGCGTGGGACCAGCAGCGCCACGTAGTACAGGGGATACAGCCACGGCCAGATCACCCCAGGCCAGCCCAGCACGAGCGCCAGGCCGACAGCCATCGCGACTTCGCCGAGGTAGTTCACGTGCCGGGACACACCCCAAAAGCCGCTGTACAGCACACGAGGCGAGCCGTCAGTGAGCGCCTTGGGCGCGATGCCTAGGAAAGCTCGCTCGGGGTCCTGCTTGAAGCTGAACTTCTGCAGGTTCGCTCCCCGAGACAGGACCCAGCCGGCGAAGAACACCATCACTGCCACGACTGTCAGCCACACACCCGTGTGCGGATTGGGCCGGTCCGCCACCGCCCACAGCCCGACTGCGTAGAAGTACGGGTACCAGCACAGGCAGCCCCAAACGAGCTTGAACCCCACGCGTTCGGCGAACAGGTCGTAGGTGTAGAGGTGGACGCGCTCGAAGACGAGGTAGTCGCACACGAACCAGCTGAACAGCACGACGTACAGCACCACCCCCGGCGACCGATCATCGGGGAAAGCAGTGAAGTGGTGGGCGGCGAAGGAGAGCAGGTTCAGCTCGAGCAGCACCGCTCCCGCCAGGTACAGGAACATCTTGGCGTCGGCGCGGCCGCGGAACGGCTGAGGGTTGACCCGGCGCCCGAGGTAGAGCTCGGCCAGCAGGCCCCGGCCGTTCGAAGGCGCACCCAGCACCACCGCAACCGACGCGAGCAGGCCCAAGCACAGCGCGCCCGCAGCGCTGTGCCAACGGTGCTGCCAGAACCAGTCCCAGTCCATGACCCCGCCGGCGCACACGGCACACCACAGACCGACCATGACCACCAGCACCACCAAGCCGTTGAGGCGGTAGCGCAGGAGCTCGTTGGTGCGCTCGTCGCGTACGTATCCCGTCACCCGCCGCGCCGGCAGCGCGAGGTGCAGCACTGCGATGATCCCGAACACTGCCCAGGGCGCAAAGAAGCCCGCCAGCAGGTCGGTCATGTCATGTCGCTCGTGTTGCGACCGATGAGCCGGACCGCTGCCCGCCGAGACACCAAGCGCCCCATGACCTGGGCGCCCAGGCGGTTGACCAGGCCGGGTACGAGACGCGGTCCCTTGCTGAGTCCGTCGAGCGTCCGGCGGGCAGCCTCCTGCGGGCTCAGCATGCCGGGCACCTTCTTGCCGAAATTCGTCTTGTATCCAGGGGTGGGCATCGCTCCGGCACAACAGGCGACGACATCGATGCCGTGCGAGCGCAGCTCCCACCACAGACTCTCGCCAAGGTTGATGTTGAATGCCTTGGTGGCCGCATAGACGGAGATGTGGGGCGTTCCTTGCAGGCCCGACAGCGACGACATCAGCACCACCGCACCCCGGCGGTTCGCACACATGGCGGGCGCCAGTGCCCGCACCGACAGCATCGGCCCGTACATGTTGACGTTCACTGCCTGGGTGATCTCCTCGTCGGAAACGTCCAGGAACGGGCCCATCGGTGTGTACGCGGCGTTGTAGATGAGGATCCCCAGATCCACGTCCGCGACGGCGTCCGAAAGGGTCCCGGCGAATGCCGAGTCGGCCAAGTCCGCCACAACGCAGCGAACCTCGACCGCGTGGTCGTCGGTGATCTGATCTGCGAGTTCGGCGAGCAGCGGGCCTCGGCGTGCCACGAGCACCAGGTTCATGCCCCGTGCAGCCAGCAGGCGGGCGAATGCGGCGCCCAAACCCTCCGAGGCACCGGCCACGACAGCCCACTTCCCGTATTTTTCCGGCAGGGAAGGGCGACGTCGCCTCACGAGGTGGGCTCGCCTCCCAGCACCGTGTCGTGCACGGAAATGTCTCGCAGCGCCATCGGATCGACCTCGTAGGGATCGTCGTCAAGCACCGTGAAGTCGGCCAGCTTGCCGGCCTCGATCGAGCCGAGCCGGTCGTCACGGGCGAGCACGTGGGCTGCGTCGATGGTGATGGCCCGCAGCGCCCGGTCCACCGAGATCCGCTCCCCCGGTGCCAAGACGGTTTCTCCGTCGGCGCCCACCCGGTTCACGGCGCACCACGCCGCCAGCAACGGCGACAGCGGTGTCACCACCAGGTTGAAGTCGCTGTGCAGCGCGAACGTGGCACCGGCCCGCTCCAGTGAGCCCAACCGGGCGGTGGCTTCGCTGCGGTCGGGGCCGAAGCCGTGGTCGGCGTGCAGCTGCGCCCGGAAGTGCACGAAGTAGATGTTCACGCTGGCGAGCCCGCCGAGCGCTGCGAGGCGCTTCGCCTGCGCTGGCGTCGAGATGCAGTAGTGCTCGATCGTGAAGCGGTGGTCGAATCGCGGGTGCTCGGCCTGCAGTGCAGCGAGCGTGTCCAGCGTCATGTCGACGGTGCGGTCGCCGTTCGCATGGGAGTGGATCTGCACGCCTGCCTGCCAGAACGGTCGCATCCGCTCGACCATGTCCTCCCACGGCACCTCCCCGGTGTGGGCGGTGTCCTCGTCGAGGTAGCCGGGCGCGTTCATCACCAACGTCATCGACGGGTACGAGCCGTCGTTCACGTACTTGACTCCGTGAGTGTTGAGCCGGTCGTCGCCCTCGGCTCGCTTCTGGGCCAAGAAGTCGAGCATCTCACTGCCGTAGCTGCGCACCAGCTTCGGCTCGAAGGGGATCATGTAGATGCGCAGCGGGAACGTGCCTTCTGCGATGGCAGCCGCATGATCGTCCCACTCGGGCTCGAATCCGTCGGCCATTCCCCACACCAGGTCGGCCGTCGTGGTGACGCCAGCGGCACGGGCGACCGCACCCATGCGGTCGATGGCAGCCCGACCCGTGCCCGGCCCGAAGATCGAGGCCGCTACCGGCCGGTTGGCCCGTGCCGTCGCTTCGGTCTCCACGAACCAGCCGTTCAGCCGGCCGTCGGGGTAGCGGCCGAGGCCGTGGCCGATCGAATCGTCGTCGACGCCGATCAGCTCGAGCATCGGGGAGTTTGCATAGACGATGTGCGGCGCGTATGCGCACACCCACAGCGGCACTGAGTCGCTGATGGAGTCCAGCATGTCCCGGTCGAGGTGGCCGTCCTGGCTGGCGGGGTCGTAGCCCCACGCAGTCAGCGGCTCGCTCGGATCGCCATGCTCGGCCGCCAGCGCTCGCAGCTGATGTAGCACCGCGTCGCGGTTGGGCAGCCCCTTGCGCAACCCAGTCGGAGAGGCCGAGTCGATCGGGCCGACGTAGTGCAGCCCCATGTAGGTGCCGCTCAGCCGCAGGTGCGTATGGGGGTCGATGAAGCCCGGCATGATCACCTTGCCGGTGTAACGATCGTCGATCTCGTAGGGGTTGCGTCGCAGCCACGGCTGCATCGAGTTGATCGATCCGACCGACACGATCCGACCGTCGGCGACAGCGACGGCATCTGCGTGCGGTCTGCCGGGGTCCATCGTGTGGACCCGTGCCGCTGGATACACCGTCATCTGGTCCATGCGCCATCCCGCTTGTGTCGTGGGCTCTTCGCGCAGTTCTAGTTCAGCCCGCGGACGCGTTGAAGGCCTCCAGTGCGGCGATGTGCTCAGCCGTGTTCTCGTTGACCGGCTGACAGTTGCCTAACTGTGAACCGTGAACGCCTGCCGGCGACCGGGCCCGAAACGGTAGATCGAGAAGTCGGCGTCAAGGGAAACTGCGTCGCGGATACCGAGACGGTGCATGACCGCCCAGCTTGTGCGGTCTACGAGGGAGAACCGCTGGTCAGCAAACGACTCGCCGGTGCCGGCTGCCGTTTCGAGGTCGGCGACGATGGCCGGTTCGATACGGGCGATGCCCAAGCGGATCCCGTTGATGAGTTGCTCTGCGACAGGGGTCCCGAGTCGCCTCGCGGCCAGGAACCATGTCTCGACAATGACGTGGTCGCTGGTCAGCAACTCGCCTGCGAACTCTTCTAGCCGCCGTGATGCCCTCGCATGACCTGCGTCGTCGGCGTCTGCGGCCGCATACCAGGCAGATGTGTCCACGTAGACGGTCACCGGCGGCTGTTGAGCACGTCTACCGCCTCGGAAACCGCGGCTGCGGTTCCCTCCGAAGCGATGTCGCTGCCCCCAGAGCGCCCGATGCCGATGATGGACGAGACGTCTGCACTGGTGGCGCTTCCCCCGAGATCGCGATCCACGAGACGCCGGATGTACTCGGCCATTGTGATCCCCAATGCGGCTGCCTTCTGCTTGACCTGTGCATGCTGCTCAGCTTCCAAGGCAATTTGTGTCCGCATGATGTTACATCATAACATCATTTGACGCATCAGCCCACCGAGGTGATAAAGGTCTCCAGTGCGGCGATGTGCTCTGCCGTGTTCTGCAGGTTGGCGGCGGGATTGCCGCCCCATTCGCATGTCGTGCTCTGGCAGTTGATCGAGAAGTGGGTGAAGCCCGCCTCCCGAGCCCCGTCCACCAGCTCAGTCCACCTGTTCGGACCGATGCCGTAGTTGGCCTCGCCCTCCAGCGCGAACTCAGCAGGGTCGCGCCCCTGTTCGGTGAGCAGCTCTCGCAGCCGGTCAGCCAGCGCGACCGTGTCGGGGCCCGAATCGCCGAAGGTGAAACCATCGCCGTGGCGAGCTGCTCGTCGCAGGGCAGCGGCTGTGTAGCCGCCGAACCAGATCGGGATTCGGCGGGCGGGCCGTGGCCGGATGCCGGCCCGGTCGATGCGATGGAACTCGCTGCGGTAGTCGATGACGTCGTCCTCCCACAGCGCACGGATCACGGCGATCTGGTCGTCCAGCAGCGCACCTCGCCGCTCCCAGTCGGCACCCAGCGATTCGTATTCCACGTAGTTCCAGCCTGAGCCCACGCCCAGCCGGAACCGCCCGCCCGACAGCAGGCCCACCTCGGTGGCCTGCTTGGCAACCAGGGCCGCCTGGCGCTGCGGCAGGATGACGATCCCGGTCTCGAACTCGATCGTGGTCGTGACGCCAGCGAGATAGCCGAAGAGCACGAACGGTTCATGGAAGTCGTCCCGTTCGGTATAGGGCCCCCAGAAGGCCGGCTCGCGCCCTGCGTGTTCGGCGCCGAGCACATGGTCATAGGTGACGATGTGCGAGTAGCCGAGCGACTCGGCAGCTTGGGCCCAGTCGCGCAGCGCAATCGGGTCGGTACCGATCTCGCAGGTCGGCAGTACTGCCCCGAAGTCCATCGGCCTGGTGCTTCGGAGGTCAGTTCAGAATCCGCAGCGGGACGCTGCGAGGCCCACGGATCGGCCCGACTGACCACTTGACGTCGTCGGGGTCGACAGCCAATTCGAACTGTGGATACCGGTCCAGCCAAGCATTCAGCCCGACTCGGAGCTCCATCCGGGCCAAGTTCGAGCCGAGGCACCGGTGAACGCCGACGCCGAACGCCATGTGGCGATTGTCCTGGCGGTCCATGACGAAGTCGTCCGGCTCGTCGAAGTAGTCGGGATCGCGATTCGCCGAGGGATAGGCGAGCAGCACTCGCTCGCCGCCCGATACCGGGCATCCCGCGATCTCGGCATCTTCGGTGATGTAGCGGGCGATGGTCACCGGGCTGTAGTAGCGCAGGAATTCCTCAACCGCCGTCGGCATCAGGTCACGATCAGCGACGAGACGCTCCAGATCCTCCCGATGGGTTCCCAGGTGCAGCAGCATCGAGCCGAGCGACGACCAGGTCGTGTCGATGCCGCCCAGCATCAGCACGAACAGCGCTCCGATGCGTTCCTTGCGGCCAAACGGGCGGGTGGTGCCGTCGGGCTGCTCGGCCTCTGCTTGCAGCACGGTCTTGACCAGGTCGTCGGGGGCGTCGTCCCCCTGGGAGGCACGATCTCGCAGCTGGCCGGCGAAGAACTCCTGCACTTCCCGGGACGCCTGGCGCGCGATCTCCAAGTCGTCGAGGCCCTCCTTCAGCATGCCGTCGGCCCAGCGGCGGAAGCTCGGACCCATCTCGGGCGACACGCCGAACAGGTACCCCATGACGTCGATCGGCAAGAGCTGCGCGTACTCGATCGCGCCGTCGACCACATCGCTCCCCGTGGTGTTGTCGAGCAGGCGTTCGGCCATCGCAACCACCGTCGGCTCGAGCTCGTCGGTGGCCTTGGGACTGAACGACGGCAGCAGCGCCCGGCGGATCGGGCCGTGCTCGGGCGGGTCCAGCGTGATCGGGGGGATCTCCAGGCCGATGTTGTCGGGATGGTTGTCGTTGACGATGGTGATGCGATTCGAGAACGTCTCGGTGTCGCGTGCGGTCTCGACGATGTCGGCATGGCGGCTGACGAGGTACGCCCCGTGGAAGCGATCTGTGTGGGCCACCGGGCACTGCTCGCGCAGGTCAGCCAAGATCTCGGGTCCCTGCGCAGCCCATTCGTCGCTCAGGTGGTCGAAATCTGTCGCCCAGTCGGCAACTGGCGGTCGTTCTGCCACGGCAACCCAGCCTTTCTCAGACCAATGGCTCCCGCCATTCGTCACTCCGAACCGGCTCCGATGGTACGCGCGACCAGTGAACCGATGCCCGATACACGATCCGATTCAGGGGTCAGAGCCTCAGGGCCGTGGTCAGTTCAGGACGCGAAGAGGCACGCTGCGGGGGCCGCGCACAGGTCCGACCGGGAACGTGATCTCTTCAAGGTCCACAGCGAGCTCGAAGCGCGGGTAGCGCTCCAGCCAAGCGCTCAAGCCGACGCGAAGCTCCATGCGGGCCAGATTCGATCCCAGGCAACGGTGCACACCTACCCCGAACGCCATATGACGGTTGTCCTCACGGTCGAGGACTAGTTCGTCGGGCCGGTCGAAATGCTCGGAATCCCGATTGGCCGACGGATAGGACAGCAACACTCGCCGGCCTTCGCTCACGGGACAGCCCGCAACTTCGGCGTCCTCGGTGATGTAGCGCGCAATCGTGACCGGGCTGTAGAGCCGCAGGAATTCCTCCACCGCACTCGGAATCAGCTCCCGATGTGCCCTCAGCTGCGCGAGGTCCTCAGGGTGGGTGCCGAGATGCAGCAGCATCGAACCCAACGATGACCACGTGGTGTCGATACCGCCGAGCATCATGATGAACAGCGATCCGATGCGCTCGATCTCGGTGAAGGGTCGAGTTTCACCGTCGGACGCTTCGATTTGGGCGTTCAGCACAGTGGTAACGAGATCGTCGGGGGCTTCGTCGCCTAGTCCGGCTCGGTCACGCAGTTGTGCCGCGAAGAATTCCTGGACCTCGCGTGCGGCAATCCGCGCGACATCGAGATCGGCCAGCCCGTCCCGGACTATCGCAGAGACCCAGCGGCGAAAGCTCGGCCCGATCTCGGGCGAGACGCCGAACAGGTAGCCCATGACCTCCACGGGCAGAAGCTGGGCATATTCGAGCGCTCCGTCCACGATCTCTCGCCCTGCGGTGTCGGCGAGTATGCGATTCGCCATCTCGAGGACCGTGGGTTCCAGCTCATCGGTGGCCGTCGGGCTGAACGACGGCAACAAGGCACGTCGGATCGGTCCGTGCTCAGGTGGATCGAGCGTGATCGGCGGCAGCTTCAAACCGATGTTGTCGGGATGATTGTCGTTGATGATCGTGATGCGGCTGGAGAACGTGTCGGTATCACGAGCGGCCTTGACCACATCGGTGCGGCGGCTCACGAGGTACGCGCCATGGAAGCGATCCGTGTGGGCGACCGGACACCGCTCGCGCAGTTCAGCCAGGATCTCCGGGCTCTTCGCAGCCCACTCCTCGCTCAGGTGATCGAAGTCGGTCGTCCAGTCAGCAACCGGCGGTCGTTCAGTCACGGCTTCCCCCGCTCCGCCGGCGAACAGCCCCCGCAATCCGCCGAACCGAGTTGGCTGCGATGGTATGCGCAGTCGCCGTTCCTCTGCCCGGATCTTCGCTGTTCGACAATCTGATCTGTGTTGTCTGCCGCTTTCCGCGGCGTGCCGCATTCGGGGCGCGTACCGTGGTGGCGTGCCGTTGTCGGTGATCGGGATGATCGGCGTGTCGCCGCCCAAGGACGACTCGACGGTGCACGTCATCGAAGGCGGGCTGTCCCGGGAATTCCTCGAGGACTTCAGCAAGGCCCACGACGAAGCCGGATTCGACCTGGTGCTGGTGGGCTACACGTCGACCTCGGCCGACGGATGGTCGGTGGCGACCCACGCCGCCTCGGTGACCGAACGGCTCGGCTACCTCGTCGCACACCGTCCGGGCTTCGTGGCTCCCACGCTGGCGGCCCGCAAAGCGGCGACGTTCGACCAGCTCAGCGGCGGCCGCTTCGCGCTGCACATCATCGCCGGAGCCAGCGACAAGGACAATCAACGCGACGGCGACTACCTGCCGAAAGCCGACCGGTACGCCCGCGCCGGCGAGTACATCGACGTGATGCGTCGCACGTGGACGTCGCCGGAACCATTCGACCACGAAGGGCCGTACTACCGGTTCAGCAACGTGCGCGCCGACGTGCAACCGCTCCAGCAGCCATCGCCGCCGATCTTCTTCGGAGGTTCCAGCGAGGAAGCGCTCGAGATGGGAGCGCAGCGCTGCGATGTGTATGCCATCTACGCCGAGCCTCGCGCCGCTGTGGATGAGCGCTTCGCGGAATTCCGTCGCCGGGCCGCTGCCTACGGTCGCACGCCGCGGTTCTCGATCAGCGTGCGGCCGATCCTGGGTGATACCGAAGGCGAGGCGTGGGATCGGGCGCACCGCATCTTGGGGGGCATCGAGGCTGCAGGAACAGACAAGCTGACCGTGGCCGGCAGTCATCGGGGCAAGCCCTATGACCACGGCGGCGAACGAATGGTGGGCTATGCCGCCGCAAGCGATGTCCACGACGAGCGGCTCTGGCTGAAGATTGCCGAGGCCACCGGCGCTCCTGGCAACACCTCGTGCCTCGTCGGCACGCCGGAGCAGGTGGCCGAATCGATCCTGCGCTACTACGAGCTCGGACTGCGACCCGAGGGCGGGCTCAGCGACGTGGGTTACGTGCTGATCCGGGGGTTCGACCCCTTCAACGACGCCGTGGAATTCGGCCGCGAACTCATCCCCCGGATCAAGCAAGGCGTGGCCGAGATCGATACGGCATCGGACCCGAGCACGACCGCTGGAGATTCCGGCGTCACCGCCATGGCCGCTGCCGACTGAGATCTCGCCGCCGCAAACACCCCAATCCCACTGAGTGGAGACGACCATGCTCGATTTGGACCTGTCAGGACGCACGGCGCTGGTCACCGGCGCGAGCAAGGGAATCGGCGAGGCCTCAGTTCGGTTGCTGGCCGACCACGGTGCTGCGGTGGCGTTCTGCGCCCGAGGCGCCGAAGCCGTGGATGGCCTTGCCGCCTACTCGCCGCCGTCGGGGCCAGGCTACGTCCGGGGCTACACCGCCGACATGTCCGATGCCGAGGCCACACAGGCGTTCCTCGAGGCGGCCACGGCCGATGTCGGGCCTGCTGACATCCTCGTCAACAACGTCGGCGCGTCGCCGTCACGCAATTTCCTGTACATGTCCGACGACGACTGGACCGACCTGCACCAGCTCAACCTGATGTCGGCTGTGCGCTGCACGCGGCACTGTCTGCCGCACATGCGCAAGCAGAAATGGGGCCGGGTCATCATGATCGCGACCGGAGCGGCCTTCTCCCCCAACGCAGCGCTCATCGACTACGCCGCCACCAAGGCGGCCATGGTGGCCACCGCCAAGGCGCTGGCGGGCAAGTACGGCGCAGACAACGTGCTGACCAACACCGTCATCCCCGGGCTCATCCGCACCGACATGTGGGAGCGGGCGGCCGCCGAGATTGCCGAAGCCAACAACACCGACGCCGAGGCGATCTTCGCCCGCAATTCCACTGGTGTTCCTCAGGGCCGCTACGGCACCGCCGAAGAGGTTGCATCCGGCGTGGTCTTTCTGGCGAGCAGCGCCGCGAACTACATCAACGGCACCTGCTTGACGATCGACGGCGGCGTCGGCACCCACGTCTGAGCCGCAGAGCGCGGCGATCGTCGCCACAGATCGTGGCCCTGAAACTCTGCGTGGTCGCGGGCTAGCTTTCGGGGCGCAGACTCCGCTTAGGAACTCACACACGAAACGGGAGCACCGACATGGCGCACGCCTATACCGATAAGGGCCTCGAGATGCAGGAGGCCGTGCAGTCGTTCATGGACGACCACATCTACCCCAACGAGGAGGAGTACCACGAGCAGTACGCCGAACTCGCTGCTGCGGGAGACGTGCACGCCACTCCGGCGATCATGGAGAAGCTCAAGGCTGCTGCCCGTGAACGAGGCCTGTGGAACCTGTTCATCCCCCACCTCGACCCACAGGCGCCCGGCACCAAGCTTTCCAACCTGGACTACTCACCGATTTCAGAGCAGCTCGGCAAGGTCACGTTCAGCTCTGAGGCGCTGAACTGCTCCGCTCCCGACACCGGCAACATGGAGATCCTGAACCTCTATGGCTCCGAGCGGGTCAAGCAGCAGTACCTGGCGCCGCTGCTCGAAGGCGAAATCCGCTCGACGTTCTCGATGACCGAGCCCGAGGTCGCCAGCTCCGACGCGTCCAATATCCGACTGCGGATCGACCGCGACGGTGACGAGTACGTGCTGAACGGGCGCAAGTGGTTCTCCTCGAATGCCTTGCGGCCCGAGTGCAAGGTGCTGATCGTCATGGGCAAGAACGACCCTGACGGTCCGCGCCATCGCCAGCAGTCGATGATCGTCGTGCCCCGCGACGCTGAAGGCATCAGCGTCGATCGTGATCCGCTGGTCTTCGGCTACCACGACCGGGGCGGTCACCCCGAGCTGGTCTATGAGAACGTCCGGGTGCCCGAGGATCACATCCTGGGCGGCGAGGGCGAGGGCTTCGCCATCAGCCAGGCACGCCTCGGCCCGGGCCGCATCCACCACTGCATGCGATCGATCGGCGTCGCCGAGCGGGCACTGGAGTTCATGTGCAAGCGGGCGCTCGAACGCGAGACGTTCGGCAAGCCGGTCGCCCAGCAGGGCCTGATCCAGGACTGGATCGCCGAGGCCCGCATCGAGATCGACCAGGCCCGCGAGTACGTGCTGCACGTGGCGCACCTCATGGACACGATCGGCAACAAGGCCGCAGCGCAGGAGATCTCCGGCATCAAGGTGGCCATTCCCAACATGGCGCTCAAGGTGATCGACCGGGCGATCCAAGTGCACGGTGCCGGCGGCGTGACCCAGTTCTTCCCGCTGGCCGAAATGTACGCACACATGCGCACGTTGCGAATTGCGGACGGCCCCGACGAGGTCCACAAGATGACCATCGCCCGCCGCGAACTCCGCCGCCACGATCCCGACTTCAGGATGAGCTAGGACAATTCGAGCTGCTGAGCCAGAGTGTCCAGCGTTCGTCGCACCTCGGCCAACATGGTCGACGGGTCGCCGCCGGGATCAACCGGAGCGTGCAGGCGCAACCGACTTCCCCCGGGTACCTGCTCGAGATCGAATCGCCAGTGGTCGGACGCCGAGTCCAACGATTCGATGGCAGCCCGAACCGCGCCTGGTTTGGCCTTGAGATCGATCTCGTCGACGACGCCCGGTCCGCTCTGCGTCCTGGTCCGGCCGTAGCGATCGAAGTAGGCGATGTCGGGGGCCGGGTAGCGCCGCGACGTCGGCTTGAAATCGGTGCCGACCGTGTAGGCCACCGGGAACAGGCAAATCTGGGTCACGTGGTCCGGCAGTTCCAGCAGCTCGGCGACCGCGGGCGCTTCGTTGAGGTACATCGTGGTCCAGACCGTCCCCAGGCCTCGGCTTCGGAGCGCGACCATGAAGCTCCACGCCGACTGGATCACCGAATCGAACAGCCCAGGCCGTCCGCTGCCGTCGTGGCGTCCGAGAATCGTGGGGATGACCAGCGCCGGCGTCCTGGCGATGTTCTCACCGAGATGACGTGCGCCGGCCATCAGCCGTTCGTTCTGGTGGCCGCTGCCTTCCAGCCGCTTCGCCGTCTCGATGACCCAGTCGACGCCGGCCGACAAGTAGAGCTCAGCCAGTCGATCCTTGGTCTGTTGATCCCTGATGATCATCCACCGGCGGCTGCCGTTGTTCCCGCCCGTCGGCGCCTGCTCGGCGACATTGATGCAGTCGAGGATGACTTGGTCATCGATCTCCCGGTCGAAGTCGAGGCGTTGTCGGACGCCCCTCGTTGTCATCAGTGCGTGATCGACGATCGCCTGGTAGGCGGGCGTGCCCGGTGCGAAAGCCGGCTCAGCCATCAGCTCCGATCCTCGCTCAACTGAACATCGATCACGTCCGTCTTCCTCCGGTTTGCCGTGCGTCGGCCGCACGTGACGACCTTCGCCTCGAGGGTAACCATGCGGCTCTCTTGGGCTGCCACCGTGCTCCCTACAGAAACTGAGCGCTTCCGGTGACCGAAGCGCACCCAACTAACTTGGCGTCATGCTCACGGCCGATGACGTGGCATCCTTCGAGGCGGACGGCTTCGTCACGTGTGATTCGCTGATCGATCTGAATCTGATCGAGCCGCTCAGGGAGCGGTTCGATCGGCTGTTCTGCGGAGTCTTTGAGACCGGCATCTCGCCCGACGAGGTCAACTGGCTCGCTGGTCGCGACGATCCGATGCTCACAAGGCAGATCTGCAACGGCTGGAAAGCTGATCCGCTGATTGCCTCGACAGTGCTCGACGCTCGCCTGGGTGAGGCGATTGCCGTGCTGGCCGGATGGCCCGGGGCTCGCATCATCCAGGACAACGTCCTGTGGAAGCCTCCTGGCGCTCGGTCGCTGGGATTCCACCGCGACAATGCCTACCTGGCTTGGTACACCCCGACCGAGATGTTCTCGTGCTGGATCGCGCTGGACGACACGGTGGCTGGCGGCGGGACCATGGAAATCGCCCGGGGATCGCACCGCTGGCCCACACACGACGACTTGTTCGGCGAGTTTCATGCCCCCGACGACTACCGTGCGACGGTCGCCGCGGCAGCGAAGACGACAGGCGCTGATCTCGACATCGCACCGGTGGAGGTGCCTGCCGGCGGCGGGTCGTTCCATCACGGCTGGGCTTGGCACGGGTCGGGACCGAACGATTCCGATCGGCACCGGCGGGCGCTCGTGCTGCACTGCGCCTCGAGCGAGGCCCGGTTCAACCGCGCTGGCTTCGGCGAGGGCAACGGACCGATCTACTCTCGCTATGCGCGGCTCGCCGACGACGAAATGGACGAGAACCACTTCCCGATCCTGTGGCGGCGTGACGGTTACCGAACGCCCGGGATCTAGGGCATATCAGCGGCGAACGGGCGTGAACGCCTAGCGTTCGATGACATCGAGGGGGAACATCGATGGCTCTGACAGTGCAGAGTTCGCTGGCAACGAACGACTACCGGCACCTTGTGCAGGACGATCGCGTCCACGGCAGCCTGTACACCGATCCGGGCGTGTTCGCGGACGAAATGGAGCGGATCTTCACCGACGGCTGGGTTTTCGTCGGCCACGAGTCCGAAGTACCCGACATCGGCGATTGGGTCGCCCGGCGGCTGGGCAACGAGCCCGTGCTAATGGTGCGAAACCGAGACGGCGCTATCAGCGTGGTTGCAAACCGCTGCGCTCATCGTGGCACCACCCTGTGCCCGCAGAACGACGGCAACAACCGCAACTTCCGCTGCTCGTACCACGGGTGGACCTACGACCTCGACGGCACGCTGCTCGGTGTTCCCGGGCCGAAGGGCTTTCACAAGGACACCGCCGATCTGGGGCTCGACCGCCCCGGCCAAGTCGACGACTACCGGGGATTCGTGTTCGCCAATCGCAGCGGCACCGCAGGTCCGCTCAGCGACCATCTCGGTGCAGGCGGCACCGATCTCATCGACCGCACGGCGAACATGTCGCCCACCGGCACGGTTCGCCTGTCTGCTGGCTGGATCGGCCAGCGGGTCGACTCAAATTGGAAGATGTGGCCCGAGAGCGACCACGACGGCTACCACCTCAATTTCACCCACGCCTCGATGGCCCGGGCTGTTCCCGACACCTACTACGACGAGATCGTGATGACCGGCGAAGAGGCCTCGGAGTCCGCCACGCGCGCCTACGACGGGGGCCATCTCGAGCTCGACTTCCGCCGCAGCTACACCGCTGAGCTGGCTTGGCTCGGCACCACCCGCGAGAAGGTCGCCGACTACTGCGAGGCCCTCGAGCGGTCTTACGGACCCGAGAAGGCCAAGACGATCATGTGGGACGGGCCGCCGCACGCACTGGTGTTCCCGAACCTGTTCCTGGCTGAGATGAACGTCGCCCGGATCGAGCCGGTCTCGCCGGGCGTCACGGTGCACCACCACACTCCCCTGCTGGTCGAGGGAACCGACGAGAGCGTCAACCGGCGGCTCGTGCTGCAGTCTGAGGCGGCGATGGGCCCCGCATCGTTCTTCCTGACCGATGACGCGGTGATTGCCGAGCGCATGCACCGGGCCTTCGAAGGCGCCGCCGTCGGCAACGACGGATGGGTGGACCTCAGCCGAGGCCTCGAACGCGAGCACGTCGAAGACGGGCAGCGCTGGAGCGACATTACCGACGAGACCACCAACCGCGGGTTCTGGCACCACTACCGCGACGTCATGGTGAACAGTCCGCACAACGGAGCCTGAGCAGTCGCCGTGGCGACCGTCGACGAGCCGACGCGCCGTGACGTCGAGGCGTTCGTGTACCTCGAAGCCCGGCTCGCGGACGAGTCCCGCTATGACGAGTGGGAAGCGCTGGTCACCGA
>LXNJ01000664.1_pt1 | contig 23086 bp, 19 predicted proteins | sample 809081 | NCBI WGS metagenome assembly LXNJ01 (sample SAMN04870510, study PRJNA318959) | sponge metagenome | biome: sponge; feature: marine sponge reef; material: water | host: Petrosia ficiformis | place: Greece: Milos, Mediterranean Sea | collected 2013-05-29 | depth 5-7 m | reverse complement strand
GTGGACCCGCATGATCGGCTTGCCGACCGCTCCGAGCGCCTCCGCCAGGTAGACCTCGGGCATCATCACGCCCTCGAAGAAGTCGGGCGCCTTGCCGATGATGACCGCGTCTACGTCGCTCCACGTCAGCTGGGCCATTTCCAGAGCCCGGTAGGCGGCCTCCCGCAGCAGTCCTGCTATCGACACGTCCCGGCGGGCCGCGGCGTACTTGGTCTGGCCCACCCCGATCACCGCGGTCCGCTCAGCGGCCATGGTCAGTCGCCCTCCAGGACGCATACGAGGTTCTGCTGCAGGCACGGGCCGGATGTGGCGTGGGCCACGGCCCGGTCACCGTCGCCCCGCCAGATGCGCGACGCGGCCTCGCCGATGCGGATCAGCCCCGACGCCATCATCGTGTGCGCGGCCAGCGCGCCCCCGGACGGGTTGATGGCGGTGGCGTCCTCGTCCAGGCCCAGCGCCTCGATCAGCAGGTGCTCGGAGGTGGTGAAGGGTCCGTACAGTTCGGCGAGGTCGACCTTGTCGTCGGCCAGGCCGGCCCGGTGCGCGGCCAGCCGGGCCGACATCGACGACGTCAGATCGCGCACGCCGAGGGTGTGGGCGTCGCCACGGTGATCCATGCCCCTGATCCACGCCGGCCGCTCGCACAGCTCGCGGGCCCGGTCCCCGGCGGCCAGCACCACCGCGCAGCCGCCGTCGGCCTCCGCGGGCAGGTCCGAGGGCCGTAACGGGTCCACCACACGCTCCTCGGCCAGGATCTCGTCCACGGACTTGGGGTCGGCCCGCACGGCGTGCGGGTTGGAGGCGGCGCTGGACCGGCTCCGGGCCGCTATCTCGGCCAGGCGGCGTTCGCTGACGTGCCCTCCCTCCAGCATCAGGCGGGCGGCCAGCGCCTCGACCGCGTAGGAGTCGGGCCACAGCGGGCACACGTAGTAGGGGTCCATCTGGGTGGCCAGCACGTCGCGCAGCGAGCCCGGCGAAGACTTGCCGTAGCCGTACACGAAGGCGGTGTCAATGCCGCCGCACTGGATCTTGACCCAAGCCTCATAGAGCGCCCAGGCGCCGTCCTGCTCGACGTGGCTCTCGCTGATGGGAGGGACCGGGCCGGTGCCGTCGATGGTCATCACGAACGAGAACGCCTGCCCGGCCAGGAAATCCGAGGAGCCCGAGCAGGTGAAGCCCACCTCCGCCTGAGTCAGGCCCACCGCAGCCTTGGCCTGCTCCATGAGGGGGACCATGAACTCCACCTCGGACTCCCCCGCGATGGAGGCCTCCTGGCGCTGGGCGAACGACACCACCGCGACGTCGATCACAGCCGCGCCACCCTTCGCGCCATGCCGGCATCGTTGCGGATCATGGCTGCTCCGAGTGGGCCCGGCCGATGCGCTCGTAGTCGTCGATCACCTCGTCGGGCTCACCGGTGGGCTCCCAGCCCAAGATGTTGCCCGCGGAGGTCTCCAGTTCGTCGTCGGGCTTCCAGACCGCCCTCACCCGCATGCCGATGCGCACCTCCTCGGGCGCGATGTTGATGACGAGGCCCATGAACCCCACCGACGCGCCGTCGAGCACGATCCAGGCGCTGCAGTAGGGCGGCTTGAGGTCGGGCCGGCGCTCGATGGGGACCCTGGTGATGTTGAAGGACTCGACGTAGCCGGTCTCGGCCAGCTCCACGACTTCCGCGGTGGTTGTGCCTGCCAGCGGGCTGACCCCCCGGGGCGGCACGAACACCTGGCCGGTCACACCGCAGCGCTCCCCCACGATCCGTTTGCCGGCCATGGCCCGCAGGTACCGCGACAGGGCCCGGCCCGGTGTGTAGGTGTAGCTCAGGCGGATCGGGGTGCACACGCTCTGCACCGGCTCGGCTTCCTCCAGCGCGGGCGGCAGCGTCACCTCGCCGGAGAGCGCAGCGGGAGGCGCGAGCGGGTCTGCGGCGGGCGCGTCCGCGGTCACGCCGGATCCTCGGCGCCGACCGGCTCGAAGCCGGCGATGTCGGCGATGTGGCCCTCTCGCTCGCTTCGCCACACCGCTCGGACTCTCATCCCGGTGGACATGTCGGACGGGCTGTCTGCGAACACGGCGTGCAGCATCGACGTGTCGGCTCCGTCGAGCCGGATCAGCGCCCAGGCGAAGGGGCGGTCGAAGGGCTGCAGGGGACGGGGATCTCCGTTCCAGGCCCAGGTGAGCACTTCTCCGCTCTGCTGAACCTCCACCAGCTCGGTCAGCGGGTCCGCGGTCAGCGGGTCGTACTCCAGCGGCGGGCAGAGAACAGTCCCGTCGGCTCTGCGGACCCCGCAGATGACGCCCTCTCGCAGGCCGGTCAGGAACGCTCCGATCACCGGCCCGGTGGAGCGGGTGAACGGGTATTCGAGCACGAGCGGGGCCTGCAGGACCTCAGATGCCATCGTCTTCGATGCTACGGGCGCGCGCCGGCTTCCTGGCGCATGGTCGCGGCGGGATTATGCCCCGAGCAGCAGCAGCAGGCCGATGACCGTGTAGCAGATCATCACCGCCAGCATCGGGTACTGGGAGCGCACCGCCAGCCGGCGAGGCCAGCGCTCCACGGCCCGGTCGTGGGCCACCGCCACGGCCAGGACATGGCCGACCGCGATCGCTGCGGTCTGTGTCCATGCGATGGCGTCGGTGGAGATCAGCGTGAAGTCCACCAGGTAGGTTGCCGTGCCGAAGAAGTCCCGTCCCCGCCCGAAGGGATCCGAGACGAGGGCGATGATCTGCTGGCCCTCCAGCAGCAGGTAGCTGAAGTAGTGGGCCACGGTGTAGGCCGCCGCGATGGGCAGCAGGGCCGGGGCGAACACCTCGGCCAGTTCCCGCTCGGTGTCGCCGGTGACCGCGGCCATGGCCGCGATCGCGGCCCGGTACAGCACAGCCACCACGAAGATGATGAACACCATCCCGACGGTGTTCACCGCGGTCAGCCCCCAGCCGGTGCGCTCGGCGGCGATGTCGAGCCAGATCGAGCTGCGGGTGAAGCCGTCGAAGGTGGTGGAGCCGAGCACAACCAGGATGAACGCCACCGAGCCCCGCCTCATGGGCAGCACGGCCAGCCCGGCCAGCGGCGCCCGCAGTCTCAGGGCGCCGCCGTCGCGGTGCAGCGGCGCCATGGCCGACAGCTTGGTGAACAGCACGCCGAACCCCTCCGCGTCACGGAGCCATCCCCTGCCGAAGGCGGCCGCTCCCACCAGCAGAGCGGCCGTGTAGGCCGCCAGGTAGATGCCCAGCACCCGGGGCTCGGCGTTGTCGTGGAAGGCGAGCTCGAGCCACACGAAGCCGAAGATCGCGGCCACCGCCCACCACTCGTTGCCTGCGCCCCGGTCCGCGTCGGCGGCGGGCCGGCTGCGGAGGCGGGCCCCCAGCCGGGCCGAGCCGTCGGCGATGGACCGGAACGGGTTCATGTGGGACCACACGTCGCCGACCAGCACCGACACCACCTGGAGCCCGACCCAGAAGACGATGTAGACCGCGACCGGCGCGATGTTCACCGACGGGTTGGTGTTGCCGGCCAGCCCGGCGTAGAGCAGCACGGCCAGGGCGAGCAGCCCGATGGCCCCGACCGCCCGCGACTGCACCCGGCAGGCCCGCTGCAGCGGCCTGGAGAGCGTCCGCCCGGCCGCGGCGGAGCGGAACTTCGGGGTGTCCCAGAACATGCCGAGAGCGACGAAGGAGGCCGCCACCGCGAACGACGCGGCCCAGGCGAGCTGCCAAGCCGGCACGGGGAGGTCGGTCCGTCCGCCCACGCCGTGCGCGGCGGCCGGGCCGGCCCATGCCCACAGCCCGGCTGCGGCCAGGGCGGCCGCTGCCAGCGCCCGGCTGCGGAACCGTCGCCAAAGGTGCTTCGTTGGCATGCGGCTCACGGCGTGCGACTCATGACTCGCGGCTCATGGCATGTACGGCTCCGGGTTCACGGCCTCGCCGTCCACCCGGGCCTCGAAGTGCAGGTGCGGGCCGGTGGACCGGCCGGTCGTGCCCATGGCTCCCAGAAGCGTGCCGGACTCCACATCGTCAGCGACCGCCACCGCGAACGAGTCGAGATGGGCATAGACGGTCGACAGGCCGGCTCCGTGGTACATCACCACAGTGTTGCCGTAGAACGGGCAGAACTGGGCGGATACGACCTCGCCGTCGAGCACGGCCAGCACCGGGTCGCCGGTATCGCCCTTGATGTCGACCCCGTTGTGCTGGGACCACGAACCGGTGACCGGATGTATCCGCGGCCCGAAGCCCGACCCGACCTCGCCGGGAACGGGACGCTGCTGCATGGGCAGGAACCCATCTATTCCGCCAGAGGCCCGTTGCTGGGCCGCACGGTCGCGGATGTCGGCCTCGACCAGGCGAAGTCCGTCGGCGATGAGCTGCAGGTCCACGCCGGTCTCCTCGCTGACCCCGATCTCCTCGAGATCGTCGTCCACGCTGCGATACAGCAGGTAGATCCGCATCTCGTCGCCGCCGACGGTGTCGGCGACGACCTGCTCCAGGATCTTCTCCAGCGGCTGCGGGCAGGGCACGCGCATGTCGGGATGCAGCACCGCGGTGTCCGACACCGGCGCCGCCGAAGGCAACGCCATCTCGCACCAGCCCCGGGAGTCGTCCCGCCACACGCCTCCCAGCCCCTCGCAGGCCTCCGGCAGCGAGATCGGCTCTGAGGGCTCCGGCCGGGCGGCCAGCTCGATGGCGGCCTCGATGGCGGCCGCGTCCACGGCCTCCTCCGGGATCGGGACGGCCGGATCGACCGGATCGGCGGCGCCGGATTGATCGGCGGCGCCGGCCGGCTCCGGCGAGGCCGTCACCTCGGGCCCGTCGAGGGGTGCGTCGGGCGACTCGACCAGCCAGTCCGGAGTCTCACGGATGAGCCACGACGCGGCGACCAGAACACCGAGGACCACGGTCGCAAACACAAGGAGTCCGCGCCACTCACCCACGGTCAGGCCCGTTGACGCAGTGGCGGCTCAACAATCTCACTGCCCAGGGAATGTACCGGTGGGCGATACTGGACTCGAACCAGTGACCTCTGCCGTGTGAAGGCAGCGCTCTAGCCATCTGAGCTAATCGCCCGAGAAGCAGCGAGGCTACCAGCGAGGAACCCGTGCCGGGCTACGGGACGAGTGCCCGATCACCCGTGGCGTCCCAACGCAGCGACTCATCCGTTCGCGGCCACCAAGCCCGTAGGGTGATTGGGAAAAGAGTCAAAAAATCATGTCATATAATCAATATTGCCATCGACCGACGAAGCGCCTATGGTTCTCGTGTGTAGTTGTGCATGAGCCTGGAGGACCGATGGGAACATTCGCAGTAACGCTGGGAGTCGCCGATCCGCAGGGGCGTCGTTACGAGGAAGTGGAGGCCATGGCCGATTCGGGTGCGGCCTACACCGTGCTGCCGGCCTCGATCCTCGAGGGTCTGGGCGTGGAGCCATACGAGACTCGGGGTTCGTTCTCGCCGACGGCCACCGCGTGGAGCGGGGCTTCGGCCAGACCTGGATGCGGCTCGACGGCAGGGAGACCATGTCGCCGGTCGTGTTCTGGGACGAGGACTCGATGCCGCTTCTCGGTGCCGTAACCCTGGAGATATTCGGTCTGGGCATCGACCCGGTGAACGGGCGGCTAGTGCCCGTCGACGCGTTCATCCTGGCCGCGGACACCCCAAGCCACGCCGGCGGCTCGGAGCCAACCACCTCGTCGAGACAGGCAGCCACCTCCCCGCAGGATGACGCCCTAGCTGCGTAAGCCGGTCGCACGGGAAGGGGCCCGCACGCCCAACGTTCTCCGGCCGGGCTACTAGGCCACGTCTGGGGCGATGGGGTTCAGAGCGAGCAGATCCTCAAGTACGGCGAGGGTTTCCAGCACGGTGAGGTCGTCGAGCTGGTGGCCCACCACCTGCAGCCCGATGGGCACGCCCTCGCGGCTGAATCCGCAGCACACCGTCCCGGCCGGGCGCCGGGTGAGGTTGGCCAGGGGCGTGAACCGGAACCAGTTGGGGGTCTCGGCGCCGTTGATGGTGCCGTGCCCGGCAGGCGCGGGAGCCTGGCCCGCGAGGGTGGGCATCAGCAGCGCGTCGCAACCCTCCATGGCCTCGGCCAGCGCCATGGACAACTCGCCCGCCTGCTGTCGAGCCTCATAGATCGAGGAGACGGTGACCCGCTCGTAGACGTCCTCCAGCATCACGGCGAGCACGTCGGTGACGTTGTCCCACTCGTCGGTGCCGTACAGGGAGCAGAACGCGGGACCGATCAGGCCCCCGAAGAACAGCTGCATGAAGACCCCCGGCACCGCCCCGATCTGCGTCTGCGTCTCGACGACCTCCACGCCCTCGGCTTCGAGTTGCTCAACCGCCGCCGCGCAGGCTGCGGCGATCTCGGAGTCGACCGGCTCGCCGTCGATCGACGGGGCCCACAGCACCCGGGACGGCACCCGCGGGCTGTCGAGGGCGGCCCGCCAGGAGACGTCCGGCTTGGGCAGGCTGCGCAGGTCGGCGGGATGGGGGCCGACCATGGCGTCGAGGCACAGGGCCACGTCCCTGATGAGGCGGGCCATGGGGCCAACGCAAGACAGGTCGATGAGGCCCGACGGCGGAGGGCCGCTCGGCACCCGTCCGTGGCTGGTCTTGATCCCCGAGAGGCCGCAGATCGCGGACGGAATCCGGATCGAGCCTCCCCCGTCGGAACCGGTGCCCACGGGGACCATTCCCGAGGCGATGGCCGACCCGGTCCCGCCCGAGGACCCGCCCGGCGAGCGCTCGGTGTTCCAGGGGTTGAGGGTGGGTCCGAACCTGGGGTTGTAGGTGTCGCCCATACACCCGTGCTCCGGGGTGTTGGTCTTTCCCACGATCACGCAGCCCGCGGCCCGCAGCCGGGCGACCTCGGTGCTGTCGGAAGCGGCCGGAGCGTCGTTGCGGGTGTACATGGCGCCCTTGGCGGTCTGGAACCCGGCCGCGTCGGCCAGGTCCTTGACACCGATCGGGATGCCCGCCAGTGGCCCGACGCCGTCTCCCGCGTCGAGCCGCTCGTCGATGGCCGCGGCCTGGGCCCTGGCATCGTCGGCGTCGAGGGCCACGAACGCGTTCAGGGTCGGGTTGAGCGCCTCGATGCGGTCCAGCGCGTGCTCGGTCACCGCGGCGGCGGTGAAGGTGCGGTCCCGCACCATGGCCGCGAGGGCCTCCACAGTCACCGTTCTGAAATCGGGTACATCCATTGATTCAACCCTCTTGTCGATGCCTCTTGCCGCCGGCCGTAACCGCCAGTCCGGAGGATTACCCCCACAACCGGAACAGTCGGCCGGGTGAGCAGTTCACCACACTGTCGGCGCTGAGGGGGATCCGCGGTGGCGTCGCATGCGGTCGTCTTTGGTGACGAGCCTCCAGCCGTGCTCGACCGCGGTCGCGTAGATGAGACGGTCCGCGGGGTCCCCGGGGAATGTGTCGGGCAGAGCCACCGCGGTGGCCGCGATCGACGGGCGCAACGCCGCAGTGCGAACGGACTCGGCGAGCTGTCCGAGCCAGGTGCCGATGGGCAGGCTCACGCTGATCCGGCCGCGCCGGGCCAGCCAGCCCAACTCGTACCAGGTGATGGCGGCTACCGCTATCTCGTCAGCTCCCTCGAGAGCGGCCCGCGCTGCCGAGCTCACCCGTTCGGGCTCGGCCGACCACCAATGAAGGACGTGGGTGTCGACCAGGATTGCGCTCAATCGAACTCCCACTCCGCACCGGTTGTGAAGAGGCGCTCGTCATCGGCGGCGCTCCGGGCGACGCCGACGAACCGGCCCCGCAGCGCGGCCGGCCCAGCGGCCGGCACCAGCCTTGCGACGGTGCGGCCGTGTTTGGTGATCTCTATCTCGTCGCCGTCGGCGACATCGTCCAGCAGAGAGAGAATATGAGCCTTGGCCTCAGTTGCGGTCACTTGCCTGGTCATATTGCTATTATAATGGCCATATCAGTCAGCAGCGCCTGCGACCAGCCGTTGTACCAGGCGTTCGAGACCTGCGACCCGCGATCCCTTGACCAGCACGGCGCAGCCAACGTCCAAACGTCCGAGATCGGCGAGGGCGGCGAGGGCACCGTCGATGCCCACAGCCGCGATGACCGTGCCGTCGCCGGACGAATAGCCCGGAGCGTCGACCGCGATGACCTCGACACCGAGCCGCGCGGCAAGCGACGCGATGGCGGCGTGCTCGGCGGCCTCGAACTCGCCCAGTTCGGCCATGGTGCCCAGTACCGCGATCCTGCGTTCTGCCGGCATCGCAGCCAGGGCGTGCAGGGCGGCGCGCATCGACAGCGGGTTGGCGTTGTAACAGTCGTTGAGCAGCCGGGTGCCCTCCGCGGCCCGGACTACTTCCATGCGCAGGGGCGACAGGGCGGGCTGGGCCAGGCCGGCCGCCACGTCCTCCAGCGACACGCCCAACTCCAAGCCCACCGCAGCGGCGGCCAGCGCGTTGTCGACCGAGTGCAGCCCCCTGGCCCCGAGCACCACCTCGCAGGAGCCTGCGGGACTGCTCAGGACGAAGCGCGGCGTCAGGTCTTCGTCGAGCGTCAACTGCGCGGCCGCCACATCGCCTCCATGTCCGAAGGTGACGACCCGGGCGGGCGTGCTCGAGGCCATGGCGGCCACTTCAGGCACGCCGGCGTTGAGGAACGCCACCCCGCCGGCACCCGCGCCGGGAAGGGCCTCGACCAGCTCCCGCTTGGCCGCCACCACCGCGGCCAGGGACCCGAGTTCGCTGGTGTGGGACAGCCCGACGGTTGTGACCACGCCTATGGTCGGTCTGGCCACCGCGCAGAGCCCGGTGATGTGTCCCGATCCCCGAGAGCCCATCTCGACCACTACCGCCTCGGTGCCCTCGGGCGCCGAGAGCAGCGTGATCGGCACACCGATCTCGTTGTTGAACGACCGGGTGCTGGACCACACGCGGCGGTCCCGGGCCAGAACCGCGGCCAGCAGGTCCTTGGTGGTGGTCTTGCCGACGGATCCGGTCACGCCCACCACCGGCACCGCCCCGAGACGCCGCCGGGCCTCACGCCCCAGCGCGGCGAGCGCCTCCAGGGTGTCCTCCACCCGCACGGCCGCCGCGCCGAGCACGGAGGGCTCTCGGGCGGTCAGGTAGGCGAACGCGCCGCCCGTCACCGCGTCGCCGATGAAGTCGTGGCCGTCGCGCTCGGCCACCAGAGGTACGAACAGCATGCCCGGCTGCACGTCGCGGCTGTCCTGGGTGACTCCGTCGACCTCTACCGATCCGTCGCCGTGCAGGCGGCCCCGGGTGACTGCGGCGATCTGCTCCAACGTGAAGCGCACGGCGCGAGTGTGACACGCGCCCGGCAGCGGAGTCGCGTTTCGTCCAGATCGCCGCGAACTGGCAGCACAACGCCCGCATACCGTGCAAGACGCTGTCAATCCCCCGGCCCGCCAAGACCGCCGCAAACTGGCAGCACAACGCACCCGAAACGGGCCAGAACGCTGCCAGTTCGAACCCGGGCGCTAGCGTCGCCGGCATGGCGGACCGCAGGATCAGGCTGGTGGTGCTGTTCGGGGGACGCTCCGCCGAGCATGACGTCTCCTGCGTGTCAGCCCGCCATGTGGTGGCCGCAGCCGACCCGGAGAAGTACATCGTCGAGCCGATCGGGATCAGCCGGCAGGGACGTTGGGTGCGGGCCGCGGCCGCGATCGAGGCCCTGAACGCAGGCCCGGACGAGCTTCCCGAACGCCTCAGCACCATCGGACCCGAGGTTGAGCCCCTGCCGGTGCTGGCCCCCAGCCCCGGCCCCAGCGGCGATGGGACCGGCGACGGTGAGCGAACCGTCGTCCTGCCCATCCTCCACGGGCCGATGGGCGAGGACGGCACCGTCCAGGGACTGCTGGAGCTGGCCCGGGTGCCCTACGCCGGGGCCGGAGTGCTGGCCTCGGCGCTGTGCATGGACAAGACCGCAGCCAACACGATGCTGGAAGCGGCCGGGATCGCCCACACCCGCTGGCGGGCCCTCACCCTCGACGACCCCGATGCCGGCGACCGAGACCTGGAGCCCGTCGTCGACGCCCTCATCGACGACCTGGGTCTGCCGGTGTTCGTCAAACCGGCCAGCATGGGATCTTCCGTCGGCGTCTCCAGGGCGTCGACCCGCCCGGAGGTGGCCGCCGGGCTGCGGCTGGCGTCGCGCTATGACCACAGCATCATCGTGGAGGAGGAGGCCCTGGCCCGCGAGATCGAGGTGGCCCTGCTCGGCAACGACCACCCCGAGGCCAGCCTGCCCGGGGAGATCGTTCCCGGAGCGGAGTTCTACGACTACGCCGACAAGTACGAGGACGGGGCCAAGCTGCTGATACCCGCTCCCCTCGACGACGGCGAGGTCGCCGAGTGCCGGCGCCTGGCTGTCGACGCCTTCCGGGCGCTGCGGGTGGAGGGGCTGGCCCGGGTCGACTTCCTCTACGAGGACGGCCGCGACGGCCGGGGCGACCGGGGCTGGCTGGTGAGCGAGTTGAACACCATGCCGGGCTTCACACCGATCTCGATGTACCCCAAGCTGTGGGCGGTCACCGGGCTCGGCTACTCGCAGCTCATCGACCGGCTGGTGGACCTCGCTCTGGAGCGGCACACCCGGCGCGAGCGCCACACCCACACCGATCCCGAACCCGCGGCCGGCGGGCCGCCGTGAGTCTCCGGCGCTCGCGGCCACTAGAACTAACGACGTGATCACCGAGTCTCTGGCCGGCAGGCGCATCGCCATCACCGGCGCCACCGGGTTCCTGGGGACTGCGCTGACCGAGCGTCTGCTGCGCTGCGTGCCCGACTGCGAGCTGGTGCTGGTGGTCCGTCCGGGCCGTCGCGGGGCGGCGCAGCGGGTGCAGCGCGACGTGCTTCGCAACGATGCCTTCGACCGGCTCCGCCAGCAGTACGCCGGAGATGTCACGAGAGCGGAGGCCAGCGCAGAAAGCGCGAGCCAGGAGACCTACGACGAGATGACGGCCCGGCGGGTCAAGGCCCTCGCCGGGGATGTGAGCACCGACGGGCTCGGACTCGACGACGAGGGCCGGGCCCTGCTGGCCAGCTGCGACATCGTGATCCACTCCGCGGCCACCGTCAACTTCGACTCGGCCCTCGACGACGCCGTCGAGGTCAACCTGCTGGGACCGGCCCGGGTGGCCGCGGTGCTCGACGACGCCGACTCCGAGGCTCACTTGATCGCGGTGTCCACCTGCTATGTGGCCGGCAGCCGGCGCGGCGCCGCGCCCGAGGAGTTGGTGGACGACTCCCCCTTCTTCACCGACGTGAGCTGGCGCGACGAGGTCGACAGCGCCCGCCAGGCCCGCCGCGACGCCGAGCAGGCCAGCCGGAGCCCCGAGCGCCTGGAGGCGCTGGCGGTGCAGGCCCGCCGGGAGTTGGGCGCGGCCGGCATACCCGCGCTGTCCGAGAAGCTCGAGAGCCTCCGGCGCCGCTGGGTCAACGACCAGATGACCGCGGCGGGCCGGGCCCGGGCGTCGAGCCTCGGCTTCCCCGACGCCTACGCCTTCACCAAGGCCCTAGGCGAGCGGGCGCTGGCCGAGACCCGCGGCGACATCGCGGTGAGCATCGTGCGGCCCTCCATCATCGAGTCGGCCGCGGCCGAGCCCTACCCGGGCTGGATCCGGGGCTTCCGCATGGCCGAGCCGGTGATCGCGGCCTACGCCCGCGGGCTGCTCAAGGAGTTCCCGGGCGTGCCCGAGGGAATCGTCGACGTGATCCCGGTCGACCTGGTGGTGGCCACGATCATGGCCGTGGCCGCCCGGGGACCGGTCGAGGAGAGCCCCGACGTCACCCAGATCGCCAGCGGTGCGATCAACCCGCTCAAGTACGGCACGCTCTTCGACCTGGTCAGCAGTTGGTTCACCGAACATCCCGTCTACGACGAGCACAACCAGCCGATACCGGTACCCCGGTGGTCCTTCCCCGGCCGCGGCCGGGTGGCCCGGCAGCTGCACCGGGCTCAGAGGTCGCTGGAGACGGCTGACCGGGTGCTCACCTCGCTGCCCCTGAGGGGACGCCACGCGGTGATGAGCGCCACCCTGGAGGAGCGCCGCCTGCAGCTCGAGCGGGCCAGCGAGTACGTCGAGCTCTACGGTGCCTACGCCGAGTGCGAGGCCATCTACCAGCTCGACCGCCTCATGGCCCTGTGGGACTCGCTCGACGACGCCGACCGGTCCGAGTTCTGCTTCGATCCCCGCAGCCTGGACTGGACCCGCTACGTGCAGCATGTCCACCTGCCGTCGATGGTGGAGCAGGCCCGGCTGAAGATGGCGCCCGGTGCCGGCGGAGGCCGCACCCAGTCCCGCTCGAGCCGGCTGCGACGCCAGGTGCTGGACCCGCAGCGCCACCTGGCCGTGTTCGACCTGGAGAACACCCTGATCGCGTCGAACGTGGTGGCCAGCTACGCGTGGCTCGCCACCCGGGACCTCGACGACCTCGACCGGGTGCGGTTCGCGGCCCGCACGCTGGCGGAGGCGCCGAGGCTGCTGGCCCTGGACCGCCGCGACCGCAGCGACTTCCTGCGCTATTTCTACCGCCGCTTCGAGGGCGCCTCGACGGACCGGCTCAACACCGACTGCGCCGAGATGCTCAGCGACCTGATCCTCACCAAGTCGTTCCCCCAGGGGATCCGCCGCATCCGGGAGCACCGCCGGGCCGGCCACACGACCCTGCTCATCACCGGGGCCCTGGACTTCGTGGTGGAGCCGCTGCGACCCCTGTTCGACCACATCGTGGCCGCGGAGATGGGTTCCAGCGACGGCGCCTACGACGGGCGCCTGCTGAACGTCCCGCCGACGGGCGAGGCCCGCTACCAGACGCTGGCCGACTTCGCCGAGGCCCACGACCTGGACCTGCGGGAGTCGGTGGCCTACGCCGACAGCACCTCGGACCTGCCCATGCTGGAGGCGGTGGGCTTCCCGGTGGCGGTCAACCCCGAGACCAAGCTGGCCGCTCTGGCCCGGCGGCGAGGCTGGCTGATCGAGCACTGGGCCACCAGCGCTGGCGCCCCCACCAAGCTGTTGCCGATGGCACCCCGGAACCGTGGCCGCGCCCGCGACCGCCGGTCGGCGCTGGTGAGGTCGGCCTGATGGCGGCCGAGCGCCGGCTTGCGCCCCGTCCGGGACTGGTGATGGACGTCGACCGATCCACCCCGCCCATCCTGTTCCACCATGGCGAGGGATTCCGTCTGGAGAGACTGCCGGCCGGCCGCAGCCGGATCATCTACCCGGCCGAGCCGCTCGCGGGCCTGCCCGATCCCGAGGGCGCGATCCGCGACGCGCTGTTGAACCCGCTGGAGGACGATCCGCTGCCGTCGCTGCTGCGGCCCGGCATGAAGCTGACCATCGCCTTCGACGACGTGTCTCTGCCGCTGCCGCCGATGAAGCGCCCCGACATCCGCCAGCGGATCATCGAGCAGGTGCTGGACATGGCGGCCGCCGCGGGGGTGGACGACGTGCACCTCATCGCCGCTCTGGCCCTGCACCGCCGGATGACCGAGGACGAGCTGCGCCACACCTTGGGCGACCGGGTCTACGACGCCTTCGCTCCACAGGGCGCCCTCTACAACCACGACGCCGAGGACCCCGACGGCATGGTAGAGCTGGGCCGCTCCGCCCACGACGAGTTGGTGACCATGAACCGGCGGGCGGCCGAGAGCGACCTGCTGGTGTACGTCAACATCAACCTGGTGGCCATGGACGGCGGGTGGAAGTCCACGGCCACGGGCTTGGCCGACTACCGGGCGCTGCGCCACCACCACAACGTCCATACGATGCAGCAGTCGCGGTCGTTCATGGACCGTCCCAGCTCCGAGCTGCACCGCTCCAACTGGCGCCAGGGCGAGGTCATCAAGGCCCACGGCCCCCGCATCTTCCAGATCGAGACCACCGTCAACAACAACACCTTCGGCCACGACGGTCCTCTGGCCGTGCTGCAGAAGCGCGAGTGGGAGTGGAGCGGCAGGGACCGGGCCTCGTTCATGGCCATGCAGGCCGGGCTCAAGGCGATGCCGGTGGCGGGCCGCCGGGGCGTGTTCAACCGGTGGCTGGCACCCTATGAGCTGACGTCGGTGCAGGCCGGGGCGGTGGAGCCGGTGCATGAGAGCACCACCGCCAACGTGCTGGCCCAGCATCTGGTGCCGGTGCAGGGCCAGACCGACGTGCTGACGATGGGGCTGCCCTACATCTGCCCCTACAACGTGAACTCGGTGATGAACCCGATCCTGGTGATGTGCCTGGGCCTCGGGTACTTCTTCAACCTGTACCGGGGCCGGCCGCTGGTGCGCGAGGGCGGTGTGGTGATCATGAGCCACCCGACCCGCTGGGAGTTCCACCCCGCTCACCATCCCAGCTACATCGACTTCTTCGAGCAACTGCTGGCTGAGACGACCGACCCGGCCGAGCTGGAGGCCAAGTACGAGGAGCAGTTCGCCACCGACGAGTGGTACGTGCACCTGTACCGCACCGGCTACGCCTATCACGGGGTTCATCCCTTCTACATGTGGTACTGGGGGGCCCACGCCCTGCAGTGGCTGGGCCGCGTGATCGTGGTGGGGGGCGACACCAGGGCGGTGCGGCGGATGGGCTTCCAGCCCGCCTCGACGCTGTCGGACGCTCTGGAGATGGCCAGCGATGTGGTCGGGCCGGCGCCGACGATCACCCATGTGCACAACCCGCCCATCCTCATGGCGGACGTGACATGACCAGACGAGGGCAGGCGAACAGGGCTCATGGCGGACTTGAGTGAGCTGGGAGGCGTGAGCTGATGGGGATCGCTCACGACCTTGGCGTGGTGCGGCTGGGGCGCCGCCTGCCGTCGCCGATTCGCACGCTGAGGGCCCGCTCGTTCCCGTTGCGGGCGCCCACCCTTCCCGGTGGGGTGGAGCCGCCGGAGACCCTGAGGCGCACCGGCGTCTACTTCGACACCCGCTGGTCCCGTCGCTGGGCGGCCCGCATGTGCCGGGCCGCCATCGTCGAGGGGCCGATGCGGGCCATGGTGCAGGTGCTGGCCTCCCCCCGCCGAGAGGGTGCCGACCGGCTGGCCGACCTGGACGGGGCGGTGATCTTCGCCGCCAACCACCACAGCCACATCGACACGTCACTGCTGCTGACGTCGATCCCCGAGCCGTGGCGCCACAAGATCGTGGTGGGGGCCGCGGCCGACTACTTCTTCGGCACCCGGTTGGCGGGCGCGACCGCGGCGCTGATGATCGGGGCCATTCCCATCGAGCGGGCCCGGGTGGGCCGCCGGTCCGCCGACCTCGCGGCCGGGCTCATCGACGACGGCTGGAGTCTGCTGATCTACCCGGAGGGCGGCCGCAGCCCCGACGGCTGGGGGCAGCAGTTCCGGGGCGGCGCGGCATACCTGTCGGTGCGCTGCGGCGTGCCGGTGGTGCCGATCCATGTGGGCGGCACCAGCGCGATCCTGCGCAAGGGCCGCACGATGCCGACGCCTGCGGAGGCGACGGTGACCTTCGGCGCGCCGCTGCTGCCGGCGGACGGCGAGCGGGCCCCCCGGTTCGCGGCCCGGATCGAGGACGCGGTGACCGCGCTGGCCGACGAGGCCAGCACCGACTGGTACTCGGCCCGCAAGCGGGCCCACGCCAACGCCAGCGGCACTCTCACCGGCCCCGACGTGGGCCTCTGGCGCCGCCAGTGGGCCCTGAGGGGCGGCCGGCGCTCCACCTCGACCCGCACCCGCCGCTGGCCCGACCTGTAGCCAGCGCGACTACTGCCCGCTCTCGTAGCACTCTTCTCGCTCATGTGACAAGCAAGCGCGACAAAGAGGACGAACAGAGCGAGGACTGCAACAAGTCGGTGCTAGCAGGCGTCGTAGCTTGCAGATGGAACACCGCCAGGGCTGATCTGAGCGAGCCGTGAGAGAAGCGAACCATGAGGACATCGCGCTGCTTTTCGCTGCCGAGCGCGTCCCCATGGTGCATTTGGCCACCCTGCTGGTCGGTTCGCCCGCGGTGGCCGAGGAATTGGTGCAGGACGCGTTCATGGCCATAACCAAGCAGTGGGATCGTCTGGACAGGCCTGGCGCCTATCTGCGGACCTCGGTCGTCAACAGGTGCAAGTCCGCTCTGCGGCGCCGTGCCGTGGAGAGCCGCTACCGGACTCTTGTGTCCGAGGAATCCGACTACGGGATCCCTGAGCAGCTCATCGAGCTGCGCGATGCGCTGGCGTGCCTGAGCGACCGCCAGCGCATCGTGGTGGTGCTGCGCTACTTCGCCGACATGGCCGACGCCGACATCGCCGAGGCGTTGGGCGCCAGGCCGGCGACGGTCCGATCGCTGGCCCATCGAGCCATGGCAGTGCTTCGAAAGGAGTTGGAATGAGCGATCTCGAAGAGCGCCTGCGCCGACAGCTTCCGCAGCTCGCGGCCAAGATGGTCGAGCACCACGCTGCGGGCATCGGGCAACCGGTCACAGGCATCCGGCGGCGACGGCGCTACAGCGCACAAGCACGCAGACTGATCCAACTCGCCGCCGCAGTCGTGGTGCTGGTCGCGGCAGCCGGCGGCATTGGAGTGCTCCTCGATCAGCCCCCCGACGTGATCACGACAACCGCGCCGGTCACATCCACACCTCTCGACGCTCTTGCGGCGATGCCCGCCACGCAACCCGAGCCCGAGCCGGTCACATCCACACCTCTCGACGCTCTTGCGGCGATGCCCGCCACGCAACCCGAGCCCGAGCCGGTCACATCCACACCTCTCGACACTCTTGCGGCGACCGAGCCCGAGTCCCTCGCCGACGCGCCCTGCACGTCTCCTGAGGTCGTGGACCAGACCCTCGAGGCCCTCGTCGCGGACTGTGAAGTGCTCTGGAACTTCTACCGGAACAGCGATGTCGAGTACCCGTTCGGGTTCGACGAGTCCGAGTGGAGCCACACCAACCCCCTCCAGAACTGGAACGGAGTGACCGTGACCGACGGACGGGTAACCGAACTCAGTCCGCGGAGTTTCCCCCCGGGATCATCCAGGTTGTCTTCCGACCTCGGGGACCTCACTGCCCTTCAAGAGCTCTTCCTCTGCGGGTTGTCGGGCCCGATACCGGCCGAATTGGGCAATCTCTCCAATCTCAGGTTCATCAGGTTCAGCGACTCGACGGGATGCGACAACAGCCTGACAGGCCAGGTGCCGCCTGAACTCGGAAACATCACCACCCTCCAGGAGCTCTGGCTCGACGGCAACCAACTGTCAGGACCCATTCCCGTTGAACTCAGTCAGCTCGTCAACCTCGAGGAATTGAATCTCGAGGACAACGAACTGTCGGGATCCATCCCGCCGGAACTCGGCAACCTCGCAAACCTGCTCACGCTGGGTCTCTCATGCAACAGTCTCACCGGTTCGATTCCGGCTGAGCTGGGCAACCTGACCAACCTCCGGTACCTCGACCTCAGCTACAACAACCTGCCCGGCCCCATACCGGCGGAGCTCCTGGACATCGCCGGCCTCAAGTCCCTGTCGCTCGCCGGCACCGGGCGTTCGGGATCGGTACCGGCTGGGCTGGCCGACATCGCAAACCTCGTCTTTCTCGATCTCAGCGACAACGATCTGTCGGGCTCCATTCCCCCGGAACTGCTTCGCCTCACCAGCCTCAGAGGCCTTTGGCTCAGCGGCACCGGGCTCTCAGGACCGATGCCGGCCGAGCTGGCCGACCTCGCGAACCTCGAAGACCTGAACCTAAGCAACAACGAGCTGTGGGGACCGATACCGGCCGAGCTGGCCGACCTGACCAACCTCGTGTACCTCGACCTGAGCGGCAATGAACTCTCGGGACCCATTCCCGCCGAACTGGCCAGCCTCACTGGCCTGCGGTTGCTTCTGCTCGAAGACAACGAGCTGTCAGGACCGGTTCCCGCCGGGCTGGCCGGCCTCCCCGACCTCCTCACCCTAAGACTCGGCGACAACGAGCTGCTGGGGCCGGTACCGGCCGAGTTGGTGGACTTCAACGAAGACATCGGTCCGGCAATCGGACAGGGCGATGAACCGTGGCAGTACACCTGGTATTTCCACCCATGCTCGAACACCTAGCGACACAGCCGGCACGCAGACGAGTCGCCCTTCGGGCCGCCCTTGTGGCCGCCGCAGCCGGCTTGGGCGCCGTGGGGCTCGCGGGTTGTAGCGACGACCGAGCTCCCCACGTGTCCCCACCGTCCACAGCCCCGGCCCACACCGAACCGGCGACCACCACGCATCCCGACGCGGAGTCGACACCAACCACACAACCCGAGCCGCCGACCACCGAACCTCCAGCCACCAAAACCCTGCCCGAGCGGCCTCCAACCACCAGCCCGCCAACAGCCTCCGCCCCTCCATCCACCAATCAACCCGAAGAACGGGCGAGCGACGATCATGACGGCAAAGTTGCCGTCCCGGACGAGCCCGACGATGAGACGCTCTCTGACGACGAAGAGCCGAGCACTCCCGAAGAGCCGAGCGAGTCGGACGCCCGACCGTCGACGGTGACGGATGAACCGATCGGTGACGTCTCCAGGCCGTCGGAGGTCGCGTCGGATCAATCCGACGAACCCGAGGAGCTGCCAGAGGGCGAGCAGCCGGAGCAGGTCGAGCCGGCCCCTGAACCTGAAGTGGTCGTGAGGGGATCGCCAGCGCCGGAGTGGCCGTTCCGCGGGGTGGTGGAGGTCGACTACAGCTGGGGTGAAGACAACGGCCCCGACACCCACGCCATCCGCTACCTCAGTTCCCGGGATCGAACAGTCACCGAGATGGTGGTTGAAGGATTGGAGTCCGTCGCTTGCGGGCGGGCCAGCATCGACCGTATCAGCGAGGCGGGCGTAACCGTTGAAGCACTGTGGTACCCACGGGAAGGATCGGGCGGCTTGGTCACGCTCGTCATTCCGTGGGGTGAGACTCCCAGAGTGGTTGCGCAAGACCCCTACACCGAGGGGGACGCGTCGTGGCAGGACCTTCTGCCCTCCACCTACGACCTCGCTCACGGCTACGTCGTCGGAGGCGCGGCCTTCGATGTCAGCGTTCACGCCAACGGCCTGCGCTTGCTGGCCGGTGAGGCTGCGGAGAACTACCAGTACGAGACGTGGGGGTACGAGACGTGGGGGTCCGGGCTCTCCGATGACGGAGACAGCCCGCCGCCGGAGAGCATCGAGCTGTACGGCGACCACCTGAGCACCTTGGACTACGTATACTTCCTGGGCACCGACGGCGAGTTCGTAGGATTCGCGACCTACCCGTACGAGCCGGCCTGTGCCCCACCAACGGGGTATCTGATCTCGATGCGGACTGGTGAGGCCTTCGCCTGCGGTTTCCTAGCCGACGGCATCGCTCTTGTTCAGCCGCCCGATGAGGGGCTGCTGGTCGAGGAGGTCGCTCTTCCCAACAACCGCCAGCTCCGCGAGGGGTGCGGGAACGGCAACCTCGCCGAGCGCTGGGCCGCGCTACCGAAGGCACCTGCGCCGTATTCGCCGAGGTCGGGACCGGTGCAGCCGCCGCTGCCGACAGAGACCGCGCCGGCATGGCCGTTCCAGGGCGCCGTGCTGGCGTTGCAGCGCTACGTGCCACACCTCTTCAACTACGAGACCGTGTTGCAGTACCGCTCCTCCGAGGATGGTTCGGTGACCGAGCTTGCGTTCGGACCGATGCGTCGCCGCAGCCGCGACCTGGTCATCGCGGCCGACGAGCACGGGGTCGAAATGTGGCGGAGAGACTGGGTTGTGAAGGTGCCGTGGGGCGGCACCGCCAAAATGGTGGACATCGAGTCGGCTACCACCCGTGCGGCCCGCACCACGGTCTACCCGAAGCTCGTCGCCTTCGGCGAGCGTGAGACGCAGATAGAGATCGAGTCGTTCATCGCTCGAGAGCAGATCTCCCGCCTCACCGTTGGTCCCCACTGGGCCGGCGGCCAGCGGTCCTGGTATGTCTGGTCTGCGCCGGATGAGAGCATGATCAACACCCCGCTGGAGATCAGCAGCCAACATTCGGGCCTACCCGTCTGGCTGCGCTGGACCGACGGCCGGGTGATGGCCATCAGCCGGCAGGAGCAAAGCGAGATGTGCTCCTATTCCTGTAATCCCGTGCTCACAGTCCTGATCTCACTGGAGACAGGACAGGTGCTGAACTGCGGCGTCGAACTCGACGGGGCCGACGCCCTGGTCTTTGTGGCGCCCGACGGCTCAAACATGACGCCCGATGTGAAGCTCCCGCCGTCCGGCTGGCTCGACCCGGATGGCTGCTACAGCCAGAAGCCTGACGACGTAGGCAACTGCTCTTTGGTGTGGTTCTGGTGGTACGGCAGCAGCGCCCAGAGGTGCGGCCGCCTCTTCGAACTGGTCGCTCCCCCAGACGGATCCGGCGCCGCCGTGGTTCCGGCCTGGATCCAAGCCGACCTGGAGCGGCTGAAGCTGCTGATCCAGCCCACCGTCAGCGGATGATCAGCAACGTCGTCGAAGTTTGAGAATGGCTTGCAACAGATTGCCTCTGTCACGAGTCGTAGCCTGCCGATGCGACTGACAGCGAACTACCGCCGAGGGGGGTCGTCCGTTCCGGCAACATTCGTCGCTGCTGCGGTCGGCGTGGCTGTCCTGATGCTTGCGGGCTGTAGCGGTGACCAAGCGCCCACCGCATCGGCGCCTTCCACCACCGCCGTCCACACGGGTCCTGCAACGCCCACGAAGTCCGACCCGGAGCCCACGCCATCCACACAGCCCCCTGCCACCACCCTGCTCGACGAACCCGAACCAGATCCGGCAACCGGCCGGCCGACCACCACCTCGCCGAGCACCGACGACCAAGCCGAGACGTCTCAAGCGATCGTGCCCCAAGGCACCGAACTGGAGCAGTCGTTAGGCAACGACCAGACCGGCTCCGGCGAGCTTGCCGTCTCGGAGGAGATACTGGCGGCTGCGGACCTCGGGGACGACTCGGCCGAGCTGGTCTCGCGGATCTCCCATGTCCGACGGCTGCCGTGGGGGGATGGGTTCCTGCAGGTCGGCCACCCGGTCGTGGATGAGGACCGGGTGGATCTCACTCGATTGTTCAGCCGGGTCTCTGCCGACGGCCTCGACTGGTCGCCGCTTGAACGCCTACCGATCCGCTTGCCCGCCCCCAAGACCGACCATGACCGCAGCTCATGGCCGTACCGTCGCGGCGGGCCGTCCGTGATCGAGGCGTCCGACGGGGAACGCCTGGTCCTCGCGATGTTCGGTGAGGACACCGTTGTGGCGATCACCAGCGATCTGAGCCGCTGGGAGACCTTCGAGATTCCTGCGCCCTCCAGTGAGGGCCTTCCCGATGGCGTTACGGCCGAGCCATTCGAGATCCATCGCGGACTCGCCATTGGGCCCGAAGGGTGGCTGCTCGCCAGAGAAGTCCAACTCGGTGTGGACCCCTGGGCGATCGCACCAGCCGATATCCGGGAGACGGCTCGGGACATTCGGCTCGGTAATCCCGACTATGTCGACGGTGAACTTGTCCTGGGCGAGTCTCAAGGCCTGGAGATCGACTGGGCGACTGAGCAGCAGGAGCCCAGCGACCCGTACCTCTCGCGGTTTGTGACGTGGGAGGAGTTGGGCATCGCCGAGGACACCTACCGCGAATACGGCTGGGTGCACTTCGCCAACAAGCCGTACACGCCCTCCGATCTGGCCTCCGGGGAGGCGTGGGTGGCCGAATGGGGGAACGAGCCGGTTCGGAACGGCTTGCCCACGGTGTCCGGAGGCTTCTGGTACGGGGTGGTGGGAACCGACGCGGGCTACTTCGCCCGTTCCTACTGGGGTGAGGGCGGGTACCCGCAAGTTGTCGGACCCGACTACTTCTCGGCGGACGGGTCGACTTGGGTTCGAAGAGACAGTCCGGTCCTGGGCGGATTGCCGTTCTTCGTTGACATGAGCGTCGTAACGGACGGCATAGTGCTCAATGGTCGATTGTTCTATCCGGGGTCTGCCACCGAGAGCGAGTCGCAGTTGTGGCTGGGCGACGCGACCGGAACCACCTGGCGGCCGGTCGAACTCCCCGGCCTGGCCGAGGGATCACGGTACGACTTGCGGTACAGCCTGGGCGGCGCTGTGGTCAAGGGCGGCACATCGGAGAACGACTCGTCCGTCGAGTGGATGATGGCGTCGAGAGACGGCGTCAACTGGCTGGTCGTGGAGGATTCGACCGTCGAAGACTTGGAGGGATTCGTGGTCAACGGCAACGTGATGCTGGCGCTCGACCGCCAGGGCAACACGTATAGGTTCCTGCTTCCGTAGTCATGCGCGACGGTCGGCCGATCGGGCGGATGACCCACGAACCCGATGTTCCTGCTGTAGCTACGCGGTCCGAGCGACGGCGTCGGAGGCGCCGTCTCGTGTGCCGTACGGCTCGACGCGGAGCACTCGCAGGCCTGGCACGGACTCAATGGCAGCACGTGCGGAGGCGACAGCCTCCTCGAGGGTCGGGGCGGTCCGCACGAAGTCGAGATAGTCGCCATCCGGGTTCGTTCCCACCAGCGCGTCGTCGCAGCCGGCCTCGAACAGGGCGTCGAAGATGGCGTCATCCATCACGCTGACACCAGCCGTGCGAACGGTGAACTCGTGTCTTGGCAGCGAAGTCTTCATCGTGTCGCGTCCTCTACTCTCGAATACATCTACAGTCAGCCACGTTATACCGGATTCGCCAGGCCAGGTCCTCCGGGACGCGCGGCGTGCCGGACAGCCGAAGCCGGCAGGCGCCACTCGGGCACACCGCCACACCCCAGGCATGGGCCAGCGTGTCGTTGGCGGTCGTAGGCTGAGGCGATGGCTGTGTTTGCTAGCACTCCGGTGGAGTTGATCGAGGGCGTTTACGCCACGCTGGACGAGCGGGTGGGGCGGGCAACCGAGAGCTTCGGGCGGCCGTTGACGCTGGCCGAGAAGATCCTCGTCAACCATCTCGACCCCGCCGAGACCGGCGTGCCGGAGCGGGGCGTGTCGTATGTGGACCTGCGGCCGGACCGGGTGGCCATGCAGGACGCCACCGCCCAGATGGCCTGGCTGCAGTTCATGACCGCCGGGCTCGACGAGGTGCAGGTGCCCACCACCACCCACTGCGACCACCTGATCACCGCCCGCACCGACGCCAGGCGCGAC
>LXNJ01000663.1_pt1 | contig 23107 bp, 20 predicted proteins | sample 809081 | NCBI WGS metagenome assembly LXNJ01 (sample SAMN04870510, study PRJNA318959) | sponge metagenome | biome: sponge; feature: marine sponge reef; material: water | host: Petrosia ficiformis | place: Greece: Milos, Mediterranean Sea | collected 2013-05-29 | depth 5-7 m | reverse complement strand
GCGAGGGAGCGCAACGCAGTATTTCGGCCACAAGGGCCGGACGCCTGTCTGCGTGCACCGCACAGGCAGGCAGCCCGGATGGGCTTTTTCAACGGGCTGGTAGGCCCGCAGGCGCCGCTGCGCGCGCGGCAGAATTCACTGATCGACCACATCATTGCCGTCAGTCTATCCGATGCCATCCACCGGTTTCGAACACATCCGATTCGCCCGCCTGAACGCTGAGGTCATAGAGATAAATCCAACCGAGGCGGCGCTCTACAGGCATTACGGTATCGCGCCGGTTCTGGTGGACGCCTATGAACCGGACGACATCATCGCAGGCGTTGCGGACTGCGACGCGCTGGCCGTCGTCTCGGCTTCACTGCCTGAACCGGTCATCAGGAGCCTCGCCAGGTGCACAATCATCTCCCGACTGGGCAACGGAACGGACAAAATCGACGTCAGGACGGCAACCAAAATGGGCATCGTGGTCTCCAACGTCCCTTCCTTCTGCAACGAAGAGATGGCCGACCACGTGATGGCCAGTCTGCTCAGTCTCGCCCGGCAAATCCCGAAGATGTCGCGCCATTTTTACGCGGGCGCGTACCAGCGGGCACGAGACGAAGGTTTGCGGCTTCATCGCATATCGGGCATGGTTCTGGGTCTGATCGGTTTCGGCGCCTCCGCCAGGGCCGTTGTGGAGCGCGCACGGCCTTTCGGCCTCGAAATCCAGGCCACGAGGAAAAACATGCACGCGCCGCACGACGAAGCCGATGCCCTGGGTGTCCGCATGGTGGACCTGGAAACGCTCCTTGAATCTTCGGACTTCGTTTCTCTGCACCTGCCGCTCGCGCCCGACACCTATCGCCTCCTCGATGCGTCCAACCTGAAGAGAATGAAACCGGGTTCCTTCTTCATCAACACATGTCGCGGGGCCATCACGGACGAGAGCGCCCTCGCCGATCTTCTTCGAAGCGGCCATCTGGCCGGCGCCGCTCTGGACACGTTCGACGACATCGAAATCTTCGGAGAGAAGGAATATCCGCCGGACCACGCGCTGGCAAGGCTCGATAACGTCATTCTCACCCCGCATATCTCCGGGCTATCCGTCCAGGCCACCCGGGACGTGGCAATCACCGGTGTGGAGAACCTCGTCTCGGTGCTCAGCGGCCGCTGGCCCCATCCCGACAACGTCGTCAACACGGCCGTTTGCCCGCGTGTCCCGCTGGAGGAACACGATCCCGCCTCGTTTAACCACCTGAGGGAAACCGTGCTCTCCACCCGGAACTGAAAGGGGCGGAGTCCGAATGGAACGCGCAGCGAAATCGGCCGTCCGTGACTCGCGGGACAACCCTGCGGCTTCAGCTGCATATCTTAAAGGAGATTAACTCCATGGCCGGAAATGTAAGTCCCGAACCCTTCTATTCGATGGCCAGGCGGGCCGGCGATTTGCTGTTTCTCTCCGGCTTCGGCCCCGTCGACGGCGGCGAGGTGGTTGGCAGTAATATCGAGGAACAGACCATCTTCACGATGGACAACATGAAACAGGTACTGGATAGCGAGGGCGCCACCTTCGACGACGTTGTCCGCGTCAACGTCTTCCTCCTGGACATGGCGGACCGCGACGGATTCAATCGCACCTATATGCGGTATTTCAACAACAGGAGCCGGATGCCCACCCGGCGTCTGGTGGGCGCCGGAGACATGTTTATGGGCATCCTCGTCGAGATCGACGCCATCGCGTACCTGGGCGATTAGCCGTTCGCCCCAATTCGAACACAACACCAACACGGCAACGCGACGAAAACCCCTGAAACGAACCGAAAGTCACGCTTCCCGGCGCATTGACGGAGACCGACCATGTCCCATCCAATCTTCGACCTCACGGACCGCGTCGCACTCGTCTCGGGCGCGGCCGCCGGCATGGGCAAGGCGATGGCCATCGGATTCGCGGAATCCGGCGCGGATCTCATTCTGGCCGACGTCAACGAACCGGGGGCGCAGGAAACCGCCCACGAGATCGAAACGCTGGGACGCCGCGCCATCCCCGTACGGTGCGACGTTTCTGACACAGACCAGGTCCGCGGGATGTTCCAGCGCCTCGACCGGGAATTCGGCCGCATTCACGTCCTGGGCAACGTCGCCGGCGGGACCATGGTGAAAAAACCGGAGGATCTCACCCTTGACGAGCTCCAGCAGAGCCTGCAATCCCTGGTGATCGGCCGCTTCTGCTGCTGCCAGGAGGGGGGCAGGCGCATGCTCGCCGCGGGCAAGGGCAGCATTATCAATATCGGCTCGCTCGCGAGCCTCACCGCGATCGGGCGAGGCCACGTCGCCTACAGCATCGGGATGGGCGCCATTGCCCAGATGACCCGTGAACTCAGCACGGAATGGAGCAGCCGCGGCGTGCGCGTGAACGCAATTCTGCCCGCCCAGGTTATGAACCCGTTCCTGGAAAAACGCCTGCGGGCCGAACCTCGCATGGCCGATACATGGCTGGGCGGCATTCCGGCCGGCCGGTTCGGCGAGCCGCGGGACATCGTGGGCGCGTCCATCTTCCTCGCATCCGACGCGTCGGCGTGGGTTACCGGCGTGATGTTGCCCATGGACGGCGGAAACCTCGCGATGAATGCCGGAGGCACCTATCCCGGCGGCCCGATCGTGAGCGGTTAACCGGGCCCGATTCTCTTCACCCTATCGAACAGGCAGCGGATATCATGCCAGGCGACCCAGGTACCGGTCAATTCCTTTCCCTTTACCGGCAGATGCTCACAATCCGGCGCACGGAAGAGCAGATCGCCAGGTCGTACCAGGCCGGACTCATCCCGGGGGCCTGCCACACGTACGTCGGAGAAGAGGCCATTGCAGCGGGAGTCTGCGCGCACCTGCGCGGGGAAGACACGATTTTCAGCACCCATCGGGGCCACGGCCATGCGCTCGCCAAAGGCGTGCCCGTACGCGAACTCATCGCGGAACTCTTCGGCAAGTCCACGGGGTGCGCGCGGGGGCGGGGCGGCAGCATGCACCTTTTCTCCCCCGAAATCGGGCTGATGGGCACCAGCGGCATTGTAGGCCCCTGCATCCTTCAGGCCGCCGGCGCCGCCTATACGTTCAAATTGCTCGAAACCGATCGGGTGAGCGTGGCTTTCTTTGGCGACGGAGGCGTTAACAACGGCGCGTTTCACGAAGGCCTGAACATGGCCGCCATCTGGCAACTCCCCGTGGTCTTCGTCCTGGAAGACAACCGGTACGCCACGGAAGTCGCCTTCGAGTACGCCACCCGCAATACGAATGTCGCCCGGCGAGCGGAAGGCTATGGGGTAACCGGCGTTGCGGTTGACGGAAACGACGTTCTCGACGTCTATGAAAAAGCCGGCGACGCCGTCCTTCGCGCCAGGGAAGGCGGCGGCCCCACGCTGCTGGACTGCAAGACCTACCGCACCCGCCCCCACGCCGAGGGGATGCGGGACACCGGTTACCGCCCGCGGGAAGAACTCGAGGCCTGGAAGGCCAGGGACCCCATCGCGTTGCTGGCCGGAAAACTGATGGAAGACGGTATTGCCGACCGGGAGACCCTCGACGGAATTGAAAGCGAGGTCCGATCGCATGTCGAAGCGGGCGTCGAGTTCGCCATGGAGAGCCCGTGGCCGGATCCGGCCACGGTAGCGGACCACGTCTTCAGCGGACAGGATGCGACCCATGCGTGAAATCACGTTTACGGAAGCCGCGCGTGAAGCCCTCTCCGATGCCATGGCGGCGGACCCGACCATCTTCGTTGTGGGCGAAGGCGTGGGCGAACGCGGCGGCAACTTCAACACCACCACCGGACTCTACGAACGCTACGGTCCCATGCGTGTGTGCGATACCCCGATTTGCGAGCGGGGCTTTATCGGGCTCTGCACGGGCGCGGCCATGGCCGGCGCGCGGCCCGTGGTGGACTTCATGTTCATCGACTTCATCCTGGACGGCTTCGGCGAGATGGTCAATCAGATCGCCAAGATGCAGTATATGAGCAGCGGCCGCCTGTCCATGCCCGTTGTTCTGCGAGGTTGCGTCGGTATCGGAGGCGCCGCCGCCACTCACCATTCCGGAAACTACTATCCCGTTTTCGCGCACCTGCCGGGCTTCCGCGTGGCCCTGCCTGCCACGCCGTACGACGCCAAGGGTCTGTTCAAGACGGCCCTTGAAGGCGAAGATCCCGTTCTCTTCCTCGAACACAAATCCATCCTCAACCATCGGGGTCCTGTGCCGGAAACCCCGTACGCCATTCCATTCGGGCGGGCCGAGGTCCGCCGCGAGGGTGGTGACGTCACCGTAATCGCGCTGGCAAATATGGTCACCCTCACGTGGAAACTCTGCGACGAACTCGCCGGGGACGGCATCTCCGTGGAACTCATCGACCCGCGCACCGTGGCGCCGCTGGATATGGATACCATACTGGAATCCGTACATAAAACGGGGCGTCTGCTGATCGTGGACGAGGCATTCGGCCCATGCGGCATCGGCGCCGAAATCGCCGCTCAGGTTCAGAGTCTGGCATTCGACGACCTGGACGCACCGGTAGGCCGGCTCAACGGCGCGCATGTCCCCACGCCGTACAGCGCCCCGCTCGAGGCTGCCTGCCTGCCGCAGCCGGATACCATTTCGCAGGCCATCCGCGACCTGATGGAGGAATAGGCGCGGGCGCTCCTCGAGGTTGATCTCAATGCCCACAGAAATCGTCATGCCCCGCCTGGGATGGACCATGGAGGAAGGCACCCTGGTCGAATGGCTGAAACAGAACGGGGATCCGGTCCAGGCCGGGGACATCATCTTCACCGTTGAGAGCGATAAAGCCATCAACGAAATCGAATCCTTTGACAGCGGGACCCTTTATATACCGCCCGATGCGCCTCAACCCGGAGACACGTTGCCGATCGGCACGGTGCTGGGCTTCCTGCTGGGTCCGGGCGAACCACCTCCCGCTGCGACTCCCGCCCCGCCGGTGGTCGGGAAGGAAACGAAATCAGGACCGCAGCAGGTCACTCCTTCCCGCCCTCCCACAGGTCGGCCCAATGGCGGAAAGCGCCGGTCCGCGATCAGCCCGCGGGCGCTCCGTCTGGCGACGGAACTGGGTGTCGACTGGAGTGCCCTTCAAGGCAGCGGTCGAAACGGCCGCATTGTTGAACGGGACGTCCGGGCTGCCGCCTCGGGCCCGTCCCGGGACAGATCCGAGGGTACCATCCGCCGGGCCATCGCGCGGCGAATGACCGAAAGTCACGTGGAGACGGCGCCCGTGACGCTTTCCACGGAAGCCGATGCGACGGATTTCGTGGCCTTGCGGACGGAACTGGACATCCCCTTCCTTACGTACAACGACCTTTTTCTGAAGCTGACGGCCCTCGCCCTGGCCGAACATCCGGACCTGAACGCCTCCTGGCAGGACGGGTCCGTCCACGTGCAAAACAAGATCCACATCGGTATCGCCGTGGATACCCGCGCCGGCCTTCTGGTCCCCGTTGTCACCAACGTCGGCGCCAGAGACCTGCCCGACCTCGCCAGGGAGACCGCGGACCTGGTCCGGAAGGCCAGGCAGGGAGACCTCGAACCGGAGCGCCTTCAAGGGGGTACGTTTACAATTACGAACCTGGGCCAGTACGGGATCGACTTCTTTACGCCCATCGTCAACCTGCCTCAGTGCGCCATTCTGGGCGTCGGCCGGATTGTCGCCAGGCCCGCGGTACACGAGGGCCGGGTGATACCCCGGGACATGGTCGCCCTGAGCCTCACCTTCGACCATCGCGTTGTCGACGGCGGCCCGGCCGCCCGATTCCTGGATACGATCCGACGGCACGTCGAACGTCCCGAACTCTGGCACGCCGGCCAGCGGCGGACGCTGCCGCCTGAGGACGAAGCGACCTGAATCCGGAGGCTGGTCTCACCGGCTTACAACGCCGTGGCCCTGCGCTTTGAAGCCGATTCCCATGCAATCTCTCAACTTTCCCCGTCAGTACGACTTCGATATTCGCGCCAGCGGCGAACGCAGGACGATTTTCGATCCGCTTCGAAGAAAGCACGTGCGACTCACGCCCGAGGAATGGGTCCGCCAGAACCTGATACAGCACCTCGTCCATGACCTGGGTTTCCCGGCGGGTCGAACCGCGGTCGAATCGGCTTTTGCGTATGGCGGAATGCAGCACCGCGCCGACGTTATCGTCTACAACGGCAGGGGAGAACCCGTTCTCATGGCCGAATGCAAGGCGCCCGAAGTCAAAATAAAACAGCAGGCGTTCGATCAGATCGCGCGCTACAATACCTCCGTGGGGACGAATTACCTGGTTGTGACCAATGGAATCACCCACTACTGTTACGCCCTTGACCGCGAGGAACACAGCTACCGGTTCCTTCACAGTCTGCCGCGATACGATGAACTGTGATCGTTAGCGAATCCAAACCGCAGGGGAGAACACGCGTGACACTCGACGAAACGATTGATGCGTTTCTGGAAACCGGACCCTTTGCAGTCGTCGGCGCGTCGAAGGACCGAGCCAAATACGGCAACAAGGTTCTCCGATGTTATTTGCAGCACGATCTGAAGGCGTATCCGATCAATCCGGGCGCCGCAGAAATCGAAGGCCAAAGGGCGTATCCCAATCTCGCGGCACTCCCGGAACCGGTGGCGCGCATTTCCGTAATCACACCGCCCGAGGTTACCGAAGGGATCGTTTCGGAAGCCGCGGACGCCGGAATCGAATTCATCTGGATGCAACCCGGAGCGGAGAGCCGGAAAGCCGTTGACGACGCGCAAGACGCCGGCATTGCGGTCGTCTCCGGCGGGCCGTGCCTGCTCGTGGTCCTGGGGTACACCGAAAGGGATTAGACGAAAGATGGAAATGCATCGGGTCCACTTCGACATTATGGTGGCGGAACTGAACCGCGTCCTGCTCGAAACCGGCTTCACGACCGAACGCGCCCAACGTCTTGCGAGAATCTTCACTGAAACCACACGCGACGGCGTGTATTCCCATGGTGTCAACCGGTTCCCGGCCTTTGCCGGGCAGGCCCGTTCCGGCAAGGGCATGGATCTCCACGCCGAGCCCGAAAAAGCATCCGACTTTGGCGTACTGGAGCAGTGGGACGGAAAACTGGGCCCCGGTATCCTCAATGCTTGCGTGTGCATGGACCGCGCGGTTGAGGTTGCGAGAGCACATGGCATGGGTTGCGTGTCCCTCAGAAACACCAACCACTGGATGCGGGCCGGAACCTACGGTCTGAGAGCCGCGGACGCGGGCTGTATCGGCATCTGCTGGACAAATACCACCCAGCTTATTCCTCCGTACGGCTCCGCCGACCGCAAAGTCGGTAACAATCCGCTGGTCTTTTCCATACCGCGGCCGGAAGGCCGGCATTTTCTGCTGGATATGGCGATGAGCCAGTACTCGCACGGAAAACTCGACGTGTACCGCGTTGCCAACCGGCGACTTCCGGTCCCCGGAGGTTACGACGACAGCGGAAACCTGTCGTACGACGCCGGCGCCATCCAGGCCGCCCGCCGCCCGCTGCCTATCGGTTACTGGAAGGGGATCGGACTCTCGATGTCGCTGGATCTGGTTGCCTCACTGCTGTCAGGGGGCCGTTCAACGTACCAGATCGCTCAGGAGGAAGCCGAATACGGCGTCTCCCAGATCTTTATCGCCATCCATGCCGACGCCGTCGCCGGCGACCGGATGCGTGAAATCGTGGACCTGACCCTCGCCGATTTTCACGCCGCCGAATCTCTCGAAGGCAACGAGGCCGTGACGTATCCCGGCGAGCGCATGTTCAGGACCCGGGAGGAGAACCTGGCGCTGGGAATCCCGGTTGAAGCGGACCGCTGGCAGGAAATCCTGGCGTTGTGATTCAATTCCGATAGAGGAAAGGAGCGTGCAATGAGCGAGTTAAAGATGAACACGGTCGCAATGCCGGATCATCTGCCCGACATGCCCATCGACCCGGACTGGATTCATGAAGGCGAACCAACAGCCCGCGGCGCCATCGTTACCCAGAGCGCGGACAAGAGGGTGTCAAGCGGTTACTGGCAATGCAGCGAAGGCAGGTTCGAATGGACTTTTGGATGGGACGAATTCGCGCACGTCTTCGAGGGAAGGGTCACCATTGAAGAGGACGGCGGCGAAAGTTACTCCCTGGGGCCGGGCGATACCGTCCACTTTCCGGCGGGACTCAAGACCCATTGGCACGTAATACAGCCGGTAAGGAAATATTTCGTCATTCGCACCGCCGACCCATTGGAATTGTAGCGCAGGCCATTCTTGCACGTCTTCGGGACCGGCATCCAATCCGTCAGTTGTCTGAAGGCCCCGAACCATACCGTATACCATCTTCATTACGGCGACACCCCCGGTCGACCGGAACACGGAGTGGTTATCAACTGCGCCGTGGCCGTCTCGGACGCCATCAGAAAGGCGGAAGAAACCGGGAAGCGCGTGGAGGTGGAACGGTCGCTGCCATGACGTTCCAGGATGGGACAGAATCAAAAAACACCCCCCTCTGATGTCCTTCGGAGGGGGGTTGTCATTCAGCCTACTGCTTCGCCGATTGAAAAACGTGGCTTAACGGGCAGCGGATTATCCATCCGTCCGTTCGCGCCGCTCACGCAGACAGGCAGCCAGCAGGTAAAGCAGCGGCGCCAGGCCGAGCACGACCATGGCTACGCCGTTCCACTGATAGACGGAATCCGTTGTCCGTTGAATGAACGCGATTCCCGGGTCCAGGATGAGTTGGTTGGACCAGAGGGCGACAATATAGGCCATCAGATTGAACCGGATCAGCCAGACGACGAGGAAAACCACAACACCGAGAGCGAAAAGTTCCAGGCCGGCCAGAACGGCGAAATGATAGAAACTCCTGGCCGGCGCGATCGCATCCGAAGACAACAGGGCAACAGCGAATCCGGCCACAATCAACCAGGGCCGCCTGACGCCGGCTTTCCAGACCAGCAGAATTGCCAACACGGCGAATGGACTGACCAACTCCAGGGCCGCGTCACACGCGGCGTCGAAGAAGGGAAGATAGGTATTGATCCGCGGCAGGCTGAATCCGCCCGCCTCCAGATATTCCGTCAGGCCGTTGTATTTCACGTACATTGCGATACTTTCCGTACCCTTCCAAAGAAGCAGAAACGCCGCCGCCAAAACCAGCGTTCCCGCCCAGAAACGCAGGCCGCCTTCCCGCATCCGCAGGAGTCCCAGCCATTGACCGGCGCCCATCTCCTCCGGATAGAGCGACCCTTTCATCGCCATCACCAGCGCAAACATCGCCGCTATCGCGAGCCCCATCACCGGTGTCCCGATCAGCAGGCCGACGCCCTGGATGCCCAGATAGGTCATCATCGCCTGGCTCGTATCGTAACCGTGGAAGAAGGTCGGCAGGGAATTGATCCCGTCCAACAGGGTCAATAAGACAACCGCAATGCCGATGCCAATTGGCAGCTTCCAGCGGATTTCTCCTGCCCGGTATTGACGGAAGAAATAAACACCTGCCAGAATGAGCGTTGCCAGGATGGCGAGAACGGGCACGGCTGAGGCCAATGCATGCCTGGCGCCCCGTTGTCTGAGCGATCGAAGGAATTCCTCCGGCGCCTTGTATCGCGTGCCGACAAATCCCACCTCGTCGCCCTGCACGCGTACGTTTATCCGGAACTCGCCGTCCTCGATCTTCCGGTCGATCCGCTCCCACACGAAATGATGGTCCATCCGGTCCTTTTCTTTTTCCGAACGGGCTTCCAACAACTTGTACTGCGCCGTATCCGTAACGGACCGGGAGAATCTCTGCGCCACGAATGCCTCCGCCTTCGCGCGAGCGTCTTCCGTCTCCAGCGCGGGCCCTGCACGTGTCTCAGGGATGACGTGGTTGAATCCCGCGACCCGCCCGGACGCGTCCACGCGGACCTGGATCTCCTCCTTTTCCATCGGTTTGAACCATCGCACGTGCCAGTACCACGGCGATGTGTTCTCCACCATCAGCGAATCCGCCTGCGCAATCCCCGCGTTTCGGATCAGATGCGTGTAATGGGAGGACCCGACCCCGCTGCGGAACTGGACCGACCTGCGGTAATCCGACACGTCCAATCCAAGTTCGGTACTGAAAGTCTCCGCGATACTCGCGGCCTGATGCCGGGTCACCTCGAGCTTCAACGAACGGGCGCCGAACCGGTCCACGCGGAATCCGATCATCAGCGCGATTCCCGCAACGGCGCAGAGGCCGGCGACAATCCATCGCCTCTTATCCGGCATATAGGCATCGGGTCCCTTCTGAATCACGTCCGGACGTACCGGCGCGGGCGCCGGTTCCTCCGTTTCCGCCTGTTCATCAGGCGCTTCCGCATCCACGGCGTCGTCGACTTCCGGAGGTCTGGCCCTTCCGGTCAGTACCGCGAACGCCGCGGGGATTGCCGGCACCAGCAGGATACCGATCACGAGCACACCGGAGACCTGGAAGTAGAGGCTGGAGGACTTCACCATCGGCAACGCCACGATGAACGCGTTAATCGCATAATGGGCAATGATGGGCGCCCAGATCCCGAAACGCAGGAACAGGATGCCAAAGACGATACCGATGACGGTGATCTCAATGCCGCGTATGTATATGGGCTCATGCGGATAGTTTGAATGCAGGAACGCCCACACAATCGCCGGCAGCAACACCGCCAGCCACGGCCTTTTCAACCATCTGATCAACAGGGGGATCGCCAGCAGACGGAAGAAAAACTCCTCCACCGCCGCGGCGGAAAGTCCTACCAGCAGCGGGTAAATCCAGGGAATGGCCGTGCTGAAGGCGTTGTCGTACTCGCTGACGTCCGCGGGCACCCAGACGTCGAAATACCGCCCGCCCAGCAGATAGAACACGGCGACGTATCCAAGAACGGCCCCGGCGGCGCCGTAACCCACAACCGTGGACCGCAGGAATCCGGCAGAAAACAACCCTCCAGGCGACAGGCGCCCCAGCCGGCTCGCGCGCCCATCTGACAACACGTCCCTTTCCAGAACCCCGCCAGCCGTCCCGGCCAGGCAGACGATGCCGCCGTAAACCGCCGCGAACAGAACCGCGCTGAACAAAAGATTCACCAGAAACGCGCCGTATGAGACCGTTGTATCGAAATTATACAGCGCAAGAGGCAGGGCGTTGACGTTTGCCGCAAGCCACGCGACGGCCACGAGTGTTCCAACGACCAGTCCGGCCTGCCAACGCAACCGCTTTCGGCGAAAGTTCTTCACCAGAATCACCAGCATGGCAACGCCCAGCGCAAGCCAGAACGGCAGAAAAACCTGCGTCAACAGATTCGCCCGCGAACGAACTTCCCGGTAACTCCGGGAGAAGCTGTCCGGCACTTTCAGATACTCGCTGAACTGTCCGACACGGTCCCCGTGAACCACGACGTCCAGCCGGTAGTGACCGTCGTCGCCCACCGTGAAATCTTTCTTGCGATAGGCGAACCGGTGATCCACCCGGGCCTTGCGTTCCGTGCTGGACCGGTCGATCAACTCGTAGGCGTCCAGGTCGTACCCCTGCGTTTCCCGCAGGAAATCGGATGCAATGATTAGAGCGTCGTCCTGAGCAATGCCGGCGCCTTCGTCCGATTCGAGGATGCGGTGCGAGAATCCGACAACCCGTCCGCCGGGATCGAGCCTTACCTGAAGTTCCTCCTTCTGAAGCGGCTGGAACCACCGTACGCTCCAGGACCAGACCGACAACCATTCCCTGGCGAGCCGGCTCGTCTCCTCCAGGCCCAGCGTCTGCTCCAGGAAAACCTGCTGCATCTGGCTGCTGGAGAATACCTGGGAGCTCTCGTAGTCAGCAAGATCGTATCCCTGGTTCTCCAGATAGCCCTGCGCCTTTCGGTGTACTTCGTCGCGGCTCAATTTGAAGTTCAGCGACGCGGACGGAATCGCCTCGGTATAGAAATTCAGAAATACCGCCAGCCCACCTCCGCCAAGTACCACGAACACCAGCAGCCACATCGCATCACGACGGTCCATCAATCACTCCTCTCGATGGAAATTGGTATCACAAACCTGGTGTTTCGACGCGGAGATTGGTTAGCATTCATCCGCCTGTCCGACCTGCCTGCAGCGCAGTACGCTGCGCAGGCAGGCTGATTCATCACGTCTCGGTATGTTGCGTACGCTGAGCTTTTCGAAGCGCCGTCGCTCGGCGTAATGCGGTCATTTAGCTTGTCGAAACTCCCGGGTTACGCTGCCTTTCCAAAGGGGCTAATATACTTAGCCTCAATTCGAAAGTGCGCCGTGAAAAGGCGCGGAACTTCAGTGGGTGAGAGTCCCACCCGACAGATGTTGCCACAGTCGGTAGCAATCGGAGCGGAGACGTAGGTAACGACATCTCCGAAGCCTCCGGTGTAGAGGGTCGCCAGGCGACTCGGCGAGTATGCGGGCCGAAACGTGAGTGAACGCTGAGCAGGCCTCGAAAAAGGTAATGCGGGAGCCGACCCGCCTTTCGAACGGGGAAGGCCGCCGTCGTTGGGGAAGCAGGCAACGAGAGCACCCAACGGTCCCGCCGGGGTAATGGCGGAGGCACGTATACAAGGAGATCCGACGCAACACGGGAAGCCCCAGCGGTGGTGGAGAGCCACCAACCGGCAGCCCGTGAGGGCCAGGCCGGGCCGTATGGGGTGGCGGACAGGCTCGTAGTACCTGTGATGCCGGGTAACGCCGGCGGAGGAAAGGGGCCTGACTTTGGATGTGCTTGTGAAGGGGACAACGGTCGGGAGCGTGGCGCAAGCCTATAACCTCCTCCAGAATAAGACGAGGCGACTCCAGATCAAGCTAAGGTTTCAGGTGAAGCTGTCCGGGCAGATCGGGCAGTGTGTGCCTGAAGGCGATGTCCGTCGGAGAGCCGGATGCGGGAAAACCGCACGTCCGGTTCGACGAGCGGGACGTGGAAACGGGGCACGGAGGGGCTATTGAGGCACCGCCAGACGAAAGGGGCGGAAACAGATAGGCCACTCCTAAACCACCGCGCCACATCCCGACTCTACTATGCGGCACTGTGGGATATAATTAGTAGAAAAATACGAACATATGACAGGCGTATATAAAAGGAGAGGTAGTGATGGAGGGGCAGAGTCTTCCTGCCGGGGCAAAAACCCCGGCCACTGGAGACTCAGAGACGGCGCCGTCCAAAGACGTAATACCACGTTCCCACACGCCACTTCAACCTCATACGTAAAAAAAAAAAACCGACCCACGTAAAGTCGGTTTTTTATGGCAGATAAATCAAGTTTCATTTCAATATAACGAATGCGACCTCTTCCGATTTTACCGATTTTTCCGCCGCAGCTTGAAAGATGTCTTGAAACTCCTCGACTGAAGCGTTTTTTGATACCGAGAGGACGTTTTCAGACTCAGCCTGACTCGTCTCTTGCGGCAAAGCACAAGTAACCCGAATCGTCATTGGAGTGTAAATACCAAGAGTCAGAATCCTTACAAGCTGGTTCGGAAAAGATAGCATGGTCTGAACCTTCGCAACACCTCCCGGACACAGGTTCGCGGTTGCAACTACCTTCGGAGGCACAAGACCATAAATCCATCCAGCAGCCCAATTGTTCTCAACTACCCTGGTGGATGGGGTTTTACCCGTTTCAATTGTCGCAGCATAACACCCAGAAAAAACCACAACACACAGCAACAACATCCGCGTAAAACGCCTCATGGCACAACCTCCTACGAAAATGATTAACGAAAAAAGAACAATCATTTCGAACGAGTATACATGTTACAACAATTAGTGAACAAAGTCAACAGATGGTTTGACGGCCCAATACCTTACATTTTCTCAAAAAAGGGGGTCGGCCTGGCGACCTCGCGACCGTATTTCGGCAATCAAAATCCGGGACAGAACTCTGGACGCCCGCAATGTAATTGTACGTGGAAGGCGGACACAAGAAAAAACCCTGGCGGCCGATACATTCGATTCGGTTGCCATCCGTTTTGTTTCGTCCTATCTTGATGTCTCCGGCACAAGCGCGGTTGTAATCGAAGTTCGGATTCGACTGTCCGGTGTTGTAGAGGAACCCGCGGTCGTCTTCCCGGCCCCGGTCGGTTCAGCATTGTCCGAAAGGGGCGTGCCAGCCGGTCGGGTTCCACAAAGGAGCGTTGCATTGACACCGCATAACGGACTTCCCGAAACCATGCCGGCGGTTGTCTGCCACGGACCCGTGGACTATCGTCTGGAAGAACGACCCGTGCCGCGTCCGGGACCGGAGGAGGTTGTCGTCCGAGTCAAGTCGGCCGGTATCTGCGCCAGCGATCTCAAGTGCTATCTGGGCGCCCCGCTATTCTGGGGAGACGAACAGCGCGAGGGATACTGCCAGGCCCCTGTAATCCCCGGTCATGAATTCATCGGCGAGGTGGTTCTTCTCGGACCGGGCGCCGGCGAGAAATACGGACTCGCCATCGGGGACACGGCGATATCGGAACAGATCGTCCCCTGTCATGCGTGCCGTTACTGCCGGCGCGGACAATACTGGATGTGCATGCGGCACGACATCTATGGCTTCCGGCAGAACACCTTCGGCGCGATGGCGGAATACATGCGTTTTCCCGCCGACGCCCTCAACCATACGGTCCCCGCGAGCATTCCACCCGAACAGGCCGTGTACATCGAGCCGCTGGCGTGCGCAATCCACGCCGTGCAGCGGGGCGAAATCGAACTGGACCACACCGTGGTCATCGCCGGCGCGGGACCTCTGGGGCTGGGGATGGTCGCAGCCGCCCGGCTGAAGAATCCCCGTCTGCTGATCGCCCTGGACCTCAACGACGACCGCCTGGACGTGGCGCGCGCCTGCGGCGCGGACCTGGTCTTCAAGCCCGGAAAGACGGACGTCATCCGGGAAGTACGCCACCTCACCGACGGGTACGGTTGTGACGTATACATTGAAGCGACCGGGCATCCCGCCGCTGTGGAACAGGGTCTGCACATGATCTGCAAGCTCGGCACGTTTGTCGAATTCAGCGTGCTTCGCGAGCCGGTGACGACGGACTGGACCATCATCGGCGACACCAAGGAACTCAACATCCACGGCGCCCACCTGGGGCCCGGATGTTATCCCGTTGCGATCGATATGATCCAAAAGGGTCTCCTGCCAATGGATCGTATCGTGACCCATTGCCTGCCCCTCGAAAGATTCCAGGAAGGCATCGATCTCGTCGCGACGGGTGACCGTTCAATCAAGGTAACGCTTGAGCCCTGATGGGACGAAGCGCATGTCGATGGCCAATCCGTACGGGCAGATTTCGAACCTGCCCCGACTATCACTTATCTGAGAGGATACCATGGAAACAGCCGGGAAACCCATCCGCCGGCAACTTAGCGTCAACCCTGAAGGGGTGGTTCCGCATCTTCGGGACTTTCCGCTTCTCGTGGTGATTAGAGACGACGTACTGAAATCAACTGAGAAGGGCGGCCATGTTCTCAGCGAAGACGGAAGCGACATTCACTTCCTGTCCGGCGAAGGCGACGCGCTGGCGTACCGTATCGAGTCCTACTGCCCCGAAGACGGCGCCCTGAGGGCACGCGTGAGGGTTCCCTCGCTGTCTGCGGACACGACGCTATACCTGTGCTATGGAGCGGGCGCGGTCTCGTGCCCGGATCCGGTCTGGGATTCGCACTATGCGCTGGTTCAATGTAATGGTGACGCGATCCGGTCCGAACCGCTCGACCGCGTTGAAGCCCTGACCGTTGAAGCCTGGGTCCAAAGCGACCGGGTCAATACGGACGCCTTCCAGGTGCTGGTGTCCAGATGGTCGCTGCGATCCACGATGGATGCGTTCGAGTCCTGCGATGCCGGGGAAACCGACGGCCTGGACACGAAGGGCTATTTCGGCGCCGTCTCGGACGGCCGCTACGTCTACTTCGCGCCGCAATGCAATGCTTCACAGGAGCGCCACGGCCAGGTCCTGCGATACGACTCCCGGGGCGGGTTCAACGATCCTGAAAGCTGGCAGGGATACGACGCCGGGTGTACGGACGGCCTCAACACGAAAGGGTATTACGGCGTCGTACACGCCGGTGACCATATCTATTTTGTCCCGCGTACCGACGGCGTGACCCTGCACAGTCGCATCCTGCGATATGACCGGCGCGGGGAATTCCGGGATCCCGGCAGTTGGGAGGCGTACGACGTCGGGAGAACCATGGCCTGCCAGAGCGCCGCCTACGACGGTCGATACATCTACCTTTCGCCGGGATATGAGGGCGATTCCGGTGAAACGGGGAAAGCCCTCCGTTACGATACCCGGGGCGGCTTCAAGGATCCGGACAGCTATGTGATTTTCGATGCCGGGAATACCGACGGACTGGATTCGAAGAACTACGACGGGGCGACGTTCGACGGACGTTTTGTCTATTACTCGCCGCTCAATGAACGCGGAATTGTGCTCCGCCACGATACACGCGCCGGGTTCGACGATCCGGTCGCCTGGCAGGCCCTGGATGCCAGCGTTCATGGCCTGGGGATGTGCGTGGGCGCCGTTTTCGACGGCCGCTACGTCTATTACGTCCCTTACGCCCACAGCAACGCCGTCAGATACGATACCAGGGGTGACTTCAAGGATCCCGAGGCCTGGGAAGCGTACGATGCAGCCGGAACGTCCGGCCTGCACACAAAGGGCTACGACGGCGCGGCCTTCGACGGCCAGTACGTCTACTACATCCCGTTCTACGAGGGCGACGAGCCCCAACGGGGTTTCCACTGTCGCGTGCTGCGTTACAACACCTGCATGAACTTTAGCGACAGGGCCGCGTGGGATGCCGCCGACGGAGGCGTCTTTACCTATCCGCCGAACCCCGGCGGATTCAATGGGGGCGCGTTTGACGGCCGGTACGTGTATTTTGCACCATGGCGTGAAGACCCCGATGAAAACGACGATCGCGAGTACACACCGCACGGAAAGGTGCTGCGCTACGATACGGCGGACGACGCTTCGTTCATACTCAAATATGCGGAATGCGGTCACAACGGCGGCCTCTGCGCATCGCTGCCGGGACCAACCTTCACCATTGACACGGAAGACGGCACCCGAAGCGTGCGCGCAAACAGGACGCTCGCTCCCGGCCGGCATCACCTTGCGGGCGTATACGACGGTGAACGGGTAACGCTCTACATTGACGGTGCGGCCGTGGCTTCCACCGAAGCAAGCGGTCATGTTCAGTCAGGCCATACACCGGTCTCCGTCGGGCGCCTCGCAGGCGGCGGTGCGCCGTTTCAGGGCGAAATCGGGGAAGTCCGGATCTCAACTTCCGCCCGGTCGGATGGGTGGATCGATGCGACCCAGCAGAACCTTGCGAATCCGATGGCATTCGTACGGCTGGGGCCGGAAGAAGAAACGGGGTGAGGCCGGATTGCGCCTCACCCCGATCGGGTGTCCTGTCCCGGAAATATCTCACCATTCTCCCGCCTGTTCATCCCGCATCGGTGAAACGTGGTCATTGCATGTGCTGCTTGCGCTGCTTGCACTGAGCTTGTCGAAGTGGCTTGTCGAAGCAAGCTTGTCTGCCGATGCCGCTGCCCGCCCGAACGTGCACCTCAATTCCACGCACCGAGTCTGCCGTGAGGTCGTCGTCAAAGACAACCATTCCCGGCTCGAACAACAGCACAATCGTGGACCCGCCGAACTGAAAATACCCCTTCTCCTGGCCCCGGCAGACCCGGCCCGGCGTGTACGTCTCAACGATGCTGCCCACCGCAAAGCCGCCGATTTCCACGTACGCGATTCTCCCGAACCGGTCCGAATCGAAACTGGTGATCGCGCGTTTGTTCCGCCAGAATACGCCGGGCACCCGGGCAAGGCCCAATGGATTCACAATGAAGTACCGCCCCGCGACCACGCGCGCCGGTCCGGCCGTTCCCGAATCCGGAAAGTGAAACCGGTGATAGTCGTAGGGCGCGAGCCGCACCACCAGCGCCGAACCGTCGCGGTACGTATCCGCCTCGTCCTCTGAATCCAGCAGGAGTTCCAAGGGAACGGAGGCTCCCTTCACAGGGATCAGGGCGCCATCCTCGAGTTGCTGATAGACAAGGACCTTGCCTTCCGCGGGACAGGGGAACGTGTCGGGTTCCGGGGCAAACGGCCTGGCATCGGGTTTCAGCCGCCTGGTGAAGAACCCGTTGAAACTCCTGTATCGATCCAGGGGAAATTCGATCTCTTCGAGGTCAATTCCGTATTTGCCGACAAAGCGGGAAATCTTCCGGACACTTCCCGGGCGCGTCTGCATCCAGCCATACAACCGGCAGAAAACCGAATTATTCAGCAGCAGGTGGAAGAGCCCCAGGACGAAAGAAGCGTGGAACACGCGCTGAAAAAAAGCGTAAGACAGCGGCTCCGTTATCGTCCGTCCGGACCTTCGATCGCGATAGGAAATTCCGGAGTCGTTATCCATTTTCCTGCCGGGACTCCGGAATAACGGGAAGGACAATATGAGAGGGGTGATCCGGGTCGTGATAGATCACGTTTTCCGCCAGCACAACCCGGCGGTCCCGGCCCAGAGTACCGCCCGTATTCGGATTGATGTCGAACCTGGGAAAATTGCTGCTTGAGACGTCCACCCTGATCCGGTGGCCCGCGTCGAATACGGTGGAGGTTGGATACATTTCGATTTCCAGTTCGTAGATTTCGCCCGGCGACATCAACTCCGGTTTATCCCGCGAATTCCGATAACGCCCCCTGACGATGCTGTCCGTAATATTCTGAGCGAAGCCGTCCGGATAATCCTCATTCGGGGGTTGCACGTCGATCAGCTTCACCGTAAAATCCGTATCCGTTGCAGAGGAAGATGCCCACAATTTCATCGTCAACGGCCCGGTCACTTCCAGGGGTTCCTTCAATTCGGGCGTCTGAAAGACGAGGACGTCGCTCCGGGCGGATAGCGGGAGGCTGTCCCTGCATCCATAAAAACGCGAATCGCCGCGCTGATCGTACGCACCGGCCACGAGAATCGGATCCCCGGCGGACAGGTTGCCGCCGACCGTGGGAACCGGGTCCCGGGGATCGAACGTGTACCGACTGGGCTGGGAAGCTTCCGGCTTGTCCTCGCCCATTCTGCCGTCCGCGTGCAGATAGTACGGCGTAAATCGCGTCCCGGGAAGCGGCCAGTCCTCCACGTCGCGCCAGACCCCCATATAGGACAGTCGTCCCTCCCGGTTCCTGCGTCCGTCGCCGCCACCCATCACGAATATCCGTACCGGCTTCTCGCGGTCCACGCCGTTGTCGATACCCTTCAACCAACGGTCGAACCAGCACAGCCGGTACCCATCGTAATCGTCCAGGACGGACTCCGACCCGAAATCCACGTCTCCCGCGAAAGAGTTTCCCCAGCCGCCGTGGGTCCACGGACCCATAAAGAGATGCTGCGGGGACTTCATCCGTTTCGACAACGCCACGTAATTCGCGGTGGTCCCACGGGTATATGTGTCGTACCACCCGCCCAGATAAATCGTGGGCACGTCCGCGTGTTCGTCGTAGTAGTGGTCGATCGCGTATCCCCGCTGCTTCCAATAGTCGTTGAAGTCCCCTTCTCCCAGAAGATCCAGCACCCACTGTTCATAGGTGGGCAGAAACCGCAGGGCGGATGAGCCTTTCCTGTAGGGCGTCCGCGTCAGCCATTCGCCGACCCTCGCGAAATCCGCGTCCAATGCGGCCTTCAATGACGCGTCCGCAAGCGCCTCCTTGCTCGTTGTGGCCATCCTGAACGCATAGATCATGAACCGCAATTCCAGGGCGCCGTTCTGCCGCATCGAACTGGTGTGATAGTTGGACGTACCCACCGCGACAACCATCGCCTTCAGGTGGGGCGGATTCAGAGTGGCCAGCGCGCTCTGGTCGCTACCACAGTAGGACCCGCCCATGGTGCCCACGTTACCGTCGCACCAGGGCTGCGCGGCCACCCATTCCACGGTATCGTACCCATCCGGCGCCTCCTTTGCGAACGGATGCCACACGCCTTCGGACTCGAAACGCCCCCGGACGTCCTGACGCACGCCCACGTACCCCCTGCGCGCGAGATACCGGCCTTCGCTGAATTTGGATTCCTTATCGTACGGCGTGCGCTCGATCACCGCGGGAAACGCGACCGGCACAATGTGTCCGTGTTTCGCCGGAAAATACAGGTCCGTCGCCAACTTCACGCCGTCCCGCATGGGAACCATCACGTTCCTGCGGACGACCACGTCGTATTCGATCCACGATCCCCGCACTTCGGACTCCGCCATTGCAATCCTCTTCTCTGCTGAATGACACTCATTGCCGATCGACAAACTGTCCCGCATCCCGCAGGGCCGCCACGCCCGAGCCGCGCGCCTGGAGCGGGAAATCGACGGGCCGGTTCCCCGTCAGCTGGGACTGGTAGATCGCCATTACCATCTCCAGCGACCTGAGGCCCACCCGCCCGTCGCTGCGCAATTCCCCGCGGCCCTCCAACGCATCCACGAGTTCGTTCAGCGCCAGAACGTAGGTTGACGCGGGCGATGGATGGTCGACGGGTGTGTGCTGAAGGGAATGCCACTGAAACCCGCTGTCCGGTTCGTAGTCGTCCTCCACCGCGCGGTAGAAATGGACACGTTCACCCAGAAAACGGATCACGCCCTCCGTCCCGCGCAACTCGAACGCATTGTCCGTATAGGATGTCAACTCGGCGCCATGGACCAGACCCGTCGCACCGTTCCTGAATTTCATCATCGCCGCGCCGAAGTCCTCCACGGCCCAGGGACGCATCCGCTGCTCCGCCATCCCGCACAACCAGGCCACCTCCCCGGCGTACATATCCATCAAATCGAAATAGTGGGTAAAGTCGTGCAGAAACGGCCCCTCGTTTTCGCTTCGCCACGAAGGGTCCGGCTTGCCGCCGTCCATATAGCAATAGATGTGGTTCAGGTCCCCGATCGCGCCGTCCCGCAGCAGCCGCAGTCCCAGGTTCCACTCGGGAGACCACCGGCGGTTGTGATTGACCTGCAGCAGGATGCCCGCGTTGTCGCAGGCGTTAATCATCCGTTCGCATTCCTCCAGGGACAGCGCCATCGGTTTTTCGCAGATGATTGCCTTCGTCCCGGGCGCCGCGGCGCATGTTTCCACCATTTCGCAATGCAATTCCGGATGTGTGGCCACAATACAGATATCCGGCCTGACGTTGTCCAACATTCGCCGGTAGTCGTGATACAGCGCATTGATCCCGTAACGCTGCCCGAAAATATCCAGTTTTTCGCGCCCGCGGTTCACACCCGCCGCCAGTTCACAATCCGGGTGTTCGCCCAGGGCGTCGGCGTGGTTGTCCGCCAGGTCCCCGAAACTGAACTGGTATCCCACCCGGCCGGTGCCGATGATTGCCGCGCGGTAATTCGCCATTGCGACCTCCCGGACCTCTTTAATTCAAAAACCCGATCTTACTTGGATAGACAGGATAAACAGGACAAAAAACCAAAACCGATCAGGATTTACAGGATTAAGCAGGATTGGAAACCAGGAGCAGTTTCAAAGTATCAATACCCAGCGCGGCTTCGCTATGCTCAGCCGCAACCAAACAGGTGGCAATGATCGGGCGAGCCCGTTTGAAGGTTTAATCCCCCCTTGAGGGGGAGTCGCCTGCCTGCGCCAAGCGGAGCGCGGCAGGCAGGACGGCTGATGCGGTCCGGCGCGTTACCTGTGCATTAATGCATCCTGCTCATTGATCGGCGCGCGCCCCGAATTGCCAGCCAATCCCCAGGCCGAATTCAAGCCCGCTGTAGTTGCGGCGGCCGCCTATCTCGTCAGAAAAGTCCGTCATCAGGTTGTATCCGAGGTCTGCAATCGCCACAAAAGATCCACCCATCCCCAGGTCGAACCCCACTCCGGCCCTGCTTCCGAACGTTGTCATGGCGCCGGATTCCTGCACAACCTGTAAACCGACGTCGCTTCTGGATTGAATCCCGGTGACGAGCCCTATGCCTGCGGTGAGAAAAGGCCTGAACGTGGTGTCGAGCGACAGCTTGCGCGGATAGTATCTCATTCCGACGATCATGGGACAGATAACCGCCGCCTGCTGGGAGACACCCAGGGGCCCGGCGCGTGAACTCGCCTCCACCGACAGGACGCCCAGCGTGGCGTGGCCGGCAACGTTGCCCCTCAACCATTGGGCGTAGCCCAACGAGAAAGATACGTCATTCGCTCCAGCGGTCGTTTCAACGCCCAATGGACCAACGCTTGTCGTTGCGCCGGTTGTTCCACCGTGATTCCGCAGTCCCATCCTGAGTTCAATGCGGGAACGCCTTTCCATTTCGCCGGCACATATCATCTCCGGCGCTGCCAGCAGCAGGAAACATAACAGTACAGTCGTTCTCATTGTCGTCATCTGCGACTCCTTTCAAGGTCTTCCCGATTTAACCTGCTCCAGCGCGTCAACCAGGCTCTTCCTGACGAGAAAGCACAGTTCGTCGATGTCCTCGCGCTGCACGATCAAGGCCGGCCCCACGGCGAACCAGGTGGGGTCGATCCGGATCAGCAGCCCGTTCTCCAGCGACGTCCGCTTCAGCGCCCGCCCCAGTTCCGGAAACGGCGCCATCGACTTCGTATCTCTCACGAGTTCCACGCCCTGCAACAACCCCCGGCCCCGCACCTCCCGCACCACGCCCAGGTCCTTCAACCCCTCCAGCTTCGATGCCAGGTAGCGGCCGAGTTCACCGGCCTTGCGATCCAGCTCCTGTTCCACGATTTCGTCGATTACGGCCATACCTACGGCGCAGGCGACGGGATTGGCCGCAAACGTATGCCCGTGCGCAAAGTTGACGTCGGCCTCCACCGGACCGAGAAACACGTCTCCCATATCTTCCCGCGCCACCATCGCGCCCACCGGATACGCCCCGCTCGAGATCCCCTTGCCGGCGCAGATAATGTCGGGAGTGACCCCGAACGTCTGGGCGGCGAACATCGAGCCGGTTTTGCCGAACCCCGTAATGATCTCGTCGTAGATCAACATTACGTTGTGCCGGTCGCAGACGTCACGGATAATCCGGAAATATTCCCCGGTGGGTGTGATGATTCCGCCGGTATTGCCGATCGGTTCCAGAATGACGCCCGCCACCGTATCCGGGTCTTCGTTGACGATCACA
>LXNJ01000662.1_pt1 | contig 23113 bp, 21 predicted proteins | sample 809081 | NCBI WGS metagenome assembly LXNJ01 (sample SAMN04870510, study PRJNA318959) | sponge metagenome | biome: sponge; feature: marine sponge reef; material: water | host: Petrosia ficiformis | place: Greece: Milos, Mediterranean Sea | collected 2013-05-29 | depth 5-7 m | reverse complement strand
CCATCTTCAGGAGCGGATTCGTGGGGCTCTCTATCCAGATGAGCCTGGTGTTCTCCCTGATTTTTCCGGCCAGGGACTCTTCATCCGCCATGTCGACGTAGTCGCACGTGATCCCGAATTTCTCAAAACCCCGAAAATCCTTGCCCGTGATGAGGCGGAAGGTTCCGCCGTACACGTCGTCGGAGCAGAGCATGTGATCGCCATGAGACAAAAGAGCGAAAAGAATCGTGGTCGTCGCGCCCAGACCCGAGGAGAACGCCAGCCCCCGGCACTCGATATCCTCGTTTTCAGGGCGTTCGAGACCTGCGATGTTTTTCTCCAGCGCCTCTCGAGTCGGGTTAGCCGAGCGCGAGTATTCGAAATCGCCGACGGGCTCGCCGGGCGTGTGTTGCTTGAACGTGCTGCTCAGGCAGATGTCGGGCTTCACGGCGCCGGTGAGTTCGTTGGGTTCTTTTCCGTGGTGAACTGCTCTGGTGGATATCTTCATGAGACTCCCGGAAGGCGAAGGGGCGGTTTCAATCTCCAAATCGAACTTTAACTTATAACTCGACAATGTTGACAAGAGCGTTTTTCGATAAGGAGTCTACATGAACATGCGAGGCGGATACAGATGGCCACCCCTGCACAATACACGACGGCATCGTAGGGGCAGACCCATGTGTCCACCCGCAAGAGTAGTCCGTAGAGACAGGCAGGGGGGCCTGTCCCTGCGGACTCGGTTCGGTTCCGAAAGGCTGGTTTCGAAAAACGAACCGTCGTATCTTCGTGCAAGGTGGCGCATCCGCCGTATCTTAAAGAAAAAGGTGGAAAAGATACATGGACATAAGGCCTGCCAGTCAAAGCGATACTCCCGTATTGCAAAGTTTATATGATATGGCTTTCCCGGATAACGAAGGCGCATCGGTTGGGAGGCTTGCAGTCAGCCTGCTTTCCGAAAAGACGAATCCAACCACCGAATCTCTCGTGGTGGACGACGCAGGTGTCGTGAAGGGGCATATCGCTTTCAGTCCGGTTTCCATCACGGGGCATGATGATGTCAGGGCATATATATTGTCGCCTTTGGCCGTTCGCAGCGATTGCCAAGGCCAGGGCATCGGTTCTGCTTTAATCGATTACGGAAAGCGGCTTCTGTCGAAGGACGGCGCGCATATCATCCTTGTATACGGCGATCCCGCCTATTACGGCAGGTTCGGATTCGATGCCGAGGCGGCGTCGAAGTTCATTCCTCCCTATCCGCTTGGATATCCTTTCGGTTGGCAGGCCCTGGAATTGAACCGATGTGAAATCAGGGGAGACACAGTCGAAATCGAATGCGTGGCGTCGCTGAACAATGCGGCGTATTGGTAGCGATAGCGCTGCCTCAGGGTCTGTGAGCAGCCGTCGTGAAGCAGGCGGTCCTCCCGCCTCTATCGCGCGCTTTTGGATGCCGGCGCATCTTTCAATTCCTCCTCACTGAGGAAGCCGTTGGCGACCATCCATTCATCGGAAAATATCTTGCTGAGGTAAAACATGCCCGAATCCGGCATCAGCGTGACGATTCTCTGCGGTTTATCGAGGGATTCCGCGTACCGCACGGCGCCTGCAACCGCGCCGCCCGCAGACCCCCCTACCAGGATGCCTTCTTCTCTCGCCAGCCTGCGCGTCATCAGCAGGCATTCCTTGTCGGTCACGCGGACCACCTCGTCGATGTTATCGAAGCTGAGCGTATTGGGCTTGAAGCTCTCCCCGATGCCTTCGGTCTTGTAGGAGCCCGCCTCGGGGTCGGTTTCGCCGTAAAAAAGGCCGTAGAGAATCGAGCCGATGGGGTCGACGCCGACGATCTTGATGTCGGGATTCATTTCTTTTAGATATCTTCCCGTACCCGAGATGGTCCCGCCGGTGCCCAGGCCCGTGACGAAGGCGTCGAATTCGCCTCCCGTCTGACACCATATCTCAGGACCCGTCATGCGGTAGTGGGACTCGGGATTATTGGTGTTGTTGTATTGATTCGCCAGAATGCAGTTGGGCGTTTCTTCCACGATCCTCTTGGCGACGCAGTAGTGGCTCTCGGGGTCATCAAGGGCCACTGTGGGCGTGACGATGACTTTCGCGCCATATGCGCGCAGCCGGTCGACTTTCTCCTGGCTCATCTTGTCGGGCATCACGAAAACACACTTGTAGCCCTTGATGGCGGCCACGATGGCGAGCCCCGCGCCGGTGTTCCCGGAGGTGGCCTCGACAATCATGCCGCCTGGCTTCAGTTCACCCTTTTTCTCCGCGTCTTCGACGATCAGTGGCGCGATGCGGTCTTTCACCGAGAGGCCCGGATTCATGTATTCGACCTTGACGAACAGTTCCGATTCGACTTCCGCGCCGATGGAATTGAGCCTTACGATCGGTGTGTCGCCGATGGCCTCCAGAATGTTGTTCTTCACTCGTTATACCCTTGAGAGCGGCTTAATGATTCGAAAACTCAGCTTGCGAGACGATTATGCGGCATCCACGCGGCCTCTACAAATCATCGAGAATTTCGACGGCCTGAAACGATTTTCCCTCCATAAATTCGAGGCTCGCCCCCCCACCCGTGCTTACGTGGCTCACATCCGCGCTCAGCCCGGCCATCTCGATGGCCGCTGCGCTGTCGCCGCCGCCGATAACGGTCGTGGCGCCGTTTCTCGTCGCCTCCGCCAGGGCGCGTGCGACGGTGAACGTGCCCACGTCGAAGGGCTTCACCTCGAAGACGCCCATCGGGCCGTTCCAGACGATGGTTTTCGCCCCTGAAATCATCTCCGAGAACCGCCTGGCGGATTCTGGGCCGATGTCCAGGCCCATCAGGCCTTCGGGAATCAAGCCCTGGAATACTTCGAAGGATGCGCCTTCTTCAATGGCGCGTGCGGCGATGACGTCGGTGGGCAAAACGAGTTTTTCACCGCCGAAGGATTGCAAGCGCGCGGCAACCTCGACCCTGTCTTCCTCCACGAGGCTCGCGCCCGTCTCCTGGCCGTTCGCCCGCATGAAGGTATAGACCATGGCGCCTCCGATGAGTACCCGGTCGCATTTGCCCAATAAAGTTTCGATGACCATCATCTTGTCGGAGACTTTCTTGCCTCCGATGATGGCGAGGAAGGGCCGCTCAGGCGCATCCAGCGCGCTGCCCAGGTATTGAAGCTCTTTTTCCAGCAAAAATCCCGCGATGCGGGGTTTGCCGGCCATCATCTGCGGCACGGTGAGCATACTCGCGTTGTCGCGGTGGCAGGTGCCGAAGGCGTCGTTCACGTAAACGTCTGCCAGAGATGCCAGTCCCTGCGCAAAAGCGTCTTTTTCCCGTCTTAGGACTTCATCCTGCGAGGTCGCCTTGTCCTTGATTTGCTCGGCCTTGTGAAAGCGCAGGTTTTCGAGCAGGCAGCATTCTCCGTCTCCCAGCGCGGCGACGGCGCTCTCGGCGTCGGGTCCCACGCAATCTTTCACGAAGACAACGCTCTTGCCGAGCAATTCCCCGAGACGCTTGGCGATGGGCGCGAGCGTCCACCTGGCGTCGGCCTTAGGCCCGTCTCCCGTCGGGCGGCCCAGGTGGCTCATGAGAACGAGGCGGCCACCGCCAGCCAGTATGTGGTTGATCGTGGGCAGCGCCATGCGGATCCTGCGGTCATCGGCGATGCGGCCATTCGCGTTCTGTGGGACGTTGAAGTCCACCCGCATCAGCACGCGCTTGCCGCGCACGTCGATGTCCGTGATGCTTTTCTTCGTCATGGGCCACCGCCTTTGTGAATGTGAACGCCGCTTGGAATGCCGCCGAAGGACAACTCGTGTATAAGGAAAATCGTCATGAAAATCCAGCACCCGGCCGAAGGTATTTGAGGTCGCATATATTGTCCGCATCCGCTCTGGGTGCGGTTACGAGTATGAACGGATCGCCGAGAAAGGGAAACAGATGATCACGATAGATTTGAGCGGAAAAATCGCCCTGGTGACGGGTTCGAGCCAGGGCATCGGGCAGGCGTGCGCCTTGGTGTTGGCGCGCGCGGGAGCTTCGGTCGCGCTCGCGGCCCGAAACGAAGAGAATTTGAAGCAGACCGCCTCGGATATCATTGCCGCCGGGGGACGCGCTGAAGCGTTGGCGGGCGACCTCACCGCTTCCGGCCAGACCGAGCATGTAGTGGAGGAGACCTGCGCCCGGTTCGGGGGAATCGATTTTCTCATAAGCGCCGCGGGCGTGAGCAGGCGCACGGACCCGATAGTGACGACAGATGAGGACATCGACCTCGCCATCGACTTGAAACTCCGCGCCGCCATTCGCCTGACGAAGGCCGTGATACCGAAGATGAGGAAACGGGGCGGGGGCGTCATCGTCTATTTCTCGGGGCTGAGCCACGTTCATACCTCGGAATTCCACGGCTCGGGCTGCATCCCGAACGCAGGCCTCGCCGCCTACAAGCATCAGCTCGCCAGACGACTCGCGTCCGAGAACATCCGCGTGAATCTCATCAACCCCGGCACGACCGACACCCCGAGGTACGTCCGGCAGACGAAGCGGATCGCCGAAATCACGAACCGCACGTATGAGGAGGTGGATGCTGAAAGGCGCGCCGAATTGCCCATGCGCCGCCTGACAAGGGCCGAGGATTGCGCAGGCGCGGCGTTGTTCCTGGTTTCCGATCTGGCCTCGAACATCACGGGCGAGTCCATCAACGTGGACGGCGGGCGGTGCGACGTGGTGAGACCCTAGAGGGCGTTGCTGCCACCGTCTAAGTAAATCGTCTGTCCCGTCATATAGTCGCTCTGGGGGCCGCAAAGGTACGCGACGAGGGGCCGGATTTCCTCGAGTTCGCCGTAACGCTTCATGGGAACGTAGCGCAGGAACTCTTCACTCTGCGCCGGGTCGGCGATGCGAGCGACAGTCATCGGAGTAGGGAAGCGTCCCGGCGCGATGTTGTTCACCTGAATGTTCTTCTCCGCAAGCTCGACGGCGAGCGCCTCGGTGAATCCCCTGACGCCTGATTTCGACGCCGCGTAGGCCACCTGGTTCGGTCGGCCCCTACTGCCGGCGCCCGAGCCGAGATTGACGATTTTGCCTTCCCCCGCTTCGAGCATGAAGCGCACCGCCGCCCGGCAACAGTAGAACATGCCGCTCAGGTTCAAATCGATGGTCTCGCGCCAGAGTTCGTCCGTCGTCTCGAGAATGGGGCTGGGGAGCGAGACGCCCGCGTTGTTGATGAGAATGTGCGGGCCGCCGAGTTCCTTGTTTACCTGCCCGAACAGGGCGTTCACCCGCACCGAATCCGTGACGTCGCAGAGGGCGGGTCTGGCCCGTACGCCGAATTTCTCGCATTCCTTGGCGGTTTCGGCCATCGGCTCGGGCCGCCTTCCGATGAGGACGAGGTCCGCTCCAGCCTCCGCCAGTGCGATGGCCATCGAGGCGCCGAGCCCCTGCCCGCCGCCCGTGATGCAGGCTACCTTGCCGCTCAAATCCACGCCGGGTGAGGTCATATCTTCTCCGCTTTCCAGTGCGCATGGCGAAAGGCCCTGCGCCGTGTTCCAGTTTACGTGCTCAAAGTCGCTGCGGGACTTTACCACCATGCGGTAGTGGGGTACATAAGGCATGGTTTCGCCATGAAATCGACAAACATTCTCTTTCACAATTTTGGCGACGAGTCAAAGAGAACATCATTTGTGAGGATGCGATGAGTCTCGCGCAGGCGCCTACGGCAATCAGCAGCGAAAACATGGAGTTGGTCGGATATCATGATTTAGAAGACAGGCCCGCCTTCAAGACGGCGATACAGGAGGTGGATGGACGCTTTTATCTTTATCTATCGCAATTCTGGGAGAGCGGCTGGAGCGTCATGGACGTGACGGAGCCCGAAGACGCGAAACTCCTCAAATTCATCGAGGGTCCTGACAACACCTGGACGCTGCAGGTGCAGGTGGCGGACGGGTTGCTCATCACCTCATTGGAGAAAATTCCCCCGGGCTGGGGGCCGCGGCCCGAGGACCCACCCGAGGCCGAGGGCGTCTACATCTGGGACGTAAAAAAAGACCCCGCGGACCCGGAACTCATCTCACACTGGCAGACGGGGGCCGATGGCACGCACCGCAATTTTTACAACGGTGGGCGCTACGCCCACCTTTCGGCGTACGCGCCGGGCTACGACGGGAACATCTACCGCATCCTGGATTTGGCTGATCCTCGGAACCCCAGGGAAGCGGGCCGCTTCTGGCTGCCCGAGCAGGAGGGCGCCGAGACCGATATGTCGGACGACTGGAGCGAGGGGATGCGCGTTTTTCAGCATGGCCCCGCTCATGCCGAAAACGGGCGCGCCTATCTGCCATATGCGCGGGGTGGATTCGTCATCGCGGATATAGAAGACATATCCAGCCCCAAGCTCATTAGCCGCTTTAACGTCTACCCACCTCTCGGCAGCGCGATCGCCGTCCACACGGCGTACCCCTACCTCAAGCGTGGATTCGCTATCATTAACAGCGAGGCGCTCAAGGAGAATTGCGACGAGCCCCTCAACTACACGGCAATAGTGGATATAACTGACGAGGCGGACCCGAGGCTCATGTCCCTTTTCCCGGTTCCCGAGCCGCCGACTGGCTATTCCCACAAGAGTTTTTGCGAACGAGGCGGACGATTCGGTCCGCATAATCAGCACCACCCCCAGGGGCTCGACTGTCTCGAACAAAGGGAAGACCGCGTTTATCTGACGTATTTCAACGCCGGCCTCCGGGTTTATGATATTTCCGAGCCCATCCATCCACGCGAGATTGCGCACTACATACCCGCCGACCCGACGAAACGCCTCGGCATGCTGCCCAAGACGCTCGTAACGCAGAGCGAGGACGTCATCGTGGATAGACGCGGGATCGTTTACGTGACGGACAAGAACCATGGACTGCATATTTTGCGTTGCACCGTTTAGGCGAAAAGGAGAAAAATTCTATGCCTACCATCGTTGACCTTTCACGAGAGATTTATCATCGCACGCCCGCGTATCCGGGCCAGCCTCCCATTCTGTACGCCGCTTGGAAAAATCATGAAGAAGCCTTCAAGGATTCGGGAAACGTCTGGGGGAACGCCCTGAACTTCGTCACTATGCCCGAGCACGGCACCACGCACCTCGACGCGCCGCGCCATTTCCATCAGGATGCGCAACCGATGAACGAGTACCCGCTCGAGAACTGCATCGTGCGCGGCATCTGTATCGATTTGCAGCACATCGCGCCCCGGGCGGAAATCACCTCGATCGACCTCGACGAGGCGGTGAAGAAGACCGGCCTCTCGATCCCCGAGGGCGGCACCATCCTGCTTTGCACGGGTCATCATGCCCGTACTTTCCCGACGAAGGCGTATGGAACGGATAATCCGGGCATCAACGTGGAAGCCACCGAATGGCTGGCGGATCAGGGCATCGTCCATTTCGGAATCGATTCCATGCGTCCCGGCCCCGAAGGGGACGTCAACGCATTGGTGCACAAAACCTGCTGGGAGAGGGAAATCACGCATCTGGAAAGCCTTTGCAACTTGGAAGCGCTGCTTGGCAAGGGCGAGTTCCAGTTCATCTCTCTTCCCCTGAAGTTCCGCGAGGGGACGGGCAGCCCCGTCCGTGCAGTTGCGGTATTAGACGATTAGACCACCTTCCGGGGTCCCTGCCTCTAAAATGGCGGGGACCCCGTCTTTTCGATTAAATGAAAAAATGTGGTAGGCTGGGTGTCTATCTGCGACATCCGCCCCGGGGAGGGGATTTCTTAGCCCTCCACAGAGCCTATGCCCGAGTCTCCTCAACCCCGCTCAGAGTATGCGTTCGAAATGGGAAGACGTATCGCGCACGCGCGTGAACGCAAGGGATGGAACCGCAATCAACTGGCGCGCGCCGCGGGCGTCACGTGGGCGAATCTCACCCGCTATGAACAGGGACAAAACGAGCCGAGTGCGAGCAAACTCTTTGAAATCGCAAAAGTGCTAGAAGTGTCTGGCGATTGGTTGCTGGGCCGAACCGGCGCGCCTGAGATTCCAGGTGTCGGGCCTTTGGACGTCACTTTGAGCATGAGTGATAACTTGCAGGCGCCGGGAAAGGTGAGCGATGCGGAGTTTCGCGCCGTGCCTTTGGTGTCGGGCTCCATCGCGGCGGGCAGCGCCAGAATCGTGGATGAGCAAATCGAAGAATACGCTCTCATCCACGTCTCTCAAATAGCTGGGCGTGGAGATTTGGTCTCGGTTCGGGTTGACCGGGAGATGGGCCGCAGCATGGTTCCCTTGATACAGCCGGGCGCCGTGGTCGTCATCGACCGCCGGGACAAGACGATCGTTCCGGATGGCATTTACGCTGTACGGGATGAATCCGGCGGCTGTACGCTCAAACGGTTGCAGTGGACCCCGCCTCGTCTATGGCTGGTGCCGGAGAATCGAGAAGAGGTGGTCACCCATATTGATTTGGTCGGAGAAGAGCCTGCCGATCGAATCGTAGGCCGCGTCGTCTGGGCCTATCAGCCGCTCGCCTGAGGGCTAGGAATCCATCAATTCCTTGCATTTCTCCGTCAGGGCGGGAATGACTTTTTTGTAGTCACCCACGATGCCGTAGCGCGCGCGCTGGAAGATGGGCGCTTCGGCGTCCGTGTTGATGGCCACGATGTTCTTGCTCGGACCTGCGCCGACCATATGCTGCATGGCGCCCGAAATGCCGACGGCGATGTAGAGATTCGGGCTCACGATTTTGCCCGTCTGGCCCACTTGCATCGGCGTCGGCACCCACCCGGCGTCGACGGCGGCGCGGCTTGCGCCCACGGCCGCTTTGAGAACTTTGGCGAGTTCCTGCAAGTATTCGAAATTCTCAGGCCCACCCAGGCCGCGGCCGCCGCTCACGACGATTTCCGCATCTTCCAGGCGGACGCCTTCGGCTTCTACCTTTTTCGCCTCTACGAAATTCATGCGAATCTCGTCTGCGTCCACAGAAACGCCGATTTCCATAAATTCGCCCTCACGGCCCTCTTCGATATCTGCCAGCGGCAGGGCTTTCGCACGCGTGGACGCTATGGAGAGGGAATCCGTTTTTGAGCGGACGTGGCTGATGGCGCTGCCTCCGTGCACCGGGCGGACTGCGGCGAGTTTGCCGTTCTCGATCGACAGATCCGTGCAGTCGTGCGCATAGCAGGCTCCATGTCTGAAAGCGAGCCTGGGCGCGACGTCTCGACCCATGGAGGTGTTGGCGACCAACAAGATGTTCGGGTTCTCTTCCGTGATGACGGCGTCGATCACTTTGAGATACGCCGCGTTGGTATACCCATCCAGAATATCCGACTCGGCTGCCAGCACTTTGTCGGCTCCGAGGGCGATGAGTCCTTTCGCCAATTCCTGTGTGCCTGCACCTCCCATGAGAAGTGCTACCAGGGAACCCCCCTTTTCGTCGGCGAGTTTTCGGCCGATACCACAAAGCTCACTGCTCACGAGCGCGAGTTTGTCTCCCGCGCGCTCGGCCAGGATGAGGACGTTGTTCGACATGGCGTTATTCGTTCTCCCTTAAATAATCTTGTCTTCACGAAGGCGAAGCGCCAGAGTGCCGGCTGCTTCTTCGAGTGATTCGCCTTCGATGAATTCACAATTACCGTCAAAGACAGGTTTATAAAATTTGGTGACTTCAATAGTAGCCGCCTCTTCACCGACCGAATCTGGGTCTATTCCGACGTCCGCCAAGCTCCATACGGGAATTTGCTTGCGCGACGCCATCAAAATGCCTTTGACCGAGGGCAGGCGAGGCGTGTTGATCTCATTGCTGGCGGTGAGCAGGCAAGGGGTCGATACTTCCACGACCTCCACGCCGTCTTCCAGGGCGCGTTCGCACCGGATCCCCGCGTCGGTTTTCTCCACTTTCTGAAGCTGGCTTACGCTCGGGAGGTCGAGCGCTTCGGCGAGGGCGAGAGCGGTCGTTCCATAGCTCCAGTCACTGCTCAGCCTGCCGCAGAGAATAATGTCGAAGCCATCCAGCTTTTGAATGGCGCTCGCCAGGATTCGCGCCGTGGCGAAGGCGTCGGAACCCCCAAAGGCCTCGTCTTGAAGCAAGACGGCTTCGTCGCACCCCATGGCCAGGCATTTCTTCAAGCCATCTCTGGCTTTATCGTCGCCCATCGTCATGACGGTGACTTTTCCGCCGTGTTCATCCTTGAGGTTGATGGCCGCCTCGACGGCGTTTTCGCAAAAGCCGTTGATGACGGGCGATACGTTCGCAGGCGGGATGACGTCCATCTTCTCCTCATCGACCTTGAAGTCGCGGGGAGGAATGTCGGGGTCTTGTACTTGCTTGATGCAGACGATGATATCCAAGGGATTGATTCTCCTTGTTATTGCCAGATTGGATCCGTCATGGTTGCATGAAGTGCTCGGTTGTATTCTGAGTCGACAAACGAGACGGCCTAAAAATAGTGAGATGTAGGCGATGCGTCAACCGAGAAAGGCGTTTTTCCTGATTTTATGAGGCTTTTCCGCGCTCGCCCCAAAAGGGGTTTCGCCCTTTCACGTTTGACAGTCAAAAAAATCCGCGCGATAAGATGAAAACGCTCCAGTATGAGAGCGCAACTTTCCGATAAACGATTTTTCAACGCGTTACCAGCTTTGGATTAGAGGATTCCCCTATGCCAGAAGCAACCGAAGCCCAGATTTTAGAGGCTCTCCGTAAGGTGCGAGACCCCGAGGTCGGTAAAGATCTCGTGAGCCTCAACATGATTAAAGAAGTTCAGATTTGTGGAGATGCGGTCGCCTTCACGCTGCAGTTGACCACGCCTGCGCATCCGCGCAAAGAAGAGTTCGAACAGGAGTGTAAGCTGGCCGTCGGCTCTTTGGAAAACGTGAATTCGGTGAATGTTCGGGTGACGAGCCACGTCACCGCGCGTCCCTCGATGGCGGGCAAGATGGACGTCGAAGGAGTGAAGAACATCATCGCCATAGCCAGCGGGAAGGGCGGCGTGGGTAAATCGACCGTGGCGGTGAACATCGCGCTTGCCCTGCGTTCGGAAGGCGCGAAGGTAGGTATATTGGACGCCGATATTTACGGGCCGAGCCAGCCCCTCATGCTCGGAATCCCCACAGCGCGGCCCATCGCCGAGGAGGGGAACAAGATACGACCCCTCGAAGCGCATGGTCTCAGGGTCATGTCGATGGGGTTTCTGGTCGATGAGGACAGCCCCGTCATCTGGCGTGGCCCCATGGTCATGCGGGCACTCGTGCAGTTTTTGAGCGAGACGATTTGGGGGGAGCTCGACTATCTCGTTCTGGACCTGCCCCCCGGCACAGGCGACGCGCAACTGACCATCGTACAGCAGGTGTCCCTGGCGGGCGCCGTCATCGTCAGTACGCCGCAGGACATCGCTTTGCTCGATGCGCGCAAGGGTCTTCAGATGTTCCGAAAAACTGACGTGCCCATCCTCGGAATCATTGAAAACATGAGCTATTACTTGTGTCCCGAGTGCGGCCATCGCGAGAACATCTTCGATACGGGCGGCGGGGAGAAGGCCTCCCAGCGCTATGAAGTGCCATACCTGGGCGCCATTCCGCTCAACATCAAGGTAAGACTGGGGGGAGACTTCGGCATGCCCGTCGTAGCGGGGGAGCCCGATCATCCAACGGCCAGGGCGTTTCGCGAGGCGGCCAGAAAAGTGGCCGAGCAGGTGGCCATCGCCAACGCATCGGGGCCCATTTCGGTGCCAGAACTCAAGATCATCGGGTAGAAGAGTTCGTAATTGGGACGTCCCGAAGCGGGAAGCCTAGGTTCGCAATTCCGGCTTAGAACCTGTGATTTGTCATTGAGCCCATCGGCCGCTTGGTTCGGTTATATCGCTTTTCATCTGTGAGGCGAGCGGCCGATTTTTCATAGTAAGAGGACTTAACCATGGCGAAAGTTGTGTTGGTAGATCCGCTTTATTCGACGCCTGCGTGGAACGTGGCTTCCGATTGGCTGGGCGCGGAGCACGAGATCGTCGCTCCGGCAGAATACACGCCTGAGGCCATAAAGCCTCTGCTGCCGGACGCGGAGGGCATACTCACGGTGTTCCGGCCCGTCTCGCCCGAGATGATGGACATGGCGCCGAATCTCAAAGTGGTAGCCAAGCCGGGCGCGGGCGTGGACAACATCGACGTCGATGCGGCCAACGAGCGCGGCGTCATGGTGTGTAACGTCGAGGGTGTCCGGGGGCGCTCCGTGGCGGAGCATGCCTTTTTCCTGGCGCTCTATGTCGCCCGCCATGCCTGGATGCAGGATCAGCAGGAAACCTGGGAGCATGTGCCGGCGGTGCAACTGGGCGGCAAATCGCTCGGCATCGTGGGTCTCGGTGATATCGGCCGGAGAGCAGCGCGCATCGGCCATGGTTTCGGGATGGAGTTGCTCATCAACACGCGGACGGAAGATCCCTCCTACGTGCCCGAGGCAACGCTTGAGTTCATGTCTTTCGATGCGCTCTTGCCGCGCGCCGATTTCCTGATTCTGTGCATGCCCCTGGCTCCGGAGATGCGGGGCATCATGAACAAGGATAATGTATTGAAAATGAAGCCCGAAGCCATTCTTATCAACGTTTCCAGGGGCCCCGCCGTCGTGAGCGACGACCTTCTGGAAGTGATGCGCGGCGGCCACCTCGCCGGAGCGGGGCTCGACGTCACCGATCCTGAGCCTCTGCCCAAGGATCATGGCCTGTGGGGGCTTGAGAACGTCATCATCAGCCCGCACCACGCTTCGCGGACGCCCGAGACGCAGGTCGCCGCCATGGAGCGCACGGCGGAGAACATGCGTCTGGCCCTGGCCGGCCAAAAACCCACAAACATCGTGAATCCAGGGGTCATCTAATCGATTTCCCCTTGCGCCGGACAGGTCGATGGGGGCTGGCCGGGTCGGAGTGTGAATGCCGTTCGAACTGGTCGCCCTGAGCCCGGCTGTCTTCTTCGCCCTCTCTAGCATCATGACCAGGCGAGGACTGGACGGCAGCACGCCCCACACGGGAAGCCTGGTCGTTCTCATCATGCAGGTTGTCTTCTTCTCCTCCTGCTTGGTGGCGGTGGATTTCTCCCGCATATCGCCCTCGGTCTACTGGCTCGCTTTCCTGGCGGCGGGGATTTCCTCGCCCGCGCTGTCCCTGATGTTCCTGTTTCGCTCGATTCAGAGAATCGGCGTCGCCTCCACGACCCCCGTCTCGAACACCCACCCCATTTTCGGGGCGTTCTGGGCCTTTCTGGTGCTGGGAGAACGCCCGCCGGCCGTCGTGTGGGTGGGGATTCTCGTGGTCGTGGCCGGCGTTTACATTATGTCGAGCGGGGGAGGTCCGCTCGCCAGAGGGCGGGTGCTGCTGTTGCCGATTAGCGCGGCGGCTTTTATGGGGCTCGCCCATACGTTCAGAAAAATGGGGCTGGGAGGCGTGGAATCCCTTGTTTTTGCGGGATTTCTGCAATCCGTCTCGGCATGCGCCTTAGGCCCGCTGTTCCTGAAGGCGAGCACCGGGTGGAGCCCGTTCGTGTTCAACAAGGCTTCGTTCGGCAACTTCATCCTGGCGGGCTTGGCGATGGCCGCCGCCCAGTTGTGCCTGATGGCCGCCCTGAGCCTGGGGGAGGTTTCGCGCGTGACGCCTCTGGTGGCGACGGTGCCGCTGTTCATGCTCGTGCTGGCGCCCCTGATACTCGGAAAGCGGGAGAGATTCACCCTGCGCATCGTCATGGGCGCAATCGTCACGGTGGCGGGGGTGATTCTGGTGACGTCGCTGCGCTAGCCCGCAAATCCGCGCATTTGCCGTCATCGAAAGCCCGGCGGGCCATGGCAGAATCTCCCTGCGCCGCGTTGTGCCGGCGCCCTTTCCCAAGTAAATCATTTGCCGGAAATTTATCGAAATACCCCGTGAATTTATCTATATTTTCGGAAATTATTATTTGCATTTCACGCCATCCGCGCCTCGCCCGGGTGGCGGCCCGATTCCCGCGATTCGCGCCGCCTGAAAACCGCAGGTCGACGGGCGGCCTCTCCAGCATACCCCATCGACGCGAAATGCTCGTGACGATAAATGCGGGGAATTGCGTTCCTTCGCCGCAGGAAGCGCCGATTCGCTACGCCATCATGCCCGGCGGTTCTCAGGGGGCCATGATGGCGATTGCGGAGTCATTTCCGATTGAGGAAAGAGGGGCTGCCGGCTGATGAGGGAGGGTTTCCGCGTCTTTTGTAGGGACAGGTCGCGATCTTGGGCCGTTCAAAAAAAAACGGTTCACTACGAGGCGGTGCGGGTTTGTTCGTCATCCCGGCTTTCGCCGGAATGGCGGCAGTGGTCAATTTCGAGCGAGGAGTGCTTTTTCAACATCTCCAGTGCGGGAAGGAATGCGGAACCCAACACCGGGAAGGGTGGAGATTGTCTGGCGCCGCTGAATGGTGAGGGGACGTTTCTGTGAAGGGTCGAACTGGAACGGGCGCGCTCAGGCGGCTTTCCTGAAGCGAGCCGGTTCGGCGATGACGGGGGAGTGGAGTCTTTCCAGGACATGGGGATTTCGCCGGACGATCTCGAAGAGCATCCCCATGCTGAGGTGGTTATCGGAACCCTCCTCCCACTCCCCCCGAGTGAAGTTACACCAAGGACCCATCCTGGGGTCTGCGTAAGGAATGTATTTCTTCTGCTTGCGTTCGAAGCGGGACCAGAAGAGTTTCCCGTCGGCATCCTCCTCCATCCCCACGATGAGTTCGTCCTCATACAACCAGATCCACATTTCCTGCTCGCCGACGCGGACGGGTTCGCCCTCGGGCCGGCCGCCCTGGAACCTGCCGAATGCGCCGACGCGGGCGAATGAAGCCTCATCATCGGCGGTGACGCCGAGCTTCTCGAGAAGCTCCATGGCCAGCTCGAATGAGATTTCGGGGTCGTCGTTGTCGTGGGCGGAGAATTCCCCCACATTATGCTCCTCCAGGTCGATTTTCAGCAGGGCGTATGGTTTCTCTTCCTTGAGAAGCAGCCAAAACTTGAATTCACCAGCTTCGGCTTGATCCCAATATCTTTCTGCGTCCTCCCGCTTTCTGACGCAGAGTTCCAGAGTTTTCCCGATTGCCATGAGCTTCCTGAGAGAGAGTATTTCTTCGAGTCTGAATTCGCCGCGAAGAGGGATGATTCTGGGAGCGGCTTTTTCTTCAGCGCGCCTCTCCCTGGCCTCGGTCAATGCCTTTCTGAAATGACCTGCATTCTTGCAGACCTCATCGAAGGAATGGCGGCAACTCTTGAGGAGTTTCCCGGCCTTGTGCTTTACAACCTCGTCTTCGTGCTCCCTGCACCCGAGAGCCTCTCTGATGGACCTCAGTGCGGCGCGTGCGCCCTGCTCGCCGCTTCCGGTGTTTTCGTGCAGGTAGGTTTGGAGTTCGCGTTCGAGTTTTTCCAGGGGAAAATCCCCGGCTTCCTTCTTCAGGCGGTTCCACTGAATCAAACATTCGGCGTTCATGTTTTTACTTCTCCTCTGTCCGTCGTCTCGGTTTTGCCCCTGTCCCATGCCGGAGATAGAAACTCTCCGGTTCTCTATCCGCCTGGTTCCTCATCAGGCTCGGTTTCGCCCGTCAGCATTTTCCCGAGTCTCTCGGCGGCGGCCATCATCTCCTCGCATTCGGCCCATTCATCGTCGCTGATCTGCGCTTCGAGCCACCCGGTGCGCTCGCGGTCGACGTCTTCGCCTTCGCCGCGCAGGCGTTTGGGAATCTGGCCCAGGCGCGCATATCCATGGGAGAGAACCCACTCGGCGCGGGGTGAGCCGCCGGTCAGGCGCGCGCGGCGTTCGGGGAAGAGAAAGCCCCGGCAAAGCATGTCGGGGTCGAACCCGACGTCTGCGGGGTCGAGTGCTCCGTTGTCGGCTTTGATGTTATTCGCCAACTTTTTCAGGAAATTGGCGAAGGGGTTTCCGTCTTTCCTGTATTCCTCCCAGCGGGGGTCGTCCCATTCGATGTCGCCGGGGTGGCGGAACAGGTCGCGCTTCTCGATGGATTCTTCCTCCTCCTTATACGTCCACCCGGATTCCGCCAGATGCTCTGGCAGTGCGCGGTTGAACTCCTCCAAAGCCGCTTTCGCCTCACCGACTCGGCGGCGGCGCTCGGCAAGGCTTGCCTCCGCAAGCAGGGTGAAGAGGGTGGGCGCCTCCTCGATGAGTCTGTGCATATCCACCCCGTAATGCTCCTCCACCAGGTCGTAGGCGAGGGCGGTTTCGCTGTCCAGGTGAACCCTGGGGCCTGAGCCGCCGGAATCGAAGTTGATCCGGGTTTCTTCGTCCCGCACCGCATCAGATTCGGGGCCTTGGGCCAGAATCCGGGGATTCCCCAGCTTCAAGGCGGAAGCTAGCTGCCGGGCGGTGGATTCCCTTGCTTCGCCCCCGTTTGCGCTCTCGAGGCGGCCGATGGTCTTCTTTTCGATCTTCGCTTTCTCGGCCAGTTCCTGCTGGCTCCATCCATGCGCCTTGCGCAGCCGTTTCAGTGTTTCGGGGTGAATTCTCATTTTAATGAACCTCACAATCAAAAGTTGTTGGTCTCCGTATCCTGAAAGGATGATACACTATTTAATATAAGATATTAAAGAAATATATTGATAATATCTACAATATTATGAGATATATAAGTGGATATTAAAGCTATTATGTCATTTGAATGGGATATTTAGATGTTTCGGAGGTGATGAGCGGGGTTTCGGGTCGAACTCGATTGGAAACGTGGGCTTGTGATGATTTTGTAGGGACAACCCCCCGTGGTTGTCCTTTGCGGAGGGGCGCAGGGGCTATTCACGAAGTGCTTCTAAAAACCATATTCCCGTGATTCCTGACGCATCGGTCCACACCCCACCGAGCGGGCAACAAGTCGCCGGATTAGTCTCGATTGATTGTTTCTTCGGCTCGTTGAAGCTGCTCCATAATCCATCCGAATTCCCGAACACTCCCGAGGATCATGCCCTGCATGGCCCCGTAGTCCCTTTCAATCACCGAGCGCAGTTCCGGTTGAGGCGTCAATCGCACCGAACCGGGGACGGCTTTATCGAACCGTTTCCAGGCTTGCCGAAAAGCGATGAGATTATGCTCCCGGACTGCGCCAAGCAGATCGGTGTTCGAGAGTGCATGCCTGCCGGTTTCGGTCGCAGTAATCATCGCAGCATCGTAATAATGGCGTGAGATCAAGTCTCTGTCGGCTGGTAGGCGGTTTCCATTTTCGTACCCGTAGTGCAGACCATGCAGGATCAGGAGCTTCTCCCAATAAGTGCGCTCCGGCGCGAGGGTTCTGATGCCTTCCACTTCAAAGGTCCGGTCGGGTAGTTCGGCGGAGATATACGGACTGACCGTGCAGATCAGGTTCGGGCCCAGCGCGGATCTCGCCCCCGCCTCGATCTTCACACGCTGGGACACATAGGAAACTGTACCGCCCGGGAACAGGGTGGGGTATTCGACAAATAGCGTCTGGCGGCTGGCGTCATCTTCATCCGGCAGGACGCGGCACTCCGCCACAACCCCGTCAATCAAACCCGTCAGCGCCGTTTTCAGATCTCCCAGAACGTAGTCGCTGCAAGCCTTCGTGAGTTCTCTGAAGAGAGCGTTCCGTTTCTTGCCGGAGAGGTTTCCTCCAATCGTCGGGTCCCGGTGGCCTTCGAAACCCAGGTCGTCACGATAGACGACCAGATCGATGTCCTCGGAGAACCGCTCGATCAGACCGAATGCCTTGGAGAGGGATGTTCCGCCCTTGAAAAGCAGTTTTGGGTGCCCGCTAGGCAACCCGTTGTAGAGCGCATGAAGAACGAAACAGACCCAGAAATCCTTTTCTGCGTAACCGGGCAACGTGCCGAGACGACTCGCCGCCGCTTCGAACACATCGCGTTTGTCCTGCCCGGCCAAGGCGAAAAAGGATTTGAACGCTTCGTTCATGAAGCGATAGTCTCATCACTTGTGATGCTGCGTGCGAGCGGCATCGCCCAGCCGGGCAGGTCCCGGCAGTTTTTCGCCAAGTCGCGTTTCACGGCATCGGGGAGACGGCGTCTCAGTATCGAGGCGACCCGCGCGTCCCTGGAGGCCTCGGGACCTAGCCACCGGAGCGCTTGAGCGACCGGGGCCGCCGCTTTTCCCGCCCAGCGCATGACGCTCGGACTCGCATGCCGGAAGCGGATCGTACGCCCGCCGATCTCGACCGACCGCGAGGCGCCGTCCGTAACGTAGCAGGGTCTGGCGGGAACCGCGTTCGTGAGGCCGAGTCCGTTGGCGGCCGCCATGCCGTCGGGCATGACGTGAATTCCGTCCCTCCTGGCGATTGCGGCTATGGCGGCGTCAAGGTCGACAGGGGCGGTACGCTTCAGCACAGCGCTCATCCTCGGCTGGTCGTACAAGCCGCGGCCGATCCGGCGCACTTTTCCGGCCTTCACGAGGCGCGACAAGGCCTGATCGACGGCCTCTCGGCTTCCGATATCCAGAAAGTCCCTCGGCGCGCACACCCATCCCTCGCCGGCGTTTTCTGATATCCTTTTCATAATCCTGTTGGCCACAGAACTCATTTGTGGATTCCTCCTGCTTCCTGTTGTCAGAAAATATAGCATATATATCTGACGCATCAACTGCATTTTTATTATATCGATAGACGCATGTGGAAAACGACATTCTCTGTCGCAACCGCCATTGCTCCCTTGTCGGGGTTGTTGAAAAAGCCCGGAGATGGAGGTTTCGCCGCCATTCCGGCATGCGCCGGAATGACGGTGGCGCCTCTGCGTGGATCAGGAACAACCCTCATCGGTAGGCGAACCGAAACCCCTCCCTCCTCAGTCGCGTCAATCATTCATTCATCAATCGCTATTGATCCGAAAAAAAGGGTTGACAGAATGCGCGATGAGCGTTAATTCAAAAGGTATGAAGGTTGGGGTTTCTTGAGGTTATCTCGCTGGCGCAACACGAGGCCATGGACGAGTTGCAAATTAAGAGAATGCGTCGAACATATCATCCCCTATCGCCCTATGGGAGGATGACATCATGCAGTCAACTCATGTAAAGAGCCGTTCCGCAGTTTCGGACGCCGCCGATATTCTCCGCGACGTTTTCGGCGATATGGACCACGGGCTCCGCTTCCGCATGTGGGACGGGACGACGATATCCGTGGGCCGCGAAGTGCTGCCCCTGGAAATCACGTTCCCCTCGCTCGATTCTTTCAAGCACATATTGCTGAATCCCACCGCGGATGCTTTCGCCGAGGCGTATTGCGACTCGGTCATCGAATTCGAGGGCGATCTGTTCGAGGCCATGAAGGTGGCCGACAGCTTCGAGAATATCGAATTGACCACGATGCAGAAATTCAAGTTGGCCCTTCGCATATGGAAACTCTCGGAATGAGTGCTTGGGACGTCATCGTCGTCGGAGGAGGGCCGGGCGGCAGCACGGCCGCGTGGGAGCTGGCGAAGCGCGGCCGCCGCGCCCTGGTGCTCGACGCGGCGGCGTTCCCGCGCGTGAAACTCTGCGCGGGCTGGGTGACGAAGCAGGTGATGGGCGACCTGAAACTAGACCCGAATGAATACCCCCACACCATCCAGCCGTTCCAGAGCGTTTTCGTGGGCTATGACGACAAGCTTCTCGAGACCAGGTGGAGCGAGCCGGCGAGCTACGGGATCATCAGGAGCCAGTTCGACACCTGGCTCTTGAGGCGCGCGCAGGAAGAGGGCGCCGAGGTGCGAGAGGGCGTCCGGGTGCGCGGCGTGGAGAAAACGTCAGGCGGGATGCGCGTTGATGTTGGCGATGAGAAAATCGAGGCTCCGCTCGTCATCGGCGCGGGGGGACATACCTGCCCCGTGGCCAGGGCTTTCGGCGACGTGTCGTCAAAAGAGTCCGTCGTCCTGACGCAGGAGAGCGAGACGAACGTGGGCGCCGAGAAACTCCGCGTCCTGGCGCCCAACTACGGTTTGCCCGAGTTGTTCGCCGAACCCGACTTCAAGGGTTATGCGTGGTATTTCACCAAAGGGGATTTTTTGAACATCGGCGTGGGCTGCATCGGCAAGAAACCGAGCGTCCATGAGCGTCTCGATATTCTGCTCGAAAAATTCCGCGAGACGGGCAGGCTGCCCGCGAAGATGGAACTCACGAAATTCCGGGGCCACGCCTATTCGGTCCACCGCAGGCACGTCCGGCGGCCTGCGGGCGATGGCTTCGCCCTGATCGGCGACGCCGCGGGACTTGCGAAAGATTTCAGCGGAGAGGGCATCGGCCCCGCCGTCCATAGTGCTAAAATGGCGGCCGAGGCCGCGCACGAGTATCTGGAGACGGGGAAGGGTCTTGCCGAGTACGGTGAGGCGCTCTATGAGAAATACGGAAGCGGCGGGGAAGGGTTGTTCGATAAATTGATCGATCGTCTTCCGGATAAGGTTCTTTTCGGCGTGGCGAAGTTCATTTGCGGCAACGCCTGGCTCAGACGCCGGCTGGTTCTGGAAGGCGCATTCGGAATCGGTTGAACAAAACATTGAGGCTGCCATGGTAAAAGAGCGAACAAAAGAATTCGACGCCGAGGCGATATCGCACCACTACGATCTCTCCAACGAGTTCTACGAGCAGTTCCTGTGCGAGAACATGCTCTATACGTGCGCCTATTACCGCGAACCCGACGGCGATCTCGCCCAGGCGCAGCGCGACAAGATGGACCTCGTCTGCCGGAAGCTCAGGCTCTCGCCCGGCGAGGACTATCTCGACATCGGCTGCGGGTGGGGTTCGCTGGCGATTTGGGCGGCGAAGCACTACGGCGTGAACGCCACCGCCGTCACCCTCTCGCGCGAGCAGGCGAAGTGGGGCCAGGAGTGGGCGCGCCGCGAGGGCATCGACGACAGGTGCGAGATACACCACATGGATTACCGCGATTTCCCCGAAGAGAGGACTTTCGACAAGATTTCCGCCATCGGCATCATCGAGCACGTCGGCATCGCGAACTACATGAGCTACTTCACTTCGGTGAGAAAGCGCCTGCGCGACGGGGGACTGTTCCTCAACCACGGGATCACGACGAACAAATTCTGGAAACCATCGAGCCAGAACGAATTTCTTCTGCGTAACGTCTTCCCCAACGGCGAGATGGACAACATCTCCCACATCCAGGACATCATGGAGCTTGCGCGCTGGGAGATCCTCGACGTGGAGAGTCTGAGACTCCACTACGCGCGCACGTGCAAGCACTGGTACGAGAAATTCGAGGCGAACGCGCAGAAAATAAAGGAACTCGTCGGCGAGCGCACGTACCGGATTTACCGCATCTGGCTGGTTTGCTCATCGAACGCGTTTTTCTGTAATTCGCTGGGTCTCTATCAGGTGCTGGCGCAGAAATACAAGCTGGAATACCGCTTCGACCCGCCGACGCACCGCGAGGGTATCTATAAAGCGTTCCTCGATCAGGACGCCTGATCGCGCGCCCGCATACGGGGTTGTTGAAAAATCGTCGGAAGAAGTGCGCTAGATTTCACTCCCCTCTTGAGGGGGCTGTTGAAAAAGCTCCGATGGACGAGGGTTTGACATGAGCGAGGAGCGAGCGATTGTGTTTTGGTAGGGACAGGTCGCGACCTGTCCCTACATTCTTGTTTATCGACCAAGCAGAGGCATCGTCATTCCGGTGTCGGAACCGACCGAGGAGAGAGGGTTCGACGGAATCCATTTGTTTTTCCTTTGTTTTTTATTTTCTGCTTGCTTCCTTCAAACGACTTGGAGATGAATAGCCGGAATATTGCCATCCAGCTCGACAATGGATTCCGGCTTTCGCCGGAATGACGGCGGTGGTCAATTCCGACCGTGGAGGACTTTTCCAACAACCCCTCCAGGAGGCAATGTATCTTGCTCTTTCATCGCGCGTGTCAAACCCTCGTTCATCGGTGTGATTCAACAGTTCCCATGCGCGCGGCATGAAACTTAAAAAATCTTCGCTCACCCCCCCGTTCCGCCCGGCGTGGTATTGCCGGGGCCGGCATCTCCAGAGCGTTTGGGGATATTATTTGAGAAAACGCCCGCGCATCCCCTGGCGGCGCGAGCGTTGGGATACGCCCGACGGCGATTTCCTGGACGTCGATTTTTTAGACGCAGACGAGCCGGACGCCCCGACGCTGCTCGTCCTGCACGGGCTGGAAGGCTCGGCCGATTCCCATTACGTGCGCGGCGCGGCGGCCAGGGCGCGCACGCTCGGCTGGCGGACGCTGGCGCTCAACTACCGTTCCTGCAGCGGAGAGCCGAACCGGAACCCCAGGTTCTACCATTGCGGAGAAACGGGGGATCCGGGCTTCGTGGCGGGGCGGATCCTGGAGCGGTTCAGCGGGCCGCTCGTGCTGGCGGGCTTCTCCCTGGGAGGGAACGTCCTGCTCAAGTGGCTCGGTGAATGCGGCGATGGAGTATCCGCGCGCATACGCGGGGCCGCCTGCATATCCGCGAGTATCAATCCTGCCGCATGCGCGAAAGTGCTCGATTCCGTGGCCGGCTATTTCTACAGGTGGCACCTGCTGAGCAGCGTCAAGAGAAAAGCGGAGCGTTTCGTGAAACTGCACCCCGGCCTCATCGACATCGAGGGGGTGCGGCGCGCGCGGACCTTCCACCATTTCGACCGCCTCGTAATCGCGCCGCTCTATGGTTTCCGGGACGAGCTGGATTATTACGAGAAAGCCGACGCTTCGCCTTATTTGCCCCATGTTCGTGTAAAAACGCTCATCCTCGCAGCGGAAGACGACCCCATCGTTCCGCCCCACGTGTTTCCCCACGACCAGGTGGCGGAATCGGATTGGCTGAGCGGCGTTTTGGTAAAAAATGGCGGGCACGTGGGATTCGTGGCTGGAGGGAACCCCCGCTCGCCGGCCTACTGGGCTGAAGAACGAGCGTTCGGGTTTCTGGACGATTGCCTGCGAGCGTGACGTAGAGACCCGATGCGGGGAATGGCGGTGGGGGTCAATTCCGAGCGAGGAGCGAGGAATTGCGTACCAATGTGTTTCTCTTCTGTGGCTAATACAAACGCTCGTTCCTCGGGGCTGTTGAAAAAACCTTTGAGTTGGTAAAGGCAATCCCCTTGAAAGGGAAACCCCATAAAGTCAACCCCCCCTACCCCCCCTTGTCAGGGGTCAAACGCGAGTGAGGAACGAGCGTTTGCATAAGCCATTGGCGGGAAACGCATCGGTTTGCAATTCCTCC
>LXNJ01000661.1_pt1 | contig 23173 bp, 25 predicted proteins | sample 809081 | NCBI WGS metagenome assembly LXNJ01 (sample SAMN04870510, study PRJNA318959) | sponge metagenome | biome: sponge; feature: marine sponge reef; material: water | host: Petrosia ficiformis | place: Greece: Milos, Mediterranean Sea | collected 2013-05-29 | depth 5-7 m | reverse complement strand
CGCGCCGCAGTCCGCCATCCTGCATCGGCTGGCGTCGGTGTGCGGCGTCTCCCTGGAATGGCTCCTGTCCACCAGCGACCAGGTGCGGGACGTGTCCGGCCACGTGCCGGACGACCTGCCGGTGGTGGGGCGCGCCGGCGCGGGACGGGGCGAGTTCTCCGAGGACGGCTTCCCGGTGGGCCAGGGCTGGCGCCGGGTGTCGCGCCCCTACGACCTCGGCGACGCCAACGCCTTCGGGGTCGAGGTCCGCGGCGACTCCATGAGCCCGCGCTACGAGGACAAGGAGATCGTCGTGTGCTCGCCCAACAAGGAATGGCACTCGGGCGACTACTGCGTGGTCAAGACCGTGGGCGGCGAGTACCTGATCAAGCGCATCAAGAAGGAGAACGGCAACCTGGTGCTCATCAGCATCGCCCACGGCTACGACCCCATCATCATGCCGCTCGCCGACATCGCCGGCATTTACCGCATCGTGTGGAAGAAAGAGAAATAAGGAGATAGGAATAACCCCATGGCAAACTACACCGAGATTCTGTACGAGAGACGCGGCGCCGCCGGGTTGATCACGCTGAACCGGCCGCAGGTCATGAACGCCATCAGCCCCACCGTCCAGCACGAGATGTCCGCGGCGCTGGACGAGGCCGTGGCCGACCCGGAGGTGCGGGCCGTCATCATCACCGGGGCCGGGCGCGCCTTTTCCGCCGGCATGGACCAAGGACCCAAGCCCGGCCGGCGGCGCGACCTCGAGTGGCCCTACGGCGTTCCCACGGGGCAGTCCGCGTCGGACTGGATCGACTCCTGGCGCGGCCGGGAGGGCAACGAGTTCCTGCGGCTGTGGGAACTGGACAAGCCGGTCATCGGCGCCATCAACGGCTGGGCCATGGGCGCGGGCTCGTGGCTGGCGCTGTGCACCCACATCACCATCGCCTCGGAGCAGGCCGTCTTCGCCCAGCCCGAGGTGCGGCACGGCTCCAACACGAGCTTCCTGTGGACCATGCTCGCCGGAGTCAAGAACTCGCTCCGCTACGGCCTGGTGGGCGACCATATCGACGCCCAGGAAGCCCTGCGCATCGGCCTGGTCATCAAGGTGGTGCCCCACGAACGGCTGCTGGACGAGTGTCTCGAGCTGGCGGACCGCATCGCGCTGGTGCCGCCCGAGACGGTGAAGATCAACCTCGCCATCGCCACCCTGGGCATGGAGATGATGGGCCTGCGCGACGCCCTGATGCTGGACTCCCAGCTCTCGGCCCCGGCCCACGTGATGCTGCGGGAGGAGCACCGGCGCCCGCTCAACGAGGCCCGGGAGAAGAACATCCGGGAGTACCTGCAACTGCGGGACGGCCCGTTCCAGCCCGAGCCCTTCGGCCCGCGTTCGAAGCCCAAGGAATAGGCCGACCTCGTCCGGCATCCGTCAAGGAGACCCCATGACCACCTATCAGAACATCCTCTACGAAAAACAACGCAGTGGCGTCCTCATCACCCTCAACCGCCCGGAACGGCGCAACGCCCTGAACGAGGCGCTGCTGGCGGAGCTCGACGCGGCGCTGGCCGAGGCCAAGGACGATCCGGAAGTGCGCGGCGTGATCCTCACCGGCTCCGGCGGCTGCTTCTCCACCGGCGAGGACATGTCCGGGGAAGGCGTCCCCGACACCGTGTGGCCCCAGGCCCTGCCCGAGGGAGTGCCGCTCTACAAGGAGTTCGACGAGGTCCGGGACAAGGACCGCGAAGAGCTCCTGCGGCGGCGGCTCTACCGCTGGGAGTACCCCAAGCCCATCGTCGGCGCGGTCAACGGCTGGTGCCTGGGCATGGCCTCGTGGCTGGCCCTCACCTGCCACCTGACCGTGGCCGCGGACGACGCCGTGTTCGGCCAGCCCCAGGTGCGCCACGCCTCCGGCACGGATTTCATCTGGGTGCTGCTGGCCGGCCCCAAGAACGCCCTGCGCTACGCCCTCACCGGCGACCACGTGGACGCGGCGGAGGCGCTACGCATCGGCCTGGTCAACAAGGTCGTGCCCCGCGACGAACTGCTGGAAGAATGCTTCCGCATGGTCGAGCGCGTGGCCCTGGTGCCGCCCGAAACGGTCAAGATCAACCTCGCCATCGCCACCCAAGGGCTGGAGATGATGGGCCTCCACAAGGCCTGGCTGCTCAACTCCGAGCTGAGCGCCATGGCCCGACTCTCCAAGCGCGAAGAATTCAACAAACGCCTGGAGGACGCCCGCAAGCAGGGTGGCCTGCGCGCCTTCTTCGAGACCCGGGACAAGCCCTTCCGGCCGGAGCCGTTCGGGCCGTTCTCAAAGGGGCACTGATCCTGCTCAGTCCGCAACCGTCAAGTCTTGAAAGTTGACCGAATGCGGGGATTCATCGCCGAACCGGCGGCAACGTATGGTGGCCCATGGACCCTCAAGAAGTTGCAGATCCTCCGGGCGTATCTCGACGCCTATACGACGGCGCTCAAGAATCAGCCATTTCGGTTAGTGTATATTGATGCGTTCGCTGGAACCGGATCCGTCAATCTCCCGGCACAGGACCCGGACATCAGAGCATTCCATGACGGTTCGGCGGCGATAGCGCTTGACGTTCAGGACAAACGGTTTGACCGACTAATCTTCGTGGAACAGGATCGGGCTCGCTGCCAAGAATTGGCGAGGCTTCAAGATTCCCACGTTGGCAGAGACATCCGGATCGAAAATTCAGAGGCCAATCAGTACCTATGCTCACTTCAAGAGGATTGGCATGAATGGCGAGGGGTTCTGTTCCTCGATCCGTTTGCCACTCAGGTCGAGTGGTCGACGCTCAAGGAGATTGCTGCGCTAAATGCATTGGACACTTGGATCCTGTTCCCAGTCGCCGCAATTACCCGCATGCTCCCAACCTCGAAGCGGCCTGACGACATTTCGGATCAATGGGCGCAACGATTGACCAGTGTGTTCGGCGATGAAGGCTGGCGTGAACTGTACCAACAGGCTCGACAAGGGAACCTCTTTGGAACTGTCGAGCACGAACGGGATCAAGGCGTGGATGGATTACTTGGAATCTACAAGGCCAAACTTGCCAGTCTGTTCGAAGATCGGTTCCTCAAACAATCTCGACCTTTTAAGAACTCGAAGAAATCCACATTGTTCGAGCTCTTGTTCTGCGTAGGCAATCCGAAAGGAACAGCCACTGCCAAGCGTATTGCAGGGCATATCCTGAAACACCTTTAGGCATGGCTTCTCGCTCCGCCATCGAATGGACTGAGATCACCTGGAATCCGGTAACCGGCTGCACGAAGATCAGTCACGGCTGCAAGCACTGCTACGCGGAGCGCATGTCCAGACGGCTCCGAGCCATGGGAGCGCAAAAGTACCGGGAGGGCTTCAAGGTGACCGTCCACCCGCGTACGCTGGAGGAGCCCTCCAGGTGGAATCGGCCACATCTTGTTTTCGTCAACTCCATGTCGGACCTTTTTCACAAATCGGTCCCCGCCGAGTTCATCCGTGCGGTGTTCGATGTCATGAACCGTTTGCCCCAACATACCTTCCAGGTTCTGACCAAGCGACCGGGGCGGGTCGTGCAACTCGACAAGCGGCTGTCATGGACGCCGAACATCTGGCTCGGAACGAGCATCGAGTCGGCACGGTGGATGGACAGGTTGGAGCGGCTCGGGGAAACCGGTGCTCTGGTTAAATTTCTATCGCTGGAACCCCTGCTTGGACCACTAACGAACATACCCCTTGATGGCATCGACTGGGTGATCGTCGGCGGCGAATCAGGACCGAGCGCACGACCGATGGAAGCCGACTGGGTACGGGAAATCCGCGACAACTGTCTGCAGCACAAGGTGCCGTTCTTTTTCAAGCAATGGGGCGGGGTATTCAAGAAGAGAACAGGAAGGACCCTGGACAACCAAGTGTGGAATCAGATGCCCGACATGGAGCGCTGGGTGGGACGGTCCATACCAGAGCCATGCCCCACCACCGCCCTGGACCCCGGGTCAAGCCCGGGGTGACGGGTAGAGGAGAACTCGATCCCGGATCAAGTCCGGATGACGGCTACTTGATCGCCTCCACCTCCTCCAGCGCGGCGATCTCCTCTTCCGACAAGCCGAGCACCTCACCGAGCACGTAGGGGTTGTGCGCCCCGATCCAGGGCGCCGGCATCGCGGCGCTGGCCTTTGACCGGGACGGGATGCCGGGGATGCCGTGGTGGCCGACCCGGCCCCAGGGGGGTTCGTCCATCTCGACGATGTGGCCGCGCTCGCGCAGGTGGGGGTCGTAGTAGAGGTCCTCGCCGGACATGGGGTTGCCGGCGGCCACGCCGGCCTGCTGCAAGCGGCGGAAGGCTTGGCGGGCGGTCTGGGTGCGGGTCCACGCGGTCAGCTTCTCATCCAGCTCGTCGCGGTGCTGCCGGCGGCCTTCCCTGTCCGCGAAGCGCTCGTCGTCGGCCCATGAGCCCGCGCCGATGACCCCGGCCATGGCCCGCCATTCTTCGTCGGTCTCGCAGGCGATGATGACCCAGTCGTCGTTGCCCGCGCAGGGGTAGCAACCGTAGGGGGCGTAGGGCTCCCCGAGTATCTCCCGGTAGCCCAGCGTGTCCCATTCGTTGGCGTTGACCGTGTAGTCGAGGATGGCGGGGGCCATCATGGCGCCCTGGGCCTCGAGCATCGAGGCCTCGATGAACTGGCCTTCCCCGGTGCGCTCCTGGTGCTCCACGGCGGCGGCAACTCCCAGGGCCATGGTGATGGCGCCGACGCGGTCCGGCCAGGCGATCTTGCAGCGGGCGCGCATGGGGGACTCGGGATAGCCCCACAGGCGCATGAGGCCGGTGTAGGCCAGGAGCTGCCAGCCCCAGGCCACCCACGAGCGCAACGGCCCTTCCCGGCCCCAGCCGGGCATGGAGACCTGGATGATGCCGGGGTTCACCTTGCGCAGCGACTCGTAGTCGAAGCCGAGCCGCTCCATGACCCCTACGCTGAAGTTCTCCACCACCAACTGGGAGCGCTCCACCAGACGGCGGAACAGCTCCTTGCCCTGGTCGTGGCGCAGGTTCAGGGTGACGCCCAGCTTGGCCCGGTTCATGTCGGCGTGGATGGCGGCGCCCCGGCCCCGGGCCGCCACGGTGTTGGACTCGATCTTGAGGACTTCGACGCCGTAGTAGCCCAGGATCTCGGTGCCCAGGGGGCCAGCGAACTGCTGGGTCAGGTCGACCATGCGGAGCCCCGACAGCATTCCGTCGCCGGCCTCGGCTTCCGGTTGCGCCGGCGTCGGGACGGGTTCCCTGCCCTGCTCCAGCTCGGCCAGGACCTCCTGCCGGTGCTGGTCCAGCAGCGGCGCCGGCCGGCGCACCCGCATGGGCGTCCCGGAAAGCCGCATGGGGAAGCCCGGCGCCCGGTAGCGGCCGATGACCGGGTGCTCGATCTCCTGGAGCCAGTGGCGCGCGGCCAGTTGCTCGCCCTCGACGAACTCTCCCACGGTGTTGAGCGGAGCGGCGGAGAGGTGCCGCCGCTGCGCCTCGGCGACGAACTCTGCCGCGGTGAAGCCGCTGATGAACTCCGCCGCCACCGCGGAGGCTTCGTCGCTCCGGGAGTCGCGGTAGGCCATGTCCTCCCACTGCGGCTCGGACAGAATCGTCCCTGTCATCCAGTTCTGGGTGAACTCGCGCCACATGTGGGGCAGGTTGGCGGTGAAGTGGACGTAGCGGCCGTCCTTGCAGCGGTAGATGTTGGTCACCGAGCCGCCGTAGGTCTTGGCTCCGGGCCGGCGCCCCATTCGGTTTTCCAGGGTATAGCGGGCGATGGAGCTGCTGTTGGTGAAGGTCAGGGCCTCCTGCAGCGAAACGTCCAGGCGCTGGCCCGCGCCGCTGCGCCTCTGGTGCCGCACTCCGGCCACGGCCAGGGTCGCGGCCACGCATCCAGCCACTTGGTAGGCCGAGTGGGAGGGAGCCGTGCACGGCCCGCGCTCGTCGTCTCCCTGGCCGTAGAGAAAGCCGCCGGCGCCGTTGGTGATGGCGTCGCTGGTCTTGTAGTGGCGGTAGGGGCCGGTGCGGCCGAAGGGCGTCATGGACACCGTCACCAACGCGGGACAGGCCTCCCGAAGCCACGCGTCGGTGAAGCCCCATTCCTCCAAACGGCCCAACGGCGTGGCCTCGATGAACACGTCCGCCGAAAGCAGGAGCTTGGTGAAGGTGTCCCGGTCCGGGGCGGAGGCGAGGTCCAGCACCAGGCTGCGCTTGTTGGTGTTGGCGTGGGCGGACGTGAGGCTGCGCTCGATGCCCTCGACGCCGCCGGCGAAGGGTGGAAGCCCGCGCTCGGGCGCGCCGCCCGGCGGCTCCACCTTGATGACGTCGGCGCCGAGGTCGGCCAGCAGCCGGCCGGCGTAGGCCGCGGGCACGTCCCCAAGCTCCACCACCCGGAGGTGGCCCAGCGCCGCGGGCGGGTCCGTGCCGTTCTGTCGATCCGCCATGACGGTGCGGTGAACCCCCGGCCCCTACACCTGGGGCTCGAGGATCTCCAGCCCGTCGAGGCGGTCGATGAGGTACAACAGCCCGTTCTCGTCGTGGAAGACGTCGTTGCTCTGGACCGTGTTCTGCCCCTTGCCGGGCTCGGGCACGTAGTAGCCGACCTCCTTGGGCTGATACGGGTTGGACACATCCACCGCGCGCAGGCCGCCGCTGAACCAGGTGACGTAAAGGACGTTGCTGTAAACCTGCTCCGCCGGCTGATGCGCGCCGTACCGGTCCGCGGGCTCGCCGTCGGCGGGGGGCATGAACGTCGCGATGGGCACGGGATGGGCTTCGTCGCTGATGTCCACCACCCACATGAAGGCATATGGCAGGGGCGCCGACTTCTGGGCTTCCTCATCCACCACCACGAGGATCTCCCGGCCCATGAGCTTCTCCGGCATGGGAAGCGTGGTATGGGTGGGCGACGGAAAGGGAGGGCTGGTGTCGAAATGGCTCACCAGCGTGGGCTTGCTCATGTCGGAGATGTCGAGGATCACGAAACCGCCGTGCCAGTAGCTCACGTACAGGCGGTCGCCCCGGCGGATGGGATGATGACAACGGTGCATGGTGCCGGGCCAGGTCGGTTCCTCGCCGCCCGCCACCCACTGCCCCGGCATCCACCACCGGCCCACCTCCTGCGGGTTGGCCGGGTCCGCCAGGTCCAGGATCATGCAGATGTTGCCCACGTATCCCTCCGGCACCGGCGAGAAGTAGGCGTAGCGGCCGTCGAAGGTGAACCGGTGGACGCCCTTGGCCGAGGCCTTGTAGAACGACACCTCCCGGGGCTTGGACGGATCCGAGACGTCGAAGACCTTGAGGCCGCCCTGGGCGTCGTCGTTGTTCTCGTAGCGCTCGTGGTTGATGATCATGACGCCGTCGCTCACCGCAGCCTTGTGGGAGTGGATTCCCGGGGGCACGTCGATTTGGGCCACGAGCTTGGGATTCTTCGGGTCGCGCACGTCGATGACGGAGGTGCCGTGGGGCGGGTCCATGTGCCCTACGTAGGCGAAGCCCTTGTCCACTTCGATCTTGCCGCCGCCGGGCAGGTCCATGCGGGCCACCTGCTTGATCTTGCTCGCGCTACCGAACCCATTGCCAGTCGCCATCTCGACTCTCCTTTCGCTCTCCGGTCCCTTGTGTCGGCTCAAGGCCTAAATGCACGATTCGCACGGAAATGGCAATGACGCGAAACGCCGGGGGCCCGGGGTGACCGGGAGGGGGGCCTGGATGACGTTGTGGGCAGCTTGGGTGACGTTGTGGGTTGCCCGCAATGGCGGTTCGGATGGCGCATTCACGCCGAGAAAGGATGGGGTCAAGCCGTGAGGCACGTATGCCCCACGGCTTGGAGTGTTTCGAAGGGCGCGCTAGCGCCCGTTATGACGGTTGGAATCGAGCCGGCGAGGGACGGGCGTGCCGTTCGCGCTAGCGGCGGCCTCCGAAGTCACGGCGCTGGGGCCGGGCTTCGTTCACGGTGATGGTGCGGCCTCCGAGGTCCGTCTCATTGAGGGCGGTGACGGCAGCCTCGGCCTCGTCCGGGGTGCCCATCTCCACGAAACCGAACCCCCGGGAACGCCCCGTGAACTTGTCGATGATTACCTGGGCGGATTCGACTGTGCCGTGGGCCGAGAAGATTTCCTCAAGCTGCATGTCGGTCGTCGAGTACGGCAACCCGCCGATATAGAGTCTCCTGCCTTCCATCTGTGCTCCTCCTGAAACGTTATGGCCATACACCCCGAGCGCTAACTTCAAAAGGAGTCGGACATGGCAAGAGGTTTTTCTGAACCACGATCTCGGTCGGTCCTTCGAGTAGGCTTCGCAAGGTGAGACTTACGATGGTCTGTCTGTCCCCTTGGGACGAAAACCATCGTAGCCCTTCGGTCAGGAGGCGTCAAGCGACGGAAAGGGTCTCCCCTTCCCGCCGCCCTTGCATCAGATCTTGTAGAAATTCCGGGCGTTGTCGCCGAGGATGGCCTGTTTCTGCTCGTCGGTGAGCTCTTCCCGGTCGCGGATCTCGTCGATCTCTTCCATGCAGTTGTCCATGGTGATCTCGTGCGGGAAGTCGGAGCAGAACATGAAGACCTCGTGTCCTATGCGATTGACGCAGTAGACCAGCACGTCCTCGTTGCCCTCGCAGCCGATGAAGACGCGGCCGCTGCGGAAGTATTCCAGGGGCTCCCGCTTGAGCTGCAGGCCGCCGTACTCCACCTCGCGGTTCAGGCGGTCGAGCACCAACGGGATCCAGGCCGTACCGCCCTCGAGGAAGCCCACCCGCAGATCGGGGAACCGGTCGAAGACGCCCTCAGACATCATCCCGGTCATGTGGATGGCTAGCGGAAACGGCATCCCCAGCGCGCGTGTCGCGGGAAAGACCTTGAACGAGTTGAAGCCCAGATCGCCGTAGCAACCGCCGTGGACGGCCAGGGCGCAATCGAGCTTTTCCGCCTCCTCGTAGAGCGGCCAGAACTCGTCGGAGCCGTAGTGCCGGTCGAGGCCGTTGGACGGCAGCATGGCGCACACCATGCCCAGGTCCTTGACCGCACGGCGGAGCTCCTTCACCGCCGACGGCACGTCCTGCACCGGGATCAGCGCCACCCCCTTGAAGCGGTCGCTGACCTTCGTGTACTTCTCGGTGAACCAGTCGTTGTAGGCCTGCGCGTACGCCGCCGCCCACTCGGGAAAGTGCACCTGGCCGTAGGAAAGGCCGGCCGTGGGATAGAGCACCGAGCTCTCGATCCCGGTCTTTGCGAGGAACTCGAGCCAGCGCTCGGGTCCCACGGAGGCGTCGAAGATCCCCTCCGGCTCGATGATGCGGCTCCTGGGAGTGTGGAACTTGTCCAGGCTCGGCAGCATCTGGCGGAAACTCAGGCTGCCCCGGCCCAGGTACTGCTTGTCAATGAACTCGTTGATCTCGTTCTCGCGCTCCATGATATGCCCGTCGGCATCAATGAATGCTTGACCCATTTCTCTCCTCCTTTCCTTTCCTGGGAATTCACCGTGTGTTTGGCAAATGAACCGACGACGCCGATACGCGCACGTGCGTAACGGACGCCGCAGCATCCTACATTATTCGTTCCGCAATTCTCCTGTCAATGGGATTCGACACGCGTTGACGCCCGTTCCCGGTACCCGTAGACTTCCGGCTCCATGGCTGGCTTCAGGTCGCTATTTTGGTTGTCGCTCCTCAGTGCCGCGCTCGTTGCCGCCCCCTTCCTCTGGCCGATCCTGTTCCCCCTGACCTGGCTCGCCCCCGTCCCGTGGCTGACCGCGCTGGAGGGCGCGCGCCGCTGGCGGCACGCGCTCCTGGCCGGGGCGCTCACGGGAGCGGCCACCATCGCACTGGGCTTTCACTGGCTGGTCTATACCATCCACGTGTTCGGCGGCGTCAACTACGCCCTGGCGGCAGCGGGCTTCGCTCTCTTCGTGGCCTGGTCGGCCATCCCGTTCGTGGTGTTCGCGGCGCTGGTGCGCCTGTGCGGGACCGGGCCCCTGGGGCTCCTTCCCCCGGCGTTCTGGGTCGCCGTCGAGTTCTGGTTCCCCAACCTCTTCCCCTGGTATCTCGCCACGAGCCAGACGGCGTTCACTTCCCTCAACCAATCGGCGGACCTCGTGGGCCACTACGGCACTACCTTCGTAGTGCTGTGGGCCGGCACGGCGCTCTACAGGATCCTTCGCGCGCGCCGGGGCGACGGCACGATGCGCTCGGCGGCGTGGGCCTCTGCGGGCGCGTGCGCGATGCTGCTCGCGGCCTTGGTGTACGGGCAGGTGCGGGTGGCGCAGGTCAGCGCCGCGGCCGCGTCGGCCCGGAAGGTCGACGTGGCGATCATACAGGGGAACATCGACATCGAGCGGAAGGGCAAGGCCGCGTTCCTGAAGACCAACCAGCAGACCTACAAGGACCTTTCCGCGAAGCACGCCGACGCGGACCTGGTGGTGTGGCCCGAGTCCGCCATGGAGAAGTGGCTGCCGGAGAGGGCCGGAAGGGTGCCGCCGGCGCTTCTTCCGGCGCCCCATCCGCACATGATCTTCGGCGCCATCAGCTACCGGCGCGAGCCCGGGAACCTCATCCGCAGATACAACAGCGCGTTCGCGGTGGATGCCGCCGGGACCGTGGTGGGACGTTACCACAAGCGGGTGCTGCTGGCCTTCGGCGAGTACATTCCCCTGGCGTGGCTCATCGGCAGCGTGCCGGGCATACCGCCCATCGGCGACGGCTTCACCCCCGGCGCGATCGAGACCCCGTTCGTCCTCCCGAAAGGGGCGCGGGCGGCGGCGCTCATCTGCTACGAGGACCTCATGCCGGCGCTTTCGCGCCGCTTCGTCCGAAACGGGCGCGCCAACCTGCTGGTGAACCTCACCAACGACGCCTGGTACGGCCGCACGGCGGCGCCGTGGCAGCATGCGCGGTTGGCCCGGTGGCGCAGCCTGGAGACCCGACGGACCATGGTGCGGGCCACCAACACCGGGCTGACCACGGTCATCGATCCCGCCGGCCGCATGTCGGCGCCGCTGCCGCTGTTTTCGGAGGGGGTCTTGAGGACCACCGTCCCCCTGATGGAGATGGAGACCGCGTACGTGCGCTACGGCGACTGGTTCGCCTGGCTCATGACGCTGGCCAGCATCGCGGCGGTGGCGGCCAGACGATTCAGGCGGCTCCGGCCGTGAGGCCGGTCCCGCCGGGACACCGGCGTCAAGGCAGGTGGAAGCGGGTCAGCGCGTCCAGCACACCATCGACGGTATCGGCGATGAGCAGCTTGTCGCGGTGCTTCTGCTTGAGGAAACCGTGGTCCACCGCGTGGTCGAGGAAGCGGATCAGGTGACCGTAGTAGTCCCGGACGTTGAGGACGCCGCAGGGCTTGGCATGGATGCGGAGCTGGAGCCAGGTGATCATCTCCGCCAGCTCCTCCAGCGTGCCGTAGCCCCCCGGGAGCGCGATGAAACCGTCCGACAGCCGCGCCATCAGCGCCTTGCGTTCGTGCATGGAGGCCACCACCTTGAGGTCGGTGAGGCCCGTGTGCACCACCTCGTCCATCATCAGCGCCTCGGGGATGACGCCGATGACCTCGCCGCCCTCCTCGAGGGCCGCGTCCGCCACGCTTCCCATGAGCCCGATGGAGGCGGCGCCGTAGACCACCCCGATGCCGCGCCGGGCCAGCTCGCGGCCCAGCGACGCCGCCGTGCGGGCGTAGTCGTCGAGCGCCCCCTTGCTGGACCCCGAGAAGACACAGATCCGTTTCATTCAAGCTCCCGGGCGTTCATCCTTCGTTGGAGACCAGCCTGAGCCCCACGATGCCGGCGACGATGAGGCCGATGCACGCCAGCCGCAGCCCGTCCCTGGGCTCCGCGAACAGGATCATTCCGAAGATCACCGCGCCCACGGCGCCGATGCCGGTCCAGACCGCGTACGCCGTTCCCACCGGCAGGGTCTTCACCGCCTGCGACAGGAAGTAGAAGCTCACCGCCATGGCCAGGACCGTCACCGCGCTCGGCAACAGCCGCGAGAACCCGGCCGTATACTTGAGGCCGATGACCCACACCACTTCGAACACGCCGGCCACGCACAGGTAAGTCCAGCCCATCCGGGATTGCCTCCGTTCCGGTTATTACCAATAATTGCCCGGTCATGCCCAACACGGCGTCCCATTCCGAGCACTGCCGCGACTGCAAGACCCGGCTGCACGAGCTTCTCGCCACGCTGTATCCGGACGCCTGCCGCAAGGACCATTCGTTTCCCTGGCCCAGCGCCCCGGAGGCATACCGAGGCACCCGGGTCGGGGAGGCGCTGCAGCGCGTCTTCGACGGACTGCGCGCCCACCGGGGTTACCGGGACTTCATACGAACGCCGCGGATGCCACCCTGCGACTACTATATAGCAAGCCCGGGGTTCATTCTGGAGTTCGACGAGCGCCAGCACTTCACCCGGCCCCGCGCCATCGCCCTGGACCTCTATCCCGCCGGCTTCCGCTTGGGCTTTTCCACCCGGGAATGGCGCCGTCTGTGCGACGCGCTGAACGCGCAGGACCCGGACCCGCCGGACCGGGACGAGCGCCGGGCCTGGTACGACTGCCTCAGGGACCTGCTGCCGGCCGTTCACGGGCTCGGGCCCACCGTCCGCCTCTACGAGGGCGCCCTGCGCTGGTGCGAGCTGCGGCCGGATTCGCCCGCCGATGTCCGCAGGTTCAAGTCTTTTCTGCCGGGAAGCTCCATAGTATAGAGGTCGGCATGGCGTGCGTCCGGCGGGGACGGCGCCGAACGACGGAAGGAGCGAAACGTGGCCGGAGACAACGACGCCGACAGGCTCAAGGCGCGGGATCTCATCCGCGAGATCAAACGAGCCGGCATCCGGTTCATCGTGGCGTTGCCGGATCGCACCACCAGCGAAAACGTGCTGAAGGCCATGATCAAGGATCCCGACTTCCAGGTGGTGCAGGTGTGCAAGGAGGACGAGGGCGTCTCCATTTGCAGCGGGCTCTACGCCGCCGGGCACCGGTCGCTGCTGCTCATGCAGTACACGGGGCTCCTGGACTCCATCAACGCGGTCCGCGGCGTGGCCGTTCAGGGGAAGAACCCGGTGTGCATGATGGTGGGGATGCTCCAGAAGGAGCCCGGCGTACCGCCCACCGAGTCCAAGCGCTACGGGCTGCGGATCATCGAGCCGATTCTGGACGCCATGCAGATCGAGCACCACAATATCGAAGCGCCGGGCACGGAGGACAAGGTGGTGCCCGCGGTGGAGCGGGCCTATGCGGAGTTGATGCCGGTGGCCATGCTCATCGGACGGGAGCCCGTCTGATCATGATGAAACGCGACGAAATGCTCAAGGTGCTGGCGCGCCACCGGACCGACGAAATCGTGGTGGCGGTGTACAAGGCGGCCCAGGACTGGATCCACATCGCGCCGTCGGACCTCAACTACACCTTCACCGGCGCCATGGGACAGGGGTCGTCCCACGCCCTGGGCCTGGCCCTGGGCCGGCCCGACAAGCGGGTGGTCGTGCTGGATGGCGACGGCAGCCTGCTCATGAACCTCGGCAGCCTCGTCACCATCGCCAACGCCGCGCCGAAGAACTTCGTGCACTGCGTTTGCGAGAACGGCACCTACGAGACCAACGGCGCCGTCCCCATCCCGACCCACAGCGGCTTCACCTTCACCGGCCTCGCCAGGGAGGCGGGCTACGCCAACACCTACACCTTCGACAACCTGGAGGACTGGGACCGGAACCTCGACACCCTCCTCAAGGAAGACGGACCCATCCTGGTGGACCTCAAGGTGGAGCCGGGAGAGGACTACCCGGAGAACTTCCCCCGCCTCTACAGCACCGAGCACCGGGACCGCTTCCGCAAGGTGCTGGCGGAGTCGTAGAGACCCCCACGCCGGTGGTCCCGCTTCGCTCACCGTCGTCCCGGGCTTGACCAGGAAACCCCACCACTCCCGTCACCCGGGCGTTGACCCGGGGTCCCCACTCCCGTCACCCCGGGCTTGACCCGGACGTCACCCCGGGCTTGACCCGGACGTCACCCCGGGCTTGACCCGGGGTCCAGGCGGGGAGTGGGGCCGCCGAAACCGGTACACCACCCCGCCGCCACACCTGTATCCCGGATCAAGTCCGGGATGACACCCTTGGGGTCCGGGATGACACCCTTGGGGTCCGGGATGACGTTGTGGAGGGGTCCGGGACGACGCTTTGGAGGGGTCCGGGATGGCATCCTTGGGGTCCGGGATGACACCCTTGGGGTCGGGGATGGACATCCTTGGGGTCCGGGATGACCCTCTGTCGGTCAGGACGACCCCTATGCGTCAGGGTTGATGACGTCCACCGGCGCGCCCTCGATGAAACGGATCACGTTGGTGAAGGCGCTCTGGTAGCGCTGGTGCAGGATCCGGTCCACGGCGTAGCCGCGATGGGAGGCCAGGACGACGTTGTCGAGGCCGCGCAGTGGATGGTCCGGCGGCAGCGGCTCCTCATCGTAGACGTCGAGACCGACCCCTCCGGGATGACCCCGCCGGAACGATTCCACCAGAGCGCCCTCCGAGATGATCGGGCCGCGCGCCGTGTTGATGAGCAGCGCGCCTGGTTTCATGCGCTGAAGCTCCCGGCGGCCGATGAGTCCTCGCGTCTCGCCATTCAGCCGGCAGTGCACCGAGACGATGTCCGACTCCTCGAGCAGCGTGTCGAGGGAAACCCTGCGGGCGCCGGCCTCCGCCGCCCGCTCATCGGTGAGGGTCTTGCCCGTGGCCAGGAGGTTCATATCCATGGCCTGGGCGATGCGCGCGACCCTGGCACCGATGCGCCCGAGGCCGATGACGCCCAGGGTCCTCCCTTCCAGCAGCATGCCGACTGCCGGCGGCCACGCGCCCTCGCGCATGCCTTGGCTCACCGAGGGAATCTGCCTTGCCAGGGCCAGCAGCAACGCGAACGTCAACTCCACCGTGGAGGCGCCGGAGTCGTTGGGAGTGCATGACACCGGGATGCCGCGCCGGGTCGCCTCGGCCAGGTCCAGGTGCGGTATGCCGCGGCCGATCTGCGAGATGAACCGCAAAGACGGCGCCAGCGCGAACTCCCGCTCCCGGAACGGCGAGCGCTCCCGCATGAGCACCACCGCATGCGCGTCTCCCACGGCCGCCGCCCATTCCTTGTCGGTGTTCAGCTTGTGCTCCACCACGTCGACGTCGGCCACGGCCACCACCTCCCCATAGGCCGGAACCGTGTTGCAGAACCTCTCGTAGTCGTCCAGCACCACCACGCGAAAACGATCCTCCGACATGACACCTCCCGTCCTGGAGCTCGCGGCCCCGATGCCGTTTTCCTACCTCCAATATTCCGGATAAGCTAATCACTCACCACCTTCGTCGTCCCGAGCGCGGCGAAGCGATGTCGTCCAGTCCCGGAGGGATCATGAGTCAGTTGACCGAAGAGAAATGCGTGGCGTGCCGGGCCGATGCTCCGGTGGTCACCGACGAGGAAGTGCGGGAACTGAAGCCCCAGACGCCGGAGTGGGGGATGATCGAGGAGGACGGGATCCCCAAGCTGGACCGGCTCTTCAAGTTCAGGAACTTCGCCCAGTCGCTGGCCTTTACCGCGGCCGTGGGAGACATCGCCGAGGCGGAGGGCCACCACCCGCGGATCGTGACGGAATGGGGCCGGGTCCGCGTCACCTGGTGGACCCACAAGATCCGCAACCTCCACCGCAACGACTTCATCATGGCGGCCAAGACCGACCGGGTTTACACCGCCGCCGAATAACGAGCTCCCCCAGTCGACGAACGAGCACACTACAACGCGTTCGTCTCCCGCCCGCGCCATGATTGACACGCGGCAACCTCTTGCCGTATTCACATGAATACGAACGACTCTCCGTGGAGGTAACGCATATGGCCGGCTATCCAATCCTGGACTCCGACTCCCACATCCGCGAAACCATCGATGACTACCGCTCCCGCGTACCGGAGCAGTTCCAGCGTATCCGCCAGGGGCTCTTCCCCAGCGACACCTGGGACCGCTTCCTCGGACGCATGGGGAAACAAACCATCGGCGCGGACGGGTACGTCGAGGACATGGACGTGGAGGGTATCAACCTTACCGTCACGTATCCGACCATGGGACTGAGCCTCAGCCTCGTCCCCCAGAGCGATCTCCAGAAGGCGCTGGCGCGGGCCTGGAACGACTACATCGGCGAGATCCAGCAGCAGAACCCGCGCATGAAGGGCATCGCCACCGTCTCGCTCAAGGATGTGCCCGCGGCCGTGGAAGAGCTCAACCGCGCCGTCAACAAGTGGCACCACCCGGGCGTGATGATCCACACCCACGGCCACAAGAAGAACCTGGGCGCCGAGGAGTTCTGGCCCATCTACGCCGAGGCCGAGCGCCTGGGCATCCCGGTCTGCTTCCACGGCAACTCCTGGGGCGCGGAGGGGCAGGAACGCTGGGAGAGCTTTCTCCAGGCCCACACCGTGAGCTTTTCCTTCGAGATCATGCAGGCCTTTCTAGGCATCGTCACCTGCGGGGTGATGGAACGCTTCCCCAAGCTGAAGCTGGGCTTCTTCGAGGCCGGGTGCGGCTGGCTCCCCTACTGGCTCGACCGCATCGACGAGCACTACGAGCGGCGCAGCGAGGAGGCGCCGCTGCTCAAGGGCAAGCCCAGCGAGTACGTCACCAGCGGACGGGTCTACGTGAGCTTCGACCCCGACGACGCCATGCTGCCCTACTGCATGGACCGCTACGGCGACGACATGTGGCTGTTCGCCGCCGACTACCCGCACTGGGACACCATCTGGCCCAACGCCACCAAGGAAGTCCGCGAACGCACCGACATTTCCGAGGACCAGAAACGGAAGGTCTTCTTCGACAACTGCAACCGCTTCTACTCGCTGGGGCTGGAGGCATAGCGGCGGGAGCGCAGCGGGCGGTCACAGGCCTGAACGTCCATGAACGCAAGACAATGGATCGCCGCCGGGGTCCTCTTGCTGCTCGCCGGCTGCGCCACTGCAAAGGGGCCCGGCTTCGATGGCTGGAAGAAGCCCGAGGCGGGCCTCGGCGTCGTCTATCTGTACCGGCCGTGGTCCGCGGTGGGCGGCTTTCTCCCGACGCACGTTCAGGTGGACGGCGAGCACAAGCCGGACCTAAGGAACGGCGGCTACCAGGTACACGAGCTGCCACCCGGCACGCACACGATCACAACGGCCATGGGCAGCCTACCCATCACCACCGATACGACGAAAGTCGATGTAAGGGTTGAATCCGGGTCGGTTCTCTACATCCGGTTCGCGGCCCGCAAGAGGGACGTCGGGGGCGGCAACGTGGTGCGCGTCAACGACCTTTCGTTGGTGAACCAGTCCGTCGCCCGAAGGGAAATCCCGGCCACCAAGCTCTCCATGTAACGGCCCGCGACGCCGGCACGGAAAGCGGGCAGCGCCTCGACCGCGTCACCCGCCTCACAGTCGGAGCTCATCCGCCACGGCCCTTTCGACCACGGTACCCTTGAAGAAGTCCGGGTTGTTGCGGGTGTGCAGGCGCGCGGCGTTGGTGAAGGTGAACTCCCGGAAATCCTGCTCGGTCACGTGGCCCTTCTCCACCATCTCGTGGGCTTCCGGAATGACGTCCTTGAAGTCCGGCACGTCGAAGTGCGTGAAGTCGGAGCTGAAGATCGGCTGGAGCCGCACGCCCATGCGCGGATCGAACGCCCACATGGTGGCGCGGTCGTCGGCCTCGCAGCCGAAGAAGAAGTTGTTGGCGAACACCGCCTCGACGTCCTCTTCGGAATGGATGCCCGCGGCTTCGAAATCATCCACCACATGCTCGGGCCTGGCCAGCTCGTCGAGGCTGCAGTTGGGACGGAAGGCGTCGAGATTGTCCATGATGGCGTCGGCGTTGCGCTTGAGCTTCTCATCGCCGTAGCGGTCGATGAACCCCTTGAGCTCCTGGACGTTGGTCGTGTCCGGGTACTGCAGCCCGGCGCGCCGGCGCTTCTCCCAGTGCTCGATGAGGTCGAAGCACATCTGGCAGGCCCAGCTTATGCCCCCTTCCATGAAACCGAAGTTGAGGCTCGGGTAGCGGTTCACCAGGCCGCCCAGGAAGACGCCGCGGGCGAAGGCGTGGTTCGACTCGGCGAAGTGGCCGACGTGGTTGAAGGTGAAGTTGCTGATGGAGGCGCGGTCGTGCCAGCGGCCGCTGCCCGAATGCTGGGTTACCGCCACGCCCAGCTCGACGCACCGCCGCCAGACGGGCTCGTAGTCGTACGGGCTGTCCAGGGCGATGTTGTCGCAGTACCAGGCAGCCTTGCGCGGATCGATGCCTTCGGCCGCGCCAGGAATCTTCCGTTCCTGGTTGCCCCGCAGCATGATCGCGCGATAACCCCGCTGCACCACCGCGTATTCCAACTCCTCCAGGGCCTCATCGGGGTTGTGCGCCGGGATGATGGCCACCGGACAGAACCGTTCGGAATACGGGCCGAACATGTCCGCCGTCATCATGTTGTAGGCCCGGACTCCCGCCCGGTGCAGGTCGTCGTCCTGAATGCCGTTGACGCTCAGCCCGAAGCTCGGGTAGATCATCGCGAAGTCGATGCCCAGCTCCGGCAGCCGCTCGTTCAGCAACGCCGGCAACAGCCCCGTGGCCTTGTCGAGCGTATCGGCGGTGACACCCCACCAGATGGTGCGGCGCATGCGGTGGTGCTGGCGTTCCTGCGGCGTCGCCCGGTACCAGCCCTGGTTCCGGCGCCAGAGATCCTTGATCTGGTCGACGGCTCCGGCGCCGCCCGCCTCGCTCAGGTACTCGAGAAACACCGGGATCGGTTCGATCCAGTGACCGTCACCGTCGATCACCGGGTGCTTGAGGCTGTCATGTATTGCCGCCGCTCGATTCTCCATGGTCACGGCTCCTCTCGTTACGGTATGGCTGCCGGGCAAACGCCGCGGACCTTGTCCGACCTATAGCACATCTTGCCGCCCGGGTGTGCCCGAGCCTTCAGGCCGACGAAGCGGTGTCGCCTGACGTCCCGTGCAGCGCTCTTCCCACCGCCGGCCGCACCAGCTCCGCCTGCCAACGCAACAGCCCCCCGCTCGCCATGACCTCATCGAGAGTCCTGGGCCGCTGCTGGACGATGGCCTCGAGCGCCGCCTTCGGCGCCAGCGTCGACGGCGCGATCTCCAGTGCCTCGGCGATCCCGGCGCACTCGCCGCGCAACGCGTCGAACTCCCGCTGGTCCATGGGCGGCGGATGTTCCCGCGGGGTCCTGATTCGTTCCGGCCACTCCGCCGGGGTCATGGCCGCCGCCCGGTCAAGCACGTGCTTGAGCGCCCTCCTGCGCGAGCCGACGATGTCGCGCGGCAGCTTCGGCCCCTGCTCCAACCCCTCGTCCGGATGGGACTCCGCCCACAGGACCAGCTCCAGAAGCTGCCGGTTGCCCAGGACCTTGAAGGTCGGACGGTCGGCGCGCCGGGCGCGCTCCTCGCGCCACCCCCAGGCTTCCCGCAGATACGCAAGCTGTCGGGGAGTCAGCCGGCCGGCTCCCTTGATTCGCCAGGCTTCCCGCGAGTCGCGCTGACGATCGCGCCCGGTGGCCTCCACCATGGCCGCGCAACTCTCGCGGTGCCACTCCACCCTTCCCCGCTCAAGCAGTTCGCCGTGCAGGCACTCGGCGAGCTCCTCGAGATGCCGCGTGTCGTTGGCCGCGTAGCGCAACTGCTTTTCGCTCAGCGGCCGGCGCGACCAGTCGGACTTCTGCGAGTCCTTGGTCATGGCGACGTCCAGGAATTTCTCGACCAGGGCCGCCAGTCCGATCTGCTCGATGCCCAGCAACTGGGCCGCGATCATGGTGTCGAAGACTTCGTCGCTCGGCCTGAAGCCGTGCCACGCGCGCAGCATGCGCAGGTCGTAGTCCCCGCCGTGGGCGATCAGCGGCTTGCCGGCCAAGGCCTGTATGAGGCCGTCGTAGTCGAGGTCGGAAAGGGGGTCCACAACGAAGTCCGCGCCCCCAACGGAAAGCTGGATCAGGCAGACCTTCTCGGTGTAGCTGTGGAGGCTGTCGGCCTCGATATCGAGGGCGACCCGTTTGCCGCCCTCGATGCGGCGGATCAGCTGCTCCAGGTCAACGGATTCGCGGACGTAGAGGTAGTCCGCGGACTCTGGCGTACTCAATGGATCAATCTCCTCCCGTACCACGCAGCAACTCCCACAAACCTCTGGGGCTCACGATCCGCAACCCCTCAACCGGCCCGGCTTCCAGGAGGTCCTTGTCTCCGGTCACGAGTATGTCCGCCATGCCGCTGATCGCCGCGGCCGCTATCCATCGATCGTCAAGATCTGTAGCCGGCCATGTCGCGGGCTGGACCGGCGCCACCACGTCGGCATGCCCGCGAACGAAACCGATCACTTCACTCACGTGCTCCCTGGGCATGCCGAGCTTGCTCGTGAGAATTTGTTCAAGTTCCTGGAGGACCGTCTCGCCAACGAGAAGCTGGTGTCGGACGAGCACGAGTTGCAGGATGTCATGACAGAACCCGCGGGTCGCGAAGACCGCGACGAGGACGTTGGTGTCCAGCAGGATTCTCACGAGACTTCGTCGAAGACATCCTCGTCAGTCAGCCAGCCATGCGCCTCGGCGAACGGTGCGACACGGCGCCGCAGCTGTTCAAGTCGTGCGATCGCGAGTTGCCGACGCACGGCTTCACGCACGAAGGCGCTCTTGCCCGTGCCCGTTCGGGCCGCGACGTCGCGCAATTCCGCGTCAAGCCTGTCGTCGATACGGATGGTCAAAGTCGCCATGTACTACAACGTACTACAACGAAAGTCTCGTTGCCACCCTATGGATCGTGGAGTGGTCCGGACCAAGCGGCAATGATGGACATTGCGCAAGTACTCCTCCGATGGCACCCTACCGCCTAATGGCAAGTCACCTACCTCAGGCGTTTCGAGGCTGAAATACCCGAACCTGTGAACGCTTTACTGGCAGATATCGACGCCGACCTTGCCGCTCGCGCTCGGGCAATCCACTCCCGCGTCCTCACCATGGACACCCACGTGGACATTCCGCCCGACTTCGGCACGGAGAGCTACGATCCCAGGGAGGCCAAGCGGGGCCGGGGCCAGATCGACTTGATGGGGATGCAGCGCGGCGGGCTCGATGCGGTGTTCTTCATCGTCTACGTCGGGCAGGGAGAGCGGAACGCGGCAGGGTACGCCCGGGCCATGGCGGACGCCTTTGCCAAGTTCGCCGCCATCCGCCGCATGACCGATGTGCAGTATCCGGAAACCATTTCCCTGGCCCGCACGGCCGAGGACGTGCGCCGCATTCACCGCGAAGGGCGCCTGGCGGCGCTCATCGGCATCGAGAACGGCCATGCTCTCGGCCGTGATCTCCAGATCCTGGACACCTGTTACGACTTCGGCGCCCGCTACCTGGGGCTGCTCCACAACGGCCACAACGACCTTGGCGACTCGGCGGTGCCTTACCCCCGTCTCAAGGACTCGCCCACCGAGCACGGCGGCCTCACCGATTTCGGACGCGCCGCGGTCGCGCGCGCCAACGACCTGGGGATCATGGTGGACATCTCCCACGCGGCCATGACCACCGCTATGGACGCCATCAAGGCCTCTCGCGCTCCGGTGATCGCATCCCACTCCAGCGTGAAGGGCGTCTATGACCACCCGCGCAACCTGTCCGACGAGGCGCTGACGGCGCTCCGGGACAACGGCGGCGTGGCCCAGATGGTGGCCTTCGATGCCTACCTGCGACCGGTCTCCCCCGAGAGGCGGGCGGCGTTCCGGGCCCTCAGAACGGAGATGGACATCAAGGATTTCGCGGACTTCCAGCAGTTGAGCGACGAGAAACGCAACGCGTATCAAACCCGCCGGGAAGAGATCGACGTCAAGTGGCCCAAGGCGTCGGTGAAGGACTTCACCGACCACATCGACTACGCCGTCAAGCTCATCGGCATCGACCACGTGGGCATGGCCTCGGACTTCAACGGCGGCGGCGGCATCGCCGGCTGGGACAACGCCCGCGACACCCTCAACGTCACCGTCGAGCTGGTGCGCCGGGGCTACGGCGAGGAGCAGATCGCGCAACTGTGGGGCGGCAACCTGTTGAGGGTGATGGAGACGGTGGAGGCGTCGGCCCGGCGCCATGAATAGGCCCGGACCCCACAGGGCAGACAAGTCTTTATTGGCCCCGAACCCGAACGGATGGTATAATTCTTGCGAACATCCTCGGGATGAGCATGATGGTGACCGAACTGTATGACGCCTTGAGATCGGCCGGGGCCCCGGAAGGGAAAGCCCGTGCAGCCGCTCAGGCGATGTCCGAAGAGAGTCTGGCGACCAAGACCGACATTGCGCGGCTGGAGCGGGAGCTGTTGGTCCTGAAATGGATGAACGGCACGGCCGTGGCAGGAATCGTTTACCTGCTGCTCAAGTCATTCCTCGGATAAGCTGTCTTTCGGGCGACCAGAAGCGCCGCCTCAGCCCTTGGGCCCGAAGACCGGCAACAAGACGCCGCCCCTTTCGATGAAACGAATCTCTACATCCATGCCGATCGAGACGTCGCCCGGGTCGCAGCCGACGATGTTCGTACCGAACATCGGCCCTTCCTCAAGCTCGATCAAGGCATACACATAGGGCAGGTCGGTTTTGAAAGCCGGATCGAAGGCCCGGTGGTGCACGTTGTATGCGAAAACCTTGCCGCGGCCCGACGCCTCGCGCCATTCGAGGCTGCCGTAAAATGGTTGGTTGGCGTGATTGCGACAGTAGGCCGCCGGCCAATACCAGGCGCCGCACTCGCGGCATTGCATCAGCACGAACTTTCGATTCCGGACCGCGTCCCAGAACGGCTTGTTGTCCTCATCGATGGCGGGCTTTGGGTAGGAGGAAGACACGATGATCGGCTCCCCTTCAGTTGCTCAGGATCATGCAGGCATGGGTCGAGCACATCCCGGGCGAAAGGATCTCGCCACCGTGGCCCGTCACCAGCCCGATTCTTGCGTTTGCTACCTGCCGCTCTCCGGCTTCGCCGCGGAGCTGCATGATGGCCTCCGCGACATGAGTCTGCTCGCCCAGATGATATGCGGAAAGGAGTCCACCGCTGGTATTGATTGCCACCTCGCCTCCCGGACCGATGCGCCCCCCCTCGACGAACGCGCCACCCTCACCCTTCTTGCACCATCCGTAATCCTCTAGCTGGAACAGCACCTCGGCGGT